>Ga0209296_1003064_pt1 | contig 11545 bp, 22 predicted proteins | sample S_130206_EF_Meta_FD_187319 | JGI IMG/M metagenome (GOLD analysis project Ga0209296, IMG submission 187319) | Freshwater microbial communities from Lake Simoncouche, Canada to study carbon cycling - S_130206_EF_MetaG (SPAdes) (version 2) | ecosystem: Environmental > Aquatic > Freshwater > Lake ...
CCGCGTGTCGCCAACACATCAGCCGGCCACTGCCACTGATTGTCAGGCGACCCCGCCATAAAGCGCAAATCGTCCAATTCGTCTTCGCGGCTGTCAGAATAAGCCGAAAGAGCCATCGTAAACCGCGAGCGCATAGTCGCGAGACGGTCGTGGTCGTCCGCTTCAGAGACCTTACCAGCGGCTTCTACATCGCTCGCAGCCATTACTTGCCTTTCTTAGCGGTCTTGGCCGATTGTTTGAACGCATTGGCTGTCGGCGCCCCTTTAGTGCCGGGCTTACGCATTTTCTCGCCAGAACCCGCAGCAATCCGCTCGCGTTTAGCGTTAATGTTAGCGTATAGACCCGGCTTTTTCATGGGCATTTCCACCGTTTCATGCTGGCTTTAGCGCGTTCGGCATTATCAGACTTAGCTACCACACCACCCATACGAGCGCAAAAAGATTTTTTGCGCCCTTCATCCGCTTTTGTCTTGGGATGGGGTGCAGGAGCTTTTAAATTAGAGCCTGTTTCACGATTGTACTTGGCGCGACCTTTAGCAGTCAGCCCTGCACCCTGTTTAGTCGGCAATTTCTCGCCGCGCCCAACAGCTAATGAAACACCCTTCTTTGCCATCACTTGCCTTTCTTGGACGTGCTGGCTTTAGATGACGCAGCACGCTTGGTAGCGTACGCAATGGCAACAGCCTGTTTAACAGGCTTACCCGCCGCCACTTCCGCTTTGACGTTGCTGCGGAAGGCGTTTTTCGATGCCGATTTAACAAGCGGCATGATTAGGCACAGTGAATGAGAGCAAAGTTAATCACAAGAGCTTCAGAACGCGACGTTGCAGTCAGGTTACGAAGTGTGATCACCGCTGCGCCAGAGGACAGATTGCTGACGTAAATAGTATACGCCGTTGGGTCTGCCACCGCGCCTGAGCCAATGGCAAGGATTAACGTGTCGTTAGTGCTGATTAAGCTGTTGTTCAGCGTAAATGACACAGCCGTGTTGCCTGCCAGCGCGGCGTTGTTCAGCGTAATCTGACCAGCCGACTTGTTCAGCGTCACAGCCGTTGACTTGCTGGTTGCCTGCGTAACCGTACCCTGCGCGGCAGCAGTGTAGCCAAGCACACCTGACGACGAAATGTTATCAGCGCCAATGATGTTCTGGTCTTCAAATGCAACGCCGATTGATTTTGAATTAGCCATGTCAGGCTCCCATCCAAGAAGTTGGAATTCCAGCCGCAGAGTATCCCCTTCTGGGGCTGCGGTCAACTGATTCACGGTGTGCCACCGGAAATGCGAACGTGATCGCGATGGCGTCTGCCGCGTCCGGCGAGGCCAGCCCGCGCGCTCTCATGTCCTTCTTGCTTTCCAAGAAGATCGTACCCTTGCTGTCCGGCTTCATCATGGGGCCAACCAGATCACTCTTCAGATACCTGTCCTTGGGCAGGCTGGCACTCTTGAGCCACTCGCGCATCTCACCCCACATCTCCGCGCGCTTGTTTCCCCACATCAGCGGGTTCTTGCTCTTAGTCCCGAAGTTGACGCCCCTGATCTTGTACCGCTGCTCCTTGAGCCGGTCCACAACCCCCGCGCCCAACCCGCCTTCGTCCACGATGACCAGCGCAGGCTTATACTCTTCTATTACCTGAATGACGTGCCCGACGACTTCCATCGTATCGTCGCCCTTATACTTCTTGAGCGCCACAATATCGCGCCCCTGCCGGATCGCAATCACCGTCGAGTCACTGCCGAACCGCGCCGGGTCTACGCCCACAACCAGCGGCGCCGTCAGGTCCTTCCACTTGGGCCGCTCCATTGCATCATCCACAATCCTGGAGCCAATGAACTGGTCGTCCGACGCATTGGGAAATTGACCATAAACTTCAACATGCGCCTGACTGCTGTCAGACCCATACTCGTCAATGATCTGTTGATAGACTTGCTTGTCCGTCCCCTCGACCGACCGTGCGTCCACAATCTTATTACGCCAGAAATCCCGCTTCGAGTTGAAGCACTCGTAGAAATACCCGCTGTTACGACGCGGGTTGGAGAACGCCATCCAGAAGCGGTTGGGCGTATTCTCCGTGAAGAAACCCGCAGCCACCGACCAGATGGCATCGTCAATACCCGACGCTTCGTCAAACACCAGCATCACACCAGAGAAGTTGTGCACCCCCGCGTACGCATCAGGATTCTCAGCCGACCACAGCCGCCCCTCGACGCCCCAGTAGCGGGTGCCCATCTTCAGGTCCTTCTCGACAATATCCGTCAGCCACTTGGCCGGCATCAGTCGGGTGGCCGACACCTCAAACCAATGGCTGTTGAGAGACATGGACAACCATTTGGTAATTTCAGCCCATGTGACCGAACGAAGCTGCGCTTCCGAGTTAGCCGACACAATGGTCGTAGACCCAATGCGGGTCGTCAGCATCCAGATGACCAACCACGAAACAAGGGCAGACTTCCCAATACCGCGACCAGAAGAAGTTGCCATTCGGAAGGTGTCAAAATCCAGTTTTCCATTGTTCGCCTTGATGTGGTCAGCCAGCTCTTGCAACACCTCGCGCTGCCATTTGCGCGGTCCAGCAAAATGCTCAAGCGGCGTCCCCGCCTGCCCCCACGGAAACGTGTACAGGACGAACTTCAGCGGATCGTCCTTCAGACCGGGCGTCCAAAGACGCGCCATAATCTCCATCTCGTCCTGCGCGGAATATATCGGCGTTTGCACTGGCGGCGTCCTCTAACTGCTCTACAACACTGAACGCCCCTTCAATGACGCGCTGCTGCGCCAACTCCAAGGCATGTTTGACTGATATGGTCTGTTCGACGCTTACGTCGATGGCAGTGCGCGCCGTCCAGCCATGCGCGTGCTTCAGGATTTCCAGCGCTGCCTTCGCGTCGCCCTGACGCGCAGCATCATGCAAGATGCCCGAAACTTCCATTTCCCCGTCAGCGCGTCCCTTCTGCTCAGCCATCTCAGCCAATGGGTCAAATTGGCAAAGTTGGCGGTATTCTGAAGGTAGCAACCCCGCCGCAAGCGCCAGCGCGTCGCCCTTCAATCCATTACGCGCGGCGTAATAGATCGCGTCCAATCGCGCCTCAGTTGCTTGCAGTCTGCGCGGCTCATTAGGAATGGAGTGCCAAGTCATTGCACCACTATATACGGCTTCATAAAATTTTACAAAAAATAAAAAATTTTGTGCAATCCCTCCGTGGCTTGGACCGGCCCGCCGCCGGCCCTCCCCCCCCTACCCGAAATTTTTTCCGGTAACCGTTACCGGTAGCCATTATCGGTAATAATTACCGGTATTAATTACCGGTATTAACTATCGGTAATAATTATTGGTAAACATTATCGGTAACAATTACCGGTGTTAATTATTGGCAATCTGGGCAATCTAAAAAACATTGGCAATCTGGGCAATATTGGCAACCATTTTTTAAATTGCCAATATTGCCCAGAATTATGCGCCAGGGGAAAAAACTGGCAAAAAGGGTTCTGGGCAATCTGGGCACTATTGGCAATCACTTTTAAGTCGCAGCGCCTCCAATTGTGGCAACGGCCCAAATCTCAACTGTAACCGTTTATGTTACATATATCTGATTTTTTAATTTTAAAGAATAGACTACCTATATTACCAAGCAAATACAAAAAAGCTAGTATTGCCAGCAACTTAACCCTTGGCAATTTCGCCCTTTCACCATAGCCAATCTTATACCTAAAAACCCGCCAAACTGCCCAACTTTGTAACAAAAATAGCAATAAAAAAGTGTAATAAAATAGTTGACAAGATTGCTCTGCCACAATATTCTAACACTGTAGAAACAAACACGGGGAACATTGGCAATGACTAATCTCGAAAAAATCCAAAGCGTCGCAACTCTCGACAATGCTTTTCAATGGCGCAAGGAAAGTGAACAGGCCATGTTCTGCGCCGATTTACTGGCGCAAGCTGACGTTAGTTTTAATGAAGCTCGGTTGGAAGTGTTGGAAGCTTTGCTTGAGCAAGCGTTAGAAACGTATGATCGGATGGTTGGCAACCTTTGACGTTCAAAGGGCGCCCTAAGGGGCGCCTCATTGAACGCCAATGTTCAATAAAGGGAAACGCAACAATGCAAGCAATCGTAGAAACTACTCTGGCACTACTCACTTTCGCGCTTTGCGGCGCGCTTATCGGCATGGGTCTCATTTAAACAAGGGGAATGACAATGAACGATACAGACCTGATGAACATTCGCCGCGCGGCATATGAAGCAGCGTGCCTCGCTGAAAACGCATGGGAAGATGAATTGATCCGCACTTATGGCGCTGCAGTGGCGGTTAGCGCGCGCTATGATAGCAAGCGCAATGCCGCCACGCCCACGCTGAAAGCTTTGTATGATGTTCGTCATTATACAACGGAAGCTTGGGCAATGCTGGGCAAGCTTGCGCGCAATGAGATTGCCGCCTGACCTATTGCACAAAGGCCGGCCCACGGGCCGGCTCATTGTGCAATCGAGCACGCTAACAAGGGGAATGACAATGAATGATACAATTACAGACGGGGTTTCAGCTTTGGTTTTGGCTAACGGGATTATGCTGCTTGTTGAGCCCATGACTAACCCTAATCTTGACCGCCGCGCGTTCCGTTCCGTTGGCAATAGCTATGAATGGGCTCACTTGTCAGACGTTCAAGCCAATGACGTGCGCGCGCGTTTTTACGGATGGGCGTCTAAAGAATTGCCCGCTAGCATGATTTGCAAAGCGCGCAACATCAAGCCTTGGAATTTCTAACGGGCGGGGGCGCGAGCCCCCAAGCCTTCCGCTCACGCAAGAAAGGGGAATTCAAATGTTCGCAGTTTATGAAATCAATACGGGCGAGATTGTCGCAACCTTCACCGATTGGCGCCGCGCCATGCGCCGCGCGGACATGCTCACCCAAGAAAACGAGCATGACGGCTACGAATATTCCGTTAAGCAGCTCGCCTAACCTAACGCAAACAAGGGAAACTATCATGACCGATTATAATGGCTGGACTAACTATGAAACCTGGCGCGTCAATCTTGAGATTTTCGACGGAATAGACCCGACGGAAATGGGTTGGAACGGTTTTACGCTTTATGATCTTAAAGAAGCGATGAAAGAATATACCAACGGAATCTTGGCAACGGGCGCCAGCGAAGGCTTGGCCTTGGACTATGCGCGCGCGTTCCTGTCCAGCGTCGATTTCTATTCCATCGCGCGGCATATGATTGACGCTTATCCCGAAGCATGGGCCGAAGAAACCGAAGAAACCGAAACAGAGGAGGCATGAGCATGACAACGCAACGCCCAGAAACGCCAGAAACCCCGCGCCTTGAGCCGTGCTTTTCTGTTAACCCCGCGCTGTGGACCTACTTTTGCGAACAGGCGCACCGCGACGCTGGCCCGTCCCATGTATGGACGGAAGCGGACGTAATTCAATGGCTGGATGCTCAGCCGGCCAAGCGCGCTAATGCCGCTTATCGCATGTTTGACGGCATCCTTCACATGAGCGAGCGCGCGGGGCGCTCGACATGGTAACGCAAGCTTAAGGGGATAAGACAATGGCAAAACGTAAATCAGCAATCAATCCCGATTATCCCGCGCTCGCGGGTTTGGACAAATACCGCCGCGCGGCAAATCCTGACCGCCAAGCTTATGGGCAAGCCGTCATGGCGGCTGTGCGCGCGCTGCAGCGGCGCGAGCTGGCACGCGAGACACCCTCGCACGCGTGCCCGTGCGCGTCCGGCTCATGGGAGAGCGACGGGCACGCGATCTTGGCGGCTGTGCGCCGCCAGAATAGGGCGCGCTTATGAGCGACAACGACAACCATTTGACGGCGGAGACGTTATTCGCGCATTACAAGGCGCTGCTATCGCGAACGCGGGGCGCGCCGCCCCCGTCCGTGGTAGCTCGCCCCTCAGCCCGTGTGACAATTAAGGTGAAGGCGCCGCATGATGCGGAGTCCGTACCTGTGCCGATAGGCCAACGCGTGCCCAACACGAAAGGCGCGCGCAAGGTAATTGAGCCGATCTTAGCGGCGCGGGGGCTGACATGGGGCGACATCGTGCGCGATGACCGCCGCCGCCCGTTGGTCTTGGTAAGACGCGAGGTTTATTTTGCCTTGCGCTGTATTGGCTGGTCATACCCGTCCATAGCCCAGCTATGCGAGCGCGACCATTCGTCGGTCCTTTACGCTGTGCGCGAATGGATCAAGTTTCTAAACGCAACAAACCCAAACAATCCAGTAGGAGAGTAAAAGCATGACAACGGTTAACGACACGATAAACGAGCGCGCCAGCACCCACGGCGATTATAAGGAACAAGCAGCCTTTGCCCAGCATTTCAAGCGTATGGTGCGCGAGGGGCGCAATTGGGAGCGATTGGACTTCTATCAGGCGCAAAGCCTCGAAGCGTTCTGTGACAAGATCAGCCGCGTGCTGTGCGGTAATTTCAACGAGATTGACCATTGGCGCGACGTTGCGGGTTATGCTCAATTGGTTGTCCGCGAGCTGGAGCCGCTGCAAGGCGGGGCTAAGGTGCCCGCCGGCGTCACAATGGCGCCCCGCGCTGATGACGCGCCGCTGAACGTGCCGGATTTTATTCTGCGCGACATGGAAACGGCGTTGAAGGATCAGACCAAGCCTAAAGGTGGCGAATGATTGAACTGATCGTTAAGATTTTCTGGCTAATGTGGGACGCAAACCATGCAAATAAAAGAAAACCTTGAGCTGATGGCGATCATTGAGGAGCTGCGGGAGGAAAACCGCCAGCTCAAGGCGATCTTGCGCCCGTCAAACAATAGATTTTATGGGAGGTTGGGGCTTTCGCCCCAGCTTGCCGCCCTGGCTAACGCGTTTCTGACGCATAGCGACCTGACCCACGCCAAGATCGACACGGCGCTTTCAATCCATGCTTTCGAAACGCGGGGGACCGATTTTGATCTGATTAACGCCCGTTCGCGGGTTGCAGTGTGCAAACTGCGCTCGCTCTTGCGCAAGCATGGGGTCGAAATTCAGCATATACGCGGCGTGGGCTACCGCTTGGATGGTGAACACAAGGAGCGCCTTGCGGCGCTAGTGGAGGGGCTGACATGACCGACGATCTTGTGAAGCGGCCCGATGACGAGCAGGATGACCTAACGATTGTCTATATGTGGACCTACAAAATGGTTGAGATAAAGAAACTGAAAGACCGCATTGAGCAACTGGAAACGGCGCTGCAAGGATTGTTTGATAATTTCCTTGAGCTTCATGCAAAAGAAGGTTGCGATTGTGATGATTGCGAGGCTGTTCGGTTCGCCCGCGCCGCACTAGGGGAGAAGAAGGATGGGTGACGATCTTGTGAAGCGGCTGCGCTCTCTAGCTGAAGAAGAGTTTGAGATGCTCAATAACATTCACGAACCATTGCGCGAAGCAGCCGACCGCATTGAGCAACTGGAAGCGGCGCTGCGATTGGCTGATGCTGCTCTGAGCGGTGCAAATATGAATATGGATGTCGTGCAAAAGAAAGTTTGCGCCGCACTAGGGGAGAAGAAAGATGAGTGATGATCTTGTGAAGCGGCTGCGCATGGCGTGGCTTATGGTTTTTGATTCGTGAGCGGGCCGCTCATAATTCTGGTGGGTCTGATTTATGGTTATATCTCCATAAATCAGTACCTACTCGGCAACACGCCGATGGCAATCATTTATGCAGGATATGCCTTCTCAAACATTGGTTTGTTCCTAGCCATCAAATAGTTGTCACAGTGTCATAGTATCGTATCATGGTGCGGCGCGGCGAGGCCCATCATGATATTAAGCCCACCAGAGTTACAATCTCTCATCTTAAAGATGGGCGGCATTAATAAAACTGCCTATTACTTAGGTAGAAATGAAAGCACGCTTCGGTCTGTTATTCTTAAAAACAAACCTTTGAGAGTTTCACCGCTTATTGAAAAAACCCAATCTCTTGAAGAAGAAAACCGCCTTCTGAAATTGGCTATGGCTAATTCCAACACGCCATCCAAGCCAAGAATTGTCATGGGCAAGCAGACCTCCATGACAATCATGGCAATCGGTGACAGCCACGACCAGCCCAATATCTCCAAAGACCGCTTCAAGTGGATGGGCAAACATGCCGCTGCTATGAAGCCGGACCGGATTGTCCACATTGGTGACTTTGCTTCATGGGACAGTGTATCCATGCATGAGGAGCGGGGTTCCTATGCCCACGCTCAACGGCCCTCCTTCAAGACCGATTTAGAGAGCTGTGAAGAGGCCATGAGCGCCTTCTACAAAGAGATGAGCTATCTGGACATCCCGCTGGATATGACGGCGGGGAACCACGAAGACCGGATCAATCGGTTTGAGAACAAGAACCCGGAAACTGTTGGCACTCTATACACCCAGCTTGAAGAGATGTCGGCCCGCTATCGGTGGCGCATCCACCCTTATGGGCAATGGCTGATGATTGACGGGGTTGGTTTTATCCATGTGCCGATGAACATCATGGGGCGGCCTTATGGCGGTCAAAACTCTGAAAACCAGATTGCCAACCACGCGACACATTCCATCGTGTTCGGCCATACACACCGATCCACATTCCGTAAGGTGCCCAAAATCGGAATCAACAACTCAATTGAGGTTCTTAACCTTGGGTCATCGATGCCTGATGGGTACGTTGCAAAATACGCGGGTACGGCCACGACCGGCTGGTCGTACGGCATCTACGAGCTGCAAATCCAAGCGGGCCACATATTGCAGTACCGTCACATCTCCATGCGACAATTAGAGGAACAGTATTCGTGAAAGGGATGCACCCGGACGAAAGGCTGATTGAAGAGCTGGTACTGAAATTCCGTATAACGCGGGGCGGTATGGCTACCGAGTTCTGCATGGCTGAAGAGTTAATTGGCCTAGCCCGAGAGGTGGATAGGCTGGAGGCTGAAGTCAAAGTCCTACGCGATGACAGGCACCATGCCTTTTATCGCCAGCAAAGGAGTCCGTGATGTCTGATGATGATGACGGGATTGATGACGGCGCTGTGTTGGACCTGAGCGATCTGGACCCGACAGCCTTTGAAGACTTTGTGGCCCAACGGGCAATTGCGTTTTGCTATCTGGTTCGGGTGTCTGACATGACCAATGACCAGACCGCCAAAGAGTTGACCTTCACCATGATGCGAAAGGTCAATATGTCCATTCGGACACCATCGACAGCCGACTTAAAGTCGATTGACGGCAAAGGAGGGGGTAATGACTGAGTGGCAATTGATTACCACCGCACCGAAAGACGGTACGGAAATCTTTGTGTTCTGGTACGAGTCTGGGTGGCCGATTATGGCTCTTGCGTCTTGGGACCCGATCCAATCCGGCTGGTATGACGGCGAATGGGACGTATGCCCAACGCATTGGATGCCCCTGCCAGAACCACCAAACTAAAGGAAAGACAAGATGCTTCAACTTGACCCGCCGCTACCTGTCACCACACCCAAAGGCGCGGCGCTGGCGCATGTGCTGATTGATTACGGGCCGGAACATGATCTTGTGTGGGTTTGTTTTCAAGATGATGGCGAGTGTTGGTGCTGGCGCAATCAGGACATACGTGCCACAAGCAACGCAACTTTCGGTCGCCATGTATCAAAAGACGACCCGCTGCGCGACATGAGAGACCGCATAACTCTGTAAGACTGCCCCGCCGGATTGGTACACGGCGGGGCATTTTTTTATGCACGTTTCAGATTGACAATATTCGATGTCGCCGGCTCTTCGACCATGCGGCGCAATTCAGATTTGTTGTATTTCTCCGCAACGTCACGCGCCGCGTAGACATGCTTTTTCGTGCTGTATTCGACAGACGCAAGGCGTCCCACGTCCACCCAGCCCGCTTCTTTGAGAGCATGAAGCAGCGCGGCTTGCGGGATTTTGACGCCGGCGGGCGCCCCAGAGGCTACGCGGTCACACAGCGAATAGAACGGCGAGCCGATAACGCCCCTAGCAAACTCGCCTAGGCGGTTGCGGATCATTTCAACCAAGAAACTCTCGGCCATGCTCATACCATGTTCGACCAAGTTCATCTTGAACTCTGTCAGCGGCGGCGCTGCGGCGGGATTGAACGCGCTCACGTCGCGGTCATACAGCCAACGCCCGATAGCTTCGAAACCGCCGGCGTGATACCAACGCCAGAGACGCGCGGCTGCGATTGGCTCCATACGAGGGGCGCGCGACCAGATGCAGAACCACCGGCGATCCTGCGACGGAATTGTAATCGGCACCGGATCGTTAGTGAAGGCCAGCACGAACGCGCGGTTGAGCATGTCGTAAGGATGCAAGCCCTTGCGGTTGACGGTCAGCATTTCCGGCGGCGCTGCAATGATCGGCTTGAGCTTGTTGGCGAGCGCGCGGCGTTCCTTGGCTTCCGGCTCCTTCAACTCGTTCAGGATAATAATTTCGCTTTCAAGCGCATATCCCCACTGACCGCCCAAGCTGTCGTTGTCGATCAATCCACGGTTTTTGAGATGCGGCCCGCAGATCGACCAGATGAATGGTGCATACATGGTATCTTTACCGGAGCCTTCGTCGCCACCGTGCAGGATCGCATGATTGATCTTGATTTCTGGATGCTGAAGCTTGAAGGCCATCATGTTAAAGACATGCTCCAACTCTTCCGGCTCTGGCACCAACAGGCGGCAATGGTCCAGCCATGCGTCCACGCTGCCAGGCGAGACGCCGCTCAGATCGGGACGCGCGTTGCGCCAGCGGTTGCCATACACGTCACCATCACGCGCGACCAACACGCTCTCGCCCGCAGCGTAGGTGATGCCCTGCAAGACGCGCGCGTTCATTGTCTGACGGTTTTCATCAAAGCAAACGCTTGCTTCGACGCGGCGCCCGTTATGGATGGACTGACATGCGACATGGCGAAACACAGCGTTAAAGCTGGAGCGGCTGATTTCTTTTCGGTCAATCAGATCAAAATACGCATCATCCTCGACAACATAGGCAAAACGGTCATACCACGCCGCCTTGTCGAGACGCCCCATTTCTTTGCGTTCGACTTCCGCAATGATCTTGGCGGCGTTGTCGGTAAACATATCGGTCGGCGTCAGCTTTTCCTCAATGATCGCCATGTGTTCGGCAAGCAGCTCCTCACGCAAACCCGGTGCGACGCGCGGGCCTCCGTTGTCGCAGACCCAGCCCAAAAATGTCTTGCTGTCCAAATGCTCGCAATGACCATGATAGCAGCAGAACGAGCGGTCCAGCGGCTTGTAGCGCGCGGCAATCTGACCGTCTGTATGCTCGGCATGGTTCGGACAGACAACCGACAGCCAGCCCTCAGCGTTCACGCCTGACAGCACCATGCCGTTATTGTTCATCCACTCCAGCACGCTGTCCTTGCCAGTGTCGCGCAGCCGGAACGAGATGCCTTGAGCGGTGTCGGCTTCCGTCGGCGTGACATCAAGCGCAGCGCAAATCTGCGGCAGCGAGAACTCACGATCTGGATGAAACTCGACCAAGCGCGCGGCGAAGTTATCGCGTCCGGGCTTGAGATTGATAGAGCCGGGGATACGGAAGTTTCTC
>Ga0209296_1003065_pt1 | contig 11537 bp, 6 predicted proteins | sample S_130206_EF_Meta_FD_187319 | JGI IMG/M metagenome (GOLD analysis project Ga0209296, IMG submission 187319) | Freshwater microbial communities from Lake Simoncouche, Canada to study carbon cycling - S_130206_EF_MetaG (SPAdes) (version 2) | ecosystem: Environmental > Aquatic > Freshwater > Lake ...
AACACGGCCATACTTTTGTGCCATCCAGTGCCGTGGTACCTTTTGATGATCCAACACTGCTATTTACAAATGCAGGGATGAATCAATTTAAGGATGTATTTCTGGGGACAGGTTCGCGGCCTTTTAAACGAGCAGCAAATACCCAAAAATGCATTCGCGCTGGCGGAAAACACAACGATCTTGATGATGTGGGTAAAGACACTTATCACCACACTTTTTTCGAGATGCTTGGGAATTGGTCTTTCGGCGATTACTTTAAAAAAGAAGCAATTCGTTGGGCGTGGGAATTACTGACCGAAGTTTGGGGCCTAGATAAAAGCAGGCTTCATGTAACAGTATTTGAAGGCGATCCACATAACAATTTGGCTGCTGATGAAGAAGCTGCTCATTTCTGGCGCACGGAAACATCTGTCCCGCACAACCATATTCATCTTGGTAATAAAAAAGACAACTTCTGGGAGATGGGCGACACTGGGCCATGTGGGCCTTGTACTGAAATCCACATCGATCTGACTCCAGATAAGTCCGGGGCTCATTTGGTGAACCAAAGTTCTGCCCAATGCATTGAAATATGGAATCTTGTATTTATCCAATTTAATCGCAATGCGGATGGTTCACTTACGCCGCTTCCTGCGAAGCATGTCGATACCGGTATGGGTTTCGAACGCGTTACTGCTGTTTTGCAAGGCAAAAACAGTAATTACGACACTGATATATTTACACCTATATTTGATGCCATTCGCGATATGAGTGGGGCTAAACCTTACTCTGGTATTTTGGAAAATCACAACGATATTGCTTATCGCGTTATCGCTGATCATATCCGCACACTTACTTTCGCAATTTCGGATGGCGGAGTACCCAGCAACGAAAAACGCGGTTATGTTCTCCGAAGCGTATTACGCAGAGCTGAACGTTACGGCAGGCAGTATCTCGGTTTCAAAGAACCGTTTCTTTACAAACTTTGCGCCATAGTGGTGCAAACAATGGGCGATGTGTTTCCAGAACTCAAGGCGAAACCAGAAGCAGTTGCAAAAATTATCCATGAAGAAGAAGAGGCATTTCTTCGAACCATGGAACGCGGGATGAAACTGTTCCAAGATGTTGCGGATCGAACCATAAGTGCAGGTAGTAAAATAATTCCAGCTTCGGATGTTTTTGATCTTCATACCACCTATGGTTTCTTTGCAGATATCACGGCGCAAATGGCCAGTGAAGTAGGGTTAACCATTGATTTCAATGGCTACCAAACTTTGCTTGAGAAGTTCAAGCTTGAATCTGGCAAAGATCGCAAGACGTTTATTGTTAGTGCTGTAAATGGTGAAATCCCACATTGTGATGAAGCTCCAAAATATCTAGGAACCCAATCTAACGCGAAGGTTCTTGGTTGGATCGACAACAACACCGTTCACAATACTGGTGTTCTAAAAGGAGAATTGGAAGTAGCTTTGCTTCTTGATAAAAGCTGCTTTTATGCTGAACAAGGCGGGCAGGTGGGAGATAGTGGGGTAATCAAAACTTCTTCCGGAACATTTAAAGTTGAAAATACGATAAAGTTGGGAGCAGGGGTTCTTCATGTTGGAAAGTTAGATTCTGGCTCGATAACAATTGGGCAGGACGCAAAATTGCTTGTTGATTCTAGAAGAGAAGACATTAAGCGTAATCACACTTCAACCCACTTGCTTAACCTTGCATTGAGCCAAGTTCTTGGCACTCATATTGATCAAAAAGGATCATTGGTTGATGAAGATAAAACACGATTTGATTTTTCTCACTCTCAAGTAATAACAAAAGAAGAGATAAGAAAAATCGAAAACATTGTTAATGAAATTATTCAGGATGACATTGTGGTTGATTGCAGAGTTATGCCATTGGATGAAGCGAAAAAGATTCCAGGGGTTCGGGCTGTGTTTGGGGAAAAATATCCCGACCCTGTTCGTGTGGTTTCAGTTGTAAAAAAGGATGATCCTAACTTCAATGGCTCGGTTGAATTCTGCGGCGGGACTCACCTTGAGCGAACTGCTCAAGCAGGGATGTTTAAAATTATTGGGCAAGAATCTGTAGGTAAAGGGGTGCGCAGATTAACAGCAATCACTGGTAAAGGTGCATGGCTTGAATTTCAAAAGAACTCTTCAACTATAGAGGCAATCGCAGAGAAACTTGGTTGCAATGTAGCCAATGCACTCGAGAAAATAGCCTCTCTTCAGGAAGAATTAAAAACTATCAAGGCTCAGGTGAAGCAAGGGCAGGGCAATGATTTAGTTGCAGTAATGGATAAATTGCTGGAAAGCGCGATTAGCAAAGGATCAAGTAAAATCATTACGGGTGAAATTCCTGCAGGGCCAGTTGATCAGATTAGGCAGCATTTGGATCGCATCCGACAAAAAGCTGGTTCATGCGTTGCAGTGGTTATCTGGGTTGATGAAGGCAAAGTCGGTTTGATGAGTGCGGTAAGTGATGATCTTCAAAAAGCTGGAATTGAAGCGGGAAAAATTATCGCTGAGATTGCACCCATAGTGGATGGCAAGGGTGGTGGCCCCAAGGGGATGGCACAAGCAGGTGGCAAGAATCCCGCCAAGGTTTCTGAGGCCCTTGTAAAAGCTAAAGAAATTATCCTTTCCAAAATTTCCTAGAGAAAGATTTTTATGATTGATAATGGAGGGGCCGATCTAACTCCAACTTTGCGCACTGCAATCACCTTGCTTGAAGCGGGACAACCCGATCAAGCGGTTTCGAGTGCGCATTTTCATTCAGACAAAATGATGCGTTTGCATGGTGTTGATTCCGAACAAGTTTTAGAGGCTCTGAAAGAACATGGGTGGGTTCTTTGGTGGACTGGCGAACAAGATCGTTCAATAACAAAATTCAAACAAGCATGTTCGCTCGCTGAAAAAATATCGACGCCTGAAATTCATCTTACCTTGGTAACTCAACTGGCGTTGCTGATTGCGCAAACCGGACAAATCGAACCAGCCCGTAAAGAACTGCTTAAATGCTGCAATCTAAAAATCCCCCCTGAAGACCAATGCAGGTTGTTTTATCATCTTGCCCAATTCAGCCTTTATTTAGGCGATATTGAATCTGCAGAAAAACAAATCACGAAATCAAAATCCGCTGTTGAATCATTGCGCAAGGGCTTTTACTGGCGCTCAGCAGCGCTACACGCAGAGATTCAAAAAACCATTTCAACATCAACCAAAGCGTTTACCTCTTTAGGAGAAATCAACGCTGAACAACTTGAAGAGTTGGTTTCTGCTGTAATCATCAGGGCGCCTGAAAGCGATCCGGTAATCTTGCTAGAAGTGTTGGAAGACCTTCGTGTATTTCTAGAATCTTCGCCCCAAGCGAGTATGGTTCAAAAACTCAGAACTGATTCAGAAATTGCTAATCTGCTTGGCACACTTGAAAGGCATGATGATCGCATCAGCGTTATAAAATCGCAGATCGATTATTTTTCGACTGCAACTACCCTTGATAAAATCCAGATGAAATTAGCGATCGCTCTTGCCCATGCGGAAGGTTTTGATTTAAGCAATTCGCTAGAAACTTACCTGCAGTGCATTAGGGAACTTGATTCGCTTGCAGACCCCGAACTATCTTTTCAAGCAATGTTTCAATTCAGTATGCTTCTTGACCAAGTACAAAAATTCCCAGAAGCACTTCATTGGCTTAGGCTTGCCACGGAACAAGCGTTTAAAACAGATGATCTTGTTGGCACACTAAGGGCCAAGGGCATCACGGGTATTGTGTATTTGCATCAAGGAAAATCAGATCAGGCATTGCCCTATTTGCGAGAAGCGCTGGAACGACTTTCCCCTAGTGACCCCTATGCTGCCAATGTAATGAAGCATTGGGAAAGTTTTCAAGCAGGGCAGAAATGCAACTGCTTTAACACGGTCGAAATCAACAGGCAAAAAGTTCGCAAGCAGATCATGAGTAAATCGCCCCGGGGTTATTTGCGAAATGTGCAGATCTCCAATGAAAACAATACTTGGAAAATCGACTTTGATTTCGCACGCTTTCCATCCGCAGAAATGCTCAGAAAAATTCAAACGCTCAGCCAGGAAGCCAAAGAGAAATACTTGGATTAAGATAGACTAGCGAATCCCTTGACCTACAGACTGGGGCGCGCCCAAGCTGATTCCGCCTTGGGATTGCTGGGGTTGGGTGTAGTATTGCTGAGGCTGGTTGTAAGATGCGGAAGGTGTTGCGGGCCGAATCGAAGGGTTGGAATAATCTTCAGATGCAGGCTGGCTTGGTGAGGCGCCTCGATATACAGGCATGGGTGCTTCCAAAACAGGCTGACTAGGTGGATATGTTTGTCGGGTTACGGCCAAGCTTTGTATGGTGGAAGCCTCGTTGCCTCGGGGGCCATTAGAAGCAAGTAATCCTGGTGCCTGGCCTGGCCGGTTGTTTCGAAGGTAAGCAATCCAGCGTTCTTCCAGTTCTTCAATGCTGTTAAATCGGTAATAAGCCTTAACAGCATTATCCCAACCGTAGTTCATTGCGTAAGCAACAAAAGCAAGAAAAGTTGGTCGTCCCCCAAGAGAAACAAGGTATTCGCTTACGGAAAACCCTTCAGCATAAAGGACCATTACGTCATTGGGGTATTTGGTCATGGTGAACAATCTTCGTAAAGGGATTTTTCGGCCCGGCGTGGAAAGAATATCCCTCGTCATGGAATCATGTCGTTGTTTTTCGAGATCGTCTTCCGAAAGAACACAACCACCTTCATCAGCCCAACGAGGTACGGGAGTGCGGAAATAATAAGCAAAAACGGTATGAGTAATTTCGTGAGGTAGAACGCTGACCAAGATTCGATCGAGTGGCCCTTCAACTTGCATTTCCTGGCTTAAAACCTGCCCTTGATCAAACGCAAATGAAGTTGCACCACCAGCGCCATTTAATGAAATAAGCACCTTTACTGGGCAAGGCTCGGGCCAAGGAGTCATTTCCCTGCCTAGCCACTCCATTGCCTTTTGCTTTCGGTAATATTCAGCGTATTGCCCCACTTGCTGGGCAATCTGGGGGTTTGGGGCATTAATAATGAAGTTTTGCGTCCGATAGGATGCGCCCATGGATAGAAACGAAAGCAAAATCAGAACTAAACCGTGTTTTGCTTTCATGTAATTTAAACCTCGTTTTTGCATCCATTCCTTACATCGCAAGGATGAACGCAAAAATGAAGCCAAGTCGCATATAAATGTTTATCTATGTTTCAATTCAAGCTTAAATGCCATCATGATCACTGTTTACGGCAAGGCTTGTGTATTTTAACAGGGATTATGCCCCCTTGATTTATGTAACAATTACAAAGTTTTGAATTAAAATTGTAAGAGTGAATAAAAAACCCCAGCTTAAAAAGCCGGGGTTCAATCGATCCAAATCGCTAAGTGGTAGGCCTACTTTTTAAGCGGAGCCTTTTCGGGCTCGATGGCTCCGGTTGGACCAAGTTTTTTAATAAGTGCGCCTGTTGCACTGTTATAGGTGTAAATAACTCCCGCTTCGCCACCAGAAGCGATCATAGTCCCATCCACACTTGCAGCCAATGCATAAAGAAAATCTTCCGAGTTGGCAAAGGTTTTGACTGCGCCGCCGGTATCAACATTCCAGATTCTCATGGATTTATCGCCACTGCATGTGATGAATTGTGGGGTGACTCCGACAAATTGCAATCTAGAAATCTGCTTGGTGTGGCCTGCAATGGTTCGGGCTTGTTCGCCTTTTTCAAAGTCCCAAACTTTGATTGCGTTATCCGCACCTGCGCTAGCAAGAAACTTTCCATCATTTTTCCAAGCAACATCCATCACATGATGAGTATGGCCTTCAAAAGATTTAACTGGTTTACCAGAAGGCACCTCAAAGATTTTAACAAATTTATCGGCACCGCAAGAAGCAAGCATCTTCCCATCTGGGCTAAACGAAACACCAAAAGCAGTGTCACTATGCGCGCCCTTGATATCCAGTAACTGTTTGCCTGTTGCGACATCAAAAATTTTAACTTCGCCATCTTCCGTAGGTGCACCACCTGCCGTTGCAAGTAACTTGTTGTCAGGTGAAAAAGTTAGCGCAACAACACGGTCTGCAAATCCATCAATTCGCTTTACTTCAGTGCATGTTGCAGCATCCCAAATCCGGATTTCTTGATAACTTCCGCTGGCAAGCAATTTGCCATCAGGGCTAATTGCCAGAGATTCAACAATAGAAATGTGGGACGCTTTTGCAGGTTTGCCATCAGGGCTAACCAAATTCTTTGCTTCTAAATTTCGAATAAGTGCCCCGGTATTGGCATCATAAACATGAACCATGTTGCCACGAGCTGCGATAAGGTTGGATTTATCCTTAGTGATCACAATACCACGAACAGGGTAAACAGTAGCAGGGGGTAAGGAGACAACGACTTTAGGCTTAACTCTTGCAGCGCTAGGAGCTTTGGCGCCTTGATTAATCCATAGTTTTAATAGTGCAAGTTCTTCTGGGGTTAAAGGTTCTTCGCTTTTAGGTGGCATGGAAGGGCGGGTTGTTTTGCCTGAAAGCTGATAAATCAAGCTGTCTGCAGCTTTGCCTGCCACTAATGGAGTGCCCTTTTTTCCACCTTTCATCAAGGCTTCGTAGGTTCCCATATCAAGTTTGCCTTCTTTGATATTCCCGCTATGGCAGAAGTTACACTTCTTAACCAAAATCGGCTCGATATCTTTGTCATAGGTTACCGGTTCGGGTCGTTTAAGTTCTACAACATCAATCGGCTTAATGGGGGCTGATTTCTTAGGTTCATCGGCTGCCATTGCTGAACTAAAACCAAACAAACAAATTCCAATTGCTAATCGAAACATAAAAAACCCCTTGTTAAAGAAAAGCCTTTACTTAACCACGCTGATATTCGCCTTAAGTTCCGCAATTATCTCATCCTTGCCCAAAAACATTCCCTTGAATTTTAACACAATATCATTTCTAGGTCCAGGCATGGCATCAGCAGCCACTTTTACTTTAATCTGAGCTCCCTCAGAATTGATTGCAAATTCTGAGGGTTCTAGAACGATACCTTTTGCATTTGCCGGTATAACCACTTCGACTTTATAAGTACCTTCGTAGTTGTGAAGCCTTTTGACTTTAAGTTCTAACTTTCCTTCAGCACCGGCTTTAACTTGAACTCCGGTGTTAGTAACACTAAATTCCCCTAGGGCCTTAGGTAGAACCGTCAATTCCAGTGGTGTAATAACTGAAACAATATTAACAGCAGCCTTTTGCTTCCCTGCAGCGTCTTTTGCAAAACCAAGATTAGTCTGGCCACGCAATACGATGCTATAAACACCAGGGGTTTGAGTTACAGGAACTGTTACGGGAATGGTTCCATCGTTAGCAGCGGGGGCAATGCTTATAGCCTTGTTATTGTTCACAAAATTTGCGGGTAAATCTACCGGTTCAATCAAGATTGCAGCTTTCATTTCCGGATCGCGCTTTACTATTACAACTTTAATCGTGCCTTTATCACCCTGAACGATTTTGTTTTTATCAATCGTAGCTTTCATGGTAAGGAAATTTTTATCCCTTACTTCAGCAACAATCCCACGATCAACCCTACTGATTGCAACAATATTCTGGTTGGCAACCAAGGGCCAAACGATAGAGACAGGAATCGCTTCACGGGTTATCTTTTTCCCGTTCACAGTCGCAGTGCCGGTTATTTTTGGAATCGAAGCGGTTTCAGCGGCATTCTCTTCGCCGAGAATAACCAAGCTCGCACGATTCAGGGATTCATTTATCGTTAAAGGTTCCGCTTTGGTGCCCGCTGGCAAACCTTCTGCGGTAATAACGATTTCACCTTTAAAGGCTTCTTCACGAAAAGCAAAAACTGAAAGGTAATTCATGCCGCCTTTTGGGATGGTCAACACATCAGGCCGAAAGTTGGAGGAGGGCATGACCACAAGTGTGAAGTCTTCGGCTGGAGGCGCCAATCGCAATTGGTAATGATGCCTAGCACCAAACAAATTGGAAGATTGCCTACTGCCAACTAATACAGAATAATCACCATCTTCAGGCACATTAAATAAATAGATAGCTGGGTCGGTTGTGTTAGAACCAAGCTTGATATTAAGCGGATCCTGTTTATCGTCAAGTTCTGTAACAGCACTTTTGCCATCCTTACCGACAACTCTAAAAAACAAATCAGCTTGGGAACCCAAAGCTTCGCCAGCCAGTTTGATCGAGATTTTTTCGCTTTTCTTGGCACTGAAAGAATACCAATCCTTGTCGCCCCGTTTGTCGATTTTTCCGCAAACTAGGCAAGGGGCAGTAATTTTTTGAGCCTTTGCAATAGTATCATTGTCGTCTTTTTCAAGTACAACCGGAACATCAGAGACTGTTGCAAGCACTGCATTAGAGGATCCGGATGCGTTTTTTAATCTTGCTTCAAAAGCCTTATTCCAAAGCATCTGGGGAGAAATCTTCGTCGTGTATTTGGAATAAGACAATGCTCCGGTGGTAGGACAGGAAAGTGGGGCACTTGTTTTCTCTAATATCACACCATCTGTTTTTTGAGTTGGGTCCAACACTCCACCGGTTAAATTGCGCCCAAAATAGGTTACAGGAACGGTTTGTCCGGCAACTACAGCATTGGGAAACACCGCATCAATCCAAGGGAAGGTGCCAACCATCAACCGGTAAAAATGTTCTGCAGAGCCTGCGTTGTAAGTGAATTGACAAACTCGGATAATATAATCGCCATCGTTGGGAACGGTGAAATCTGCAAGCGCATCATTGCCATCATAATTCTTGCTCGAAGAAAGTAATCGGTCTTCGGTGTCAAAGATTTCAACTTGTGGATTGCATTTGCTATCTAGACTGGAGGCTAGGCAACTTGCAAGAATGCGCTGCCCTTTTTTGCCTTTAATGGAAAAGAAATCTACATCCGTTGGGGCGCTGATAACGCCGTTGACAACGGTATTGATTTCTATTTTTTGAGCTTCAGGAATATCATTGTTAGGTTCTTTTTCATTAATTTCATTTAAGTCTGTTACTTGGAAAGCGCGGGAATTGCTTATGCCGGCTTTACCTGAAATTCTAACATCATGAATACCCAAAGGTGTGTCAGCAGGAACGGTAACTTTGAATTTGAGTAATTTTGGTGCAGCGGTAGGAGCTGGGGCTTTATCGCTCTTTTTCGGATCAGCTTTTTTAGGATCTTCCTTTTTTACTTCCTCAAAAACAGGCTCAGCTTTAATACCAGGATGGCTGAAAATCATTTTTTCCAAGCCTTCAAGATCAGTACCTGCAAATAAAACTTCAACCGTTGTGCCAACTTTTGCCCCAGCAGGGCTTACCGAAAGCAATCGGGTTTGAGGCATTGCAGAGTCGAGCATCTGGCCAACGCTTTTATAAGGCTGTAAAAAAACTAATGCAATCAAGCCAAGTGCACAAATCCTGATTACTAAAAGCACGTTTTGCTTCATGAAACTCTCTCCCAATCAAAAAATCGTATTTATACAGGCAAATAACCTAAAGGCTGGCGTTTTCTTCGATTAATTCTCGATTCATCGCAAGGCGGGTAACTAATTAACAAACTCATCATAAACCCAAACTAGTGCTAGGTCAAGAAAAAGAACCATGAACAATCTTGACTTCCGTATCATTATTGCAGATAAAGACTTAATGGAATATCGGGGATTGGCGCAGATTGGCTAGCGCGCTTCCTTGGGGTGGAAGAGGTCGCAGGTTCAAATCCTGTATCCCCGACTATTTTCAAAATCAAAAGCTCTTCTTCTTTACCGTCGAAGGGCTTTTTGTTTTAAGGTTCATTTTTAGATAAACGGTTTTTCACAGTAGTTCGTAAAAAGTTCATAAACATTTCATAATATCTACGCTTTTCTAGTTTATTAACAGAAACTTCACAATTCTTTTTAATTTTAATATGGATCAATCGCTTTCTAATCATAATTATATGAGGGAATATTATTCTCTCTATTATTCAACCATGGGCTTATAAGGGGTTGGATTTTTAAATGTTGACGACTTCGAAAACCCTATTAGAAAATATTTCGCTATTGGATCCCAATGCATGGGAAGACTTTGTGAAAACATATTACCCAATCATTCATAAGTGGGTACGGAAGTTCATTCTTAACCGTGAAGATGCTGAAGACAAAATTCAGGATATCTTTATGGCGATTCACACATCAATAATTCGATTCGAGCACAGGGGCAAGGGGACTTTCAGGAAATGGCTGAAGACAATTTGTTTTCGGAAAATCATCGACTTTCAACGAAACCTTAAAACCACCATATCCACAGAGTTCCTCATATCGATGGATTCATTGGAAGCTTCTGAAATTGGCATGGAATGGGATTCGAATTATGTGGAAAAAACAACAGAAGCTGCAATGAACTTCGTGAAAATGAGATTCTCCAAAGATGATTGGGATATTTTCTACAGGATTTTTGTTAACCAGGAAAAAGCTGCAGAAGTTGCAGCCTCGCTCAATGTATCCAAAAATGTCGTTTATATTGTTCATTGCAGAGTAAAACAAAAATTTACTGAAATACTTAAAGAACTAACCGATGAGTTATAAAAGGTTTCCCCTAACTTACAACTTCGTTTTAGGGATATAAAACCTTGAATATGAATAACCCTTGCCCTTCCCGTAATGATTTGGAATCCTATTTTAATGGCTCCTTATCTGCTGATAATCTGGAATTAATCTCCCAACATATTCTTGAATGCGAAAAATGCGTTGCAATCATAGAATCCATTGAGGGAACTGCCCCCAAACCTCAAATCCCAAACCTTGCCAGCACAAATGTTTTTGGTGGGTTTTCATCTAAAAACTTGCAGAAAATTCTCGATATGGGGGTCTATCTACCTGAAAAGACCCTTTCCCTCGTTGAACGAGTGCTTGCAGCCAATCAATCAGACCCAAGTGTAAATATCAACCATTTTCGTTTGGTGGGCGTTTTGGGAATGGGGTCATCTGGCATTGTGTTTGAGGCTATGGATGAAAAGCTTAATCGAAAAGTTGCAATCAAGGTGATGATTTACACCACTTCTAACAGCAAAATGCAAAATAGTTTGTTTTACCACGAAGCGAAGGCTATTGCAGCAGTTAAACATGAGTCACTTGTTGACATTTACGAAATTGGAGAATGGGACGAACTTCAATTTATCGTAATGCCTTTTTTGGCAGGCGAAAATCTCGCAACCCGGTTGAAACACAATGAACGCCAACCTTTTATGCCAGCTCAGGCAATTCCAATTGCAATTCAAATCGCTCAGGGATTAAAAGCCCTTCATGAAACAAGAATTTTGCACCGCGATCTCAAGCCCTCAAATATTTGGCTTTCAAATGAAAAATCAGGCAGGGATAAAATAATCATTCTTGACCTCGGCCTAGCCCATAGGCTTGATACCCCGATCAACGATGGTTTATATTGTGGAACCCTAGGCTATATGTCTCCAGAGCAGACTAATGGCGATACCCTTGATGTTCGATCCGATTTATTTACATTTGGCTGTGTTCTTTTCGAAATGCTTAATGGTAAACCCC
>Ga0209296_1003070_pt1 | contig 11518 bp, 14 predicted proteins | sample S_130206_EF_Meta_FD_187319 | JGI IMG/M metagenome (GOLD analysis project Ga0209296, IMG submission 187319) | Freshwater microbial communities from Lake Simoncouche, Canada to study carbon cycling - S_130206_EF_MetaG (SPAdes) (version 2) | ecosystem: Environmental > Aquatic > Freshwater > Lake ...
TGGTCGGGTTGTTGTGCGAATGCGCGAAGGTTCGTGATTGTTGCGAGACGGGTCTGCAATCCTGTTTTGAGTTCGGTGACTGTTGCGGTCATGCAAACATTCGCATTCGGCGATATGGCTCGACGAGTTGTGCGACGTCTGGGTCAAGTGCGCGTGTCACTCGTATCGCACCTAAGTCTCCGAAGCCTGCAACGCCGAGCGGTGAATCGTAACGCTTGAAGATTCTTGATGCCTGAATGATCACCGCTTGTGTGATCGGTTCAGGCACGGACGGCCAACCATAAATTGCGGTGAGTTGCACCAATGCTTCTTCACCGTAGTTCGCGTTCAAGGTTGGGAATAAGAAGTCGCCGACTGCGCGGATGCGTGTGAACGGAACAGTCAAGCCGTCCAAGATTCCGTTGACTGGTTCTAGTTGATAGTCGGTTCGTGTGAATGTGACATCGAAGTTGCCGTCAGCCTGTGTCGAAGTTTTGAGTGTCAGTGCAGTCCCAGCGATGTCATCGATCTCGCACACAAACTCATCACCAGCAGTGAACACTCTTGTCGTCGCGGATCCATATTGCCAGAACTGTCGGTTGGCGTAGCCATCAATCAGTCGACTGGCTGCACCGGCACAGTTGTCAATCAGTTCGTCGTCTTGTGTGTCGGCTGTACCGATTCGAAGTGCAGCCTTGATCTGGTTGCGTGTGGCGTAGCCGTTAGTGATTGCCATAGTTCCTTATCTTACTTCAAGATCCGTGGTGGGAACTCTACTCCAGGCACAACTTCATGTTCACGCAAGATCGCCCGCATCTGCTCACACTCAAGTTCACCGTTCGCCTGCGGTGCAATCGAATACGAATCTGATCGCCGAATATGATCACCACAAGGGTTGCCTCTGAACGCAACTTTGTAGCCAAGTTTCTTGATCTCCATCCACTGAATCCAATCATTCCAAACAACTTGCCGATAAGGGATTGACCAAAGAACCGACCGACGAATCAAGGTTCCGCCGAGCATCGGATTGTGAGATACATGAAGAATCTGATCGAAGGCTTCTTTCGTTGCAGCCCAAACTTGTCCGTCCTGCATCCACGGATTACAAATAATCTTCACATCCTCATCAACATCAGTCAGACCGTCAAGCGCGTCAGGGAACCAGATGTCATCCATCCCGACTGGCATCACCCAGTCCGAGTTCGCTGCAAACATGGTGTCATTCCAATTATTCCACTTGTGATGCGGTTGAACAATTTCGTGCCAATGCTTAGGCAGATTCAAAGCCACAGGCGAAGACACAATCACCTCATCAGGTTCAGTGTTCAACTTCTCCATCTGTTCAACAAACTGTCCACCGAACCGATCCCAGAAGTCACCCCAAACTGTGACACACACCGCGATGCTCATGTCAGTCCCAACTTAGATCCAGTCGGCGTTGCAGATCCCATTGACCTGCATCAAGTCTTGCGTTGCGAAGTTTGAACAGTTCATGATTCGATGCGAAAGTTTGTGCGTTCTTACCTTGCAACGCCACATCTGACAGAAGTGTTGAAGAGTTGTCGTGCATGATGATGTCTTGTGACTTGCGAATAGTTTTGCCCATCCGCACAGCGCGACGCTCATAATCGTTGTCTTCAAAGTATGCGGGATGGAATGCTTCGCAGAACAGTCCGACATCTTTCACAACTTCGGATCCGATCCACGCGCAAGCCCACTCTGGTGAACCAGTTAGATGAATCTCATCTCGGTCACATCCGTTCCAGAACTGTTCAAGTTTGTCTGGTAAGAACCAGGCGTCCGAGTTGAGAAGAATCCAACCAGAAGCGAACGGTGTCATCTTGATACCAAGATTCCATGATGTCGCAACACCAAGGTTGCTTGGCATGTCCATGATGTAGGTCTTGCCGTGACGACTATGTCGTGGCATCATCAAACAATCCTCTTCGATCTTGCCTCCGTTGTCGATGATGATGATCTTTTCGACTGGGAAGTCAAGTGAATCAATGCAGCGTTCGAGTAGGTCGTATCGGTTGAGAACTGGGATGATTACGACCGGCACCATGCGGACAACTCCTTCATAGTCGGCTTCCAGTGCTGTTCAAATACTGTGTCGGCTCCGTACCCTAGGGCATGAGTGATCGCCTGCTCAGAACGCCCTCTAGGCGCGTTATAAGCCGATTTGAGAGCGTTCACGATGTCAGGCACTGACGGTGTAAAGAACCACGACTTCTGAGCCGCATCCCACCATGGCTGACCTTCAACCGTCCAGCCGTCGCCGACCAGCTCAGGTTGTGCAGTGAAGTTTGAAACAATCACTCGACATCCACACGCTTGTGCTTCGATGACTGGAATGCCGAAGCCTTCACCCATTGAGCAAGCCAACAGAACATCTGACGCGGTGTACATCGCAGCCATCAGATTCTGTGGCATACCGTGCCGATACGCGTACTGGTCAACGATCTTGTACTTGTCTGAACTGACTCCGCAAGCGTCAAGAAGTTGAATCAGATTGATCCCAGACATCGCACCCATCGGTTCGGTGTAGAGATACAGAACAGCATCAGGATGATCTTTCGCAAAGATTGAATACGCAAGCAGATTCTCAGCCCATGCTTTACGCGCAGGCTGACTGCCTTTATTTGTTGCGACCATCGAGATTACGAATCTGTCTTCTTCCCATCCCATAAACTTTCGGCCAGTCATCTTGCCACCATCAGCCAACGCGACAGTCTCAGTCGGTTTGAACACAGGTTCAATCGCATGAGGAGCGTACAGATGATCAATGCCTGCGATGTTCAACATTCGTGAACCAAACTTTGACATCGCGATCGGTTTCACATTCTCACGCGCACACCACTCCAACACATCTGGCGGTGCAGGCTGATGATCAATCGGAACCCATGACGCGATGTTCTTCAACTCTTTCAAAGAATCAGATTTCAACACCCACACATCAAACAAAGTCATCAACAATGTTGGTGTTGAAAGATCTTGGCTTGACCATTCCATTGTGTGCGCAACCACAACATCGTCGCTGTATGTCGCGAGTCCTTGTGGATACATTTTGAAACCATTCCAAGTCGATACCGAACCCGCAAGTCCGTACATCGCGTGGACTGCTATTTGGTGGTCTTCTTTCGCGAGCCTTTGGATGACTTGCGCGGTTTGCTGTCCGTATCCGGTGGCAGCCCAAGGTGCGTTTGAATACCAGAGAACTCTGAGTCGGTCGGGATTGGTTGGTCTGATATTTCCAACGAGTGCGCTACGCCCGCTCGGAGCAACCGCTCCGCTAACGCTCCTGGCATCTCGACTGGTATGCCTTTGACTATTACTGTTTCCCACATGATCCTCCTAAGAATAGTGCAGGAATAGATAAAGCCTCGGCAAGTCCTGCACGACCGACCGAGGCTTAATCTTAGTCACAGCCCTTGCGGACTGCTATGTCTTTATTCGGATTAGTTCCTGATTATCAGGATGCGCCACCGATGAAGTATTTGACATGGCTTGATTGTGGCAAGTTGCCGTCAACACGCATTGTTGCGCGGAAGGTAACAAGTCCGGTGTTGAATGCGAAGTCATCGCTTCGATCCAAACGGATGCCACCGACTTGGCGAACATAGTACGAAGGAAGGTGTCCGAAGATAACCGACTTCGCTGCTGTTCCTGTTGATGCCATTGCTGGGTTCTCGAACACTGGGTATCCGAGGAGCAAGTCTTGCGCGTCAGCGTTGAGTGCTGGTGCGAACACATAGTTGCCTGCTGTGTCCTTCAATGAGCGCATCTTCGCGATTGAAGACGAGTTCATCTGGAATCCTGAACCAGCCAAACGACGACCAGCTGTGTCTACCGAGTAGACGAGGCTGATCAAGTTGTCTGCTGTGAACTGACCAGTTGTTGCTGTTGCACCGGTGATACCAGAACCTGCTGCTGCGACGATACCTTTTGGTGCGCTTGAGCCTGAACCAGTTGTCAACGCATCGTTAACTCGGAAGCCAAGTTCGTTGCCGACCTGTGTTGCCAAGAATGACAAGATGTCAACACCGCTGTCTTCGATCAACTCGGTGGAGAGTTGTACGAGGAACGAATACTTGTAAGCACCCAAAGTGATGAACGAGTTGAAGATTGGATCGCTCTCAGCGCTTGCTGTTCCTTCGCCGACGATTGCAGCAGTTGAATACTGGGCAAGCGATGGAATCTGAAGGTTCTCACCTGATGCTGTGTTCAACACTGTTGAAGTTGTAAGCATTGGACCAACGTGACGAGCGAGCAAGATAACTTGATCGTAGAACGAAGTTGGAACTGGTGAACCAGTTGATGTTTTTACAACGTCACGCTTTTCAAACGAGTGCGAACGAACTTCGCCTTTTGCCATTGAGCGGATGACTTCTGCATCTGAACGAACACTGCGTGGAGCGTCAGCGACAGGACGAACCTGATCTGCCATCTCGCGTGTTGCTGCATCCAAACGAAGTTCACGAGCCTCATCGGCGCGATACTTCTCGATTGTCACTTGACGATCTTCAAGTTCTTTGCTGATCTTCTCGTATGTCTGTGTCTCTTCTGCTGTCAAGTCACGCTTCTCAGCGGTTGCAACATCAAGAATCTTCTTAGCGGCTTCCCACGCTGTTGCGCGTTGTGCCATTTGTTGTTCAATAAATTGTTTCATGGTTTCCTCGTGTGTGGTTGTGATTGGATATGCGAATGTAGTTGTCTTCCGATCGTAGCGGAACGCTTACCAATCTCTAGTCGTAGCGGAACGCTTACCGACAAGAAGAACTATAGACGAGAAGTTAGAACGATTTCAACAGTTCAAGATGTTTGGCAAGAATGTTCACGGAGGCAGGAACTTGCGCTGGTTCGGCGCGAAGTTTGCTGACCGCGCTCGATAGCAGTTCGGCTGATTCGTCCGACAAAGTGTTGCCAGATTCGAGCATCGTGATCGCCTCGGCGAGCTTGTCTGCGTCAACACCTGTGCGTTTGGCAAGTAGGTCAAGAGAACGAACACTTGCCGAAGTTGCCTTGTAAGCAGGGAAGCCAGTCACGACCGACACTTCATGCAAACGAACCTGGCGTAGTTCGCGTGTCATGCCGTCATCTGACCATGAGTCGCCACCGGCAGGAACTGAGAAGCCGAACGACATCGAGTCAACATCGCCGCGTTGCATCAGAACACTCAGATCACGACCGACAGTTGTGTCTGGCAGATCTGCGTTCACCAACAATCCTTTGGAATCTTCTTCAAGTCGCAAAGTTCTTGACCTTGTCGAAGCGAGAAGCATTGATGAGTCGTGGTTCATGTACATCTTTATAGGCTGACGACTCTTCAAAGATTTTTTGAATGCACCTTGCGCGATTCGCTCGATGAACGGAAGCGGTTCAGAATCAGAGTTGAAGACTGCTGCATAACCTGTGAATGACATTCCGTCACCTGTTGGACCTGCTCGCAGTTCAAACTCGTTGACTTGGATTCGGCGTGTCTCGACCTTGTTGTCTTCCATGCCTGGAATGTTAGCAAAGTATTCAGACTTGGTGCGATAGAAGTTGAACAATCCTCGTTCGTCTTTGATCGCGTTCGCTTTACGCTCGTACCAGTCTCGTGCCGGTTGAGGGTTCAACGGATTGATTCCCCACAGATAATGTGCTACAGCACCAGCACCAGGGAACTGATCGTTCGTTGAGTCCGAGTTCTTTGGTGCGTCTAGATCGACTGCGTGTCGTTGCGCCCAGGCGTTTGATCGGATGACTTTGTCTTCCGTGATGTCGCCTCTTGCCAGATCTCGTGCTTCACGAACGGTTCGATCGACCAGCCCTTCACCCGCGAGTCCTTGACCGTAATAGTCCAATCCTTTGCGAGCAGCCGTGCGAATGTAGACAGGTATCTCAAGAGATACTTGTCGGATGGATGGCATCTCGTCTGCTGTAATTGTTTTCGGATCCATAGTCGCAATACCTAGATCGGAATATGCGCGTCGAGCGGCAGCATCATTGTCAATCGCCAACTTGACTGGATTCTCTTCAAGAATGTCTTGAGCAGTCATTTTCTTATATTCAGGAGTTGACATTGACATATCTTCATTGAATTGGATGTCATCGTATTGAACACCGGCATCAGCCAACTCTGAGATAGTCATATCTTCTTCATCTTCGCTTCGACCAGTCACAATGTAGATGTAGAACTCTTTATAAAGTTGATTCACATAATCAACATTCTTTTGTATACCACGGCCACCAGCAATCAGTGTTCCGTCAATGTCAACAATGATGACAACATCAGCGTCTGAGTTGCGTTCGCCACCTGGTTCCATATCTTCGGCGATAGACACCGCGACCATCTGATCGATTGCGTCTTGTTTTGTTTCGTGACAGCCGATCACTTCGCCATCTTCTTTGATAGTTGCCCAACCAGAACAGTCTGGTGACTTGTCAGTAATGAAGTAAGGCATTAGACCAACAATAATATCTCAGCGTCATCGTCCAAGATGCTGAATGTGATCGAGCTGGTCGCAGTGCAACTTGCACCGCCGAGGATGGCCGAGGCGACGGCGTAGCGTCGCTTCGGTTGGATGACAGGTATCTCGACTTGCGGTAGTGGTTCAATCTTCTTGCGTGGATATGTTGAATAAACTCGGCGTCCGCCAGACGGTGTCGGTTCAGGTACTGGTATGTCGCCTGCGGTAGCGGTTGCGACAAGCCCGCCAAGCGTCGCAGTGAATACTGGGAACCCTTCAGCCTGAGCAATGGCTGTGGCATCTAAACCACCAAGCGGTGCAGATAACACAGCGAACTGGACGACAGTTGCAGAAGCATTCGCATCTAAACCGCCAAGCGGAGCAGACAAGACTGCAAACTGCGTGACAGTTGCGGACACATTGGCATCTAGACCACCAAGCGGAGCAGACAAGACTGCAAACTGTGTGACAGTCGCAGAAGCGTTCGCGTCTAAACCGCCAAGACTCGAAGATGCTGTTGCGGTAGTAAGAAACGGTGAACCGTTTAGAACCTCTGCGCCGTCAAGTTGCGAACTGTCAAGAATGAACGACCGACCAGAAGGACCGTCTAAACCGTAGGCAGTGTCATCTAACTGTGAAAGGTCTAACTTGAATCTGATGACCGCCATCGCGGAACTAACTTGCGACTGTTAAGGAAGCACTGAGGTTGCCTGCGGTGATCGTGTAAGTATCGCCTGCGGTGTAAGCACCAGCGACGACACTTCCAGAGAACAAGAAATTGCCTGCCGTCAAATTATCCCAAACGGTGAAGTGTGTTGCGTCTTGTGAGCCTGCGATGTTCGTCCAAGAAATATCTGCGTCAGAAGTAATCACACCGGCAGAAGCAGCACCGAAAGAAATTGCTTTGCGAGTAGTTTCGGTTGCAGGGAATGCGGTACCAAGCGGACCAGGATCTTGCGTATGAAGTTTCACATAGGCAACAGCAACAGCGAACGAAGTGTTGTTGCCAACTGAGTCAAGCCATGCGTTGCAAAGATAAGCCGATAAACCGTGAGCCATTAGTCTTCGGTCCTTTCAGTGATAGTCAAGATACGACCATCAGCATCACGTTCAACTGTGCGCACGGTCGGACGGTTCTCAGGAATGTTTACACGCACAACAGTCTCAGGCACATTGATGACAGGTGCAGCGACATTCACTTGTGCTGGTGGAACATTCACCAGAATCTCTGGCATCGTCACATTCACATCACGCTGATTCACATCGTAAGACGGAGCAGGTTCGGCGACAGGTTGCAACATGGTCGGTGCAACACCAGTGTGAGTGATTGGATCAACATCAAGTGCTTTCAACACCGCAGCAGGTTCGAAGCCTGCGTTGATAAGACGCTGAACCATAGTTGTCTTGCGGTCAAGTTCTGTGAGACCAGCTGCACCAAGATCGACGTTCGCGAGCGGTACACGGTAAGCCTCGCCACCTTCGGCTGGTCGTAGATCTTCGAATCGTCGAACATCATTGATTGACAACCAACCCGCTTGCAGACCTGATGAGTAGCCTGCGACACGCGAACCGAAGTCACCGCGCATCAGACCGTCAAGGTTGAACTTCATGAACGCGCCGTTGGTTAGAAGTTGACGTGAATATCCGTCTTCAATCTTCGTGACATACGGTCTGAGTGTGTGCATCACGAAGTGGATGCCGTTCATTTCAACTGACGCGTACGCTTGCGCACCGGCTTGAATCACTCCAGCCATCGATGGTGGGACACGGAATGCGCGAAGGATTTCTTCAACTGCGAACTGTCGTGATTGTAGAAACTGTGAGTCGTCTGGTGCGACCGAAGTGGTCGTGTATTTCGCACCGCCGAACAGGATGCCTGGACGATGTGATCGGCGCAAACCTTTGTGACCTTCTTCGAATCCGTCAACAAGCGACTTCGCTTGTTCGCGGGTCAGGTTGCCTGGGAACTCGATGATGCCAGAAGTGTGCGAACCTTGACCGAAGAACCTCGCAGCGAACTCTTCAAGTGCCTTTGATAATCCGAGGTTTTCTTTGACAAGTTCGATGCGTGAACGGCCACGAAGATCGCCTGGAAGACGCAACTCGGACAGATGAATCATGTCTTCATGTTCGATCACGTCACGGTTGTCAAACACATAGATGATTCGGCGAGACTCGTCACGCTTCACTTCAACCTTTAGAGGATTCAATACAGCCAAACCTGCAACACCTTGATTGTCACGAATGATTCGAGTGAACGAATTACCGTTCAACAGCATCGACACGAGAACCTGCTGGAAGTGATCGGTGCGAGACACACCGATCTCAGGCATGTCCAACCATTCAGGTCGAGGACGGTAAGGACGCCGATCGCCGTCAACACGAATGAAAGTGTCCACAGGCAATGTTGAGATCGAGTCGGCGATGAGTCGGACACATGCGTACACGGTTCCGATCTTTAGTGAATCTTCTTGTGTGACTACAGTGCCAGAGTTTGTGGTGAATTGGAATCCGTCACCTGCTGCGAACAGCGACTGGAACGAGACCGCTCGTTGCTCGCTTCTTGAATCAAACAGTCTTGACAACATCAGTTCTTATCCGCTTTCTTTGACCGTTCCCATGCCAAGGTGAATGCGAGCATTGATAGTCCTATAAAGATTAGCGCAACTGGTAGTGAGATGTAAAACACTCCTAGCGCAATCAACGCCACTGCAATCATCTCTAAAACTAGAATCATCTACTCTCCTAAACTATGAAGAACCCTGGTTGCTGAATTGTCTCTGTCCGTCTCGTCGCACGATCCACTGCCATCGCCAATGCTATCGCAGCGTCAATCTTGCGTTTGGATTTGCCTTTAGATAATCGCCAACCCATATCGGTTGACCGTTGCGCAGCCGACAACACCTGATCGGTAAAGACAGGATGACCATCATGCGCGATCTTCTGATTCACGATCATCTCATACAAAGTTCCACAAGCCGGAACCATACGCGCAGTCGACTGAGAGAACTCAACCATCGCGAACCCTTCATCCGACATCGCTTCGGCTGACCGTTGAAAGAACGCTGGGTCATAAGCGAACTCTTGCACCGTGAACTCTCGACCAAGTTCTCGGATGTGTTGCTCAACTGCGGACACATCCATCACACCGCCGTCAGGATGCCAGATCTTGGCGCGAACAACTATCTGACCAGACTCTTGCGGTTGCGCGACCACGACCGCAATCGAGTCATGTTTCAACGCCATGTCAATGCCGACGAACACAGGAATGTTCGGATCAAGTTCAGACTCACTGCGGCACAACTCCCACGCGCCCTTCGGCAACCAAGACTCGCCATCGGTGCGAACCCACTGGTTCAGACGGTAACGACGATACGCAGTCTCAGCAGTTTGCATCATTGAGATCTCCATGTCTTCGATGTCAAGAAGTCCTTCAGCCAAGTTTGGGTTCGCGATATTCCAAGCATCACGATCGGACACATCACAATCGGCTGGTGCTTCCCACCACCAGAATCCGAACCGCTCATCAACCTGATCGCCAGAGATGACACGCTTGCCATAGTTATACAGACGACCACACAAAGAATCCAAGTCATAACCAGCCGTGCTGATTGCGACAATGTGCGGATCTTTACGCGCACCAGAACCCAACGTGAGCGCATTCCACAATTCTTCATTCGGCTGAATATGAGCCTCATCAAAAATTACACACGACGCATTTAACCCTTGTTGCAATTTCGCGTCACTTGATAACACACGATAGATCGCACCAGTCGAAGGCACCTCAACAACATCTCGATACACCTTGCACACACCTGACAACGCAGGCGACTGAGTGATCTGCCACTTCGCCTCATTGAACACAACCCGCGCTTGCTGTCTGTCACCCGCTGCCGAATAAACCTCGGCACCTGGCTCACCTTCAATCAGACCGTACAGTGCAATGACCGAGCCGAGAAGCGACTTGCCATTCTTACGAGCCAACCCGATCAGACTGCGACGGTAACGAAGAAGACCATCATCACGCCGCTCATACAACCCGTCAAGAAGTGCGATCTGCCAGTCGGTAAGAATCAGCGGTTGACCGGCGCGAACACCTTTGCTCACATGCAAGAACGTGCGAGCAAAGTCAACGACCTTGTGACCGTCAGACTTGCTGTATAACTTTGGCGTCGACCAGGTTGGAGTTCCTTTGTCGATATGAGTCAAGCTCATTGGCCACCCTTATCTCGGCAAGACCCAACCTCGCACGATCGCTCGGAGTGAAACCAAGAAGACACATCCATGCTGTGCACTGCGCGTCCATCTGCTCGATCTGTTTCACCGCAGGATGAGTCACGATCTGACCGTTCGGCGACGTGTACCAGCGAGTCGTCACATCGTCGCCCAACCAAAGTTCCAGATCGTAGATCTTCTGATAGTTGCGACACAACCGACCCATCAACGGACCGTCGTGCAGCTCTGACAAATGACGCCGACCACCAGTCCACAACACCGTCCAGTACTGCTCGCCAATCTTGCCCAAACCTTTGGGCACAACCGGCACAACCGACATGTCGACTAGCGCGAGCGCAGTCTCTGGCATCGGTGAAGCCTGCAAACCTGTACGGATTCGTGAACCCTTCAAACGTTTTTTCTCGATCGGAGTTGCGGATGATCCGCGACCAACTCCAGTTGACTTGGTGGCCATGCCACCAATGGTAGCCGTGACCCCACCACCGACCACGCAGATATCCGCCAACGGCATGGGTCATAAGTCGCTCAACCGTCAAACATTTTGCCCACCCTCCCATTGTGTACCCGCCTTACTTCGCGTCGCCGCGTCGAGAATTACAACTGCGATGCGCGGGAAGGAGTGGGCTGTCAGGATCGCCAGGAATAATGTGATCGGCTGTCCACGGGTCATCGAGCCGTGCGCCTTCCATGCAGATCCAACAGTATTGTGCGGAGTCGCGGACTTGCTTCGCTCGTGCTTGGTAGTTGCCTGAGTAGTGCGGTCGTTTAGGTTTGGGATGGAGTCGGTTGTAGGTGGTTTGGCAGTCTGGGCATCGGCGTGGGTTGGTGGTGAGTTGTCGGCAGGTTAGGCA
>Ga0209296_1003072_pt1 | contig 11514 bp, 6 predicted proteins | sample S_130206_EF_Meta_FD_187319 | JGI IMG/M metagenome (GOLD analysis project Ga0209296, IMG submission 187319) | Freshwater microbial communities from Lake Simoncouche, Canada to study carbon cycling - S_130206_EF_MetaG (SPAdes) (version 2) | ecosystem: Environmental > Aquatic > Freshwater > Lake ...
TACCTTCAAGACCTCCGTCGGTTAGTGAATGTCTTTCTACTTTGTCTCTTGGTGTTGTTGAACCTGGATGCATATATGTTTTCTCCTGTTGTTTATTATAAATATAATGTTATGTATCAAAACGGACGACAATATTGACTGGCCAGTCAATTAGATTTTTGATCGGACGACCAAGTTTTCCCACCGCCACAAGTTGATTGTCTTGATATAATCCAATTGTTGTAACACATGGTGACAAAAATGAACCAGTTGCATCATATGATGAACTATATTGATAGCCAAGAAATGCTGGATTTACTTTGGACTTGTCTTGTCCACAATATTTATTCATATAAAGTTCAATATCTTTGACGTATTTTCTGCTCGACGCGGTTGTTAGATATGGTTCCAATCTACTTGGATTCAAACCACCAATGCAATATATCGCAAATATATATCCGTCGTTTAGATTGATATTACCGTCACCATCAATGTCTAATATCCCAGTTTGAACAAGATTTGTTTCGATATAATCAAATGCTTCTTTTGTGAATGGATACAAAGAACCACTGTATTCATCTAACCCCTCTTGCAACAGAACGTCTTCGGATTCTGTCTGGATAATGTCATTTGCCCACCAACTATAATCGTCAATACTATCTTGTTCCGGAACGATTCCGTTGTCATCGAATATTGGAGTTTCGTAGAATTTCTTCATTCGGAGATATCTCATTACCAAATTTACATCATTCACATCAACTACTCCGTCTTGATTCACGTCAAATAAAAGTGGATTATTTACCAACGATGATGGATTTGTGCTATAATTGAATTCACCGGGTCGAACGGATATTAGATATTCGTGCTCATAGATGGTGTGGGTTCCTTGATATTTTAATTCAAAACCATTTGAACCAGTGCCCATCATCACGCCACTATAGTTTGAACCGGTGTTTGTTATTACAAAATATCCATTTTTGTAAAACACATTGCCTATCAATTGACCTTCTTCATACTTTTGCAGGTCATACACATAAACTGAACCAGAATATGAAGATGGAAACGAACCGGATTGATTTGCCGGATTAATTATCTGTGAATAAGATGCCAGCGATGCAGTGTTCACAATTGGTGCTCCCACGCACATAAAATCCGAACCAACTGACACAGAATATCCATATATGTTGTGTGGATTTCCACTTTCTTTGTTTCTTCTCAATTCACCAGAAATTTTCCAACTGTTGTTGGAATCATTGTAATTATAAATTGTGACACGGCCCAATACAGAATCGGACGAACTGGTTGATTGAGCGTTGTAATTTTCAAGCACATAATTTCCGGAAACATAATCAACGCTTCTTGCAATGGTGTGGGTCAAAGAACTTGTATCAGACAACGAAGTTACGGCGGCGGTCAAACCATCCATAGAAACCGCTTTCGCAAAATTATTGTTTGTTTGATATTCTCTGTTACCAAAAGTCTTTGTGGTTAAATAATAATCATATTTACCACAATCGGCATCATATCCATAATTATAAAAATACGCGGCACCAAGCTCATTCTTTCCAATGTACCCAGCATATGGCTTAAATGCTTTGTCACGCTGACAACCTATCACAATGTTATTTCCGCTATTTGATACAGACACACCAAATTTGTTTGTTGGTATTGTATTTGAAACATCAATGAAGTATTCTGGGCTATTGGTGTTCAAATCTCCATATGAATCATCGGCATAAAATATTTTTACTTCACGCCACGAAGATGTTGGGCAGCTATTTAAAGATGCCGAAGAATATGAACAAGTGAACAATGCAGCATATCCATTACCGGTTTTGTTTGTGCCAATAACCAGATGATCGGAATCGACGGAAACGCACCATCCGAAATTATCTCCGGTCGAGGATATGCTAGAACTTACCGTAGTTTCGTATGTCCAAGTATAGTTTCCGGAAACAAATGTTGGGGTGTAACTATGCGATGTTATATAAGATCCGGTGGTCAATTCGGAACAAAAATCTTCGGTGGTAATAACTTGATGCCATGTGGAACCGGTGTTTATGTTTTGGCACGGATATTTTGCGTCCATGTATCTATGCTTTCTAAAAATATAAACCTCACCTTTGCTTCCACTTGCACCAGGCGCGCCCACCGCAAGAATGTCATTATCCAAAGCAACCGAGTTACCAAATCTATCGCCGTTGCTTTTACCTTTTAGCATGTTTATGATTCCCCAATTATCTTGACCACCTTTGTCTTTGTCATAAACACACACATATCCGTTGTATACACCAGACGAACACGCTTCACCGTATGGAGAACCCACTGCAAAAAATCCGTCTCGTATAGAAACGGAGTATCCAAAAGAATCCTCAAAATAGGTCGGTGGCTCCGCAGAACTTTGTGTGAACGGAAAATTCATTTTTGCCACCAAACGATGTACATTTTTCTTTGGATCGTGTTTGAAAACGGATGCATATCCGACTCGAATACTTGATAGGCTATAATCATCCATAGAAGAACCTGCGGCAACATACGGACCCCACGAACTTACGGACTCTCCAAAGTGTTCATTATTGGGTTGAAACAAATCTTCGTGCGTAGAACCGTCCCATGCCAAATAAGAACCAGAACCAGTCGGAACATACGTTACCGGCAGTCCCATCTCCATGTATTGTTTGGCGTTTTCTAGATTGACATATTGTATGTCTCCGTTTCTAAACGTGACGTAAAATTGTCCAAGTGAAGAATCCCAATAAGGATTGTCCATATGATCCACGATTGCACCTATTTGTTGTACCGATGGAAAATGAGAACCTGTTACATATAAATTTGTGTAACCATCGTCATATATATACAATGTCTGGTGAATATTGGAATCGTCGGTCATGTTCACGGTATTTGGAACAATCTTCTCCCCCCAGACATTGTGTTTCAAACTTGCTGCGATTACTTTTCCATGTATTTCTCGTACTTCTTTTTTTCCAGTAACTGGATCGGCTGTGTATTGTTCGACACCAAACAACTTTATTGGTTCGTTGGCATATCTATAAAACATAGCATCCGTAGTGCTATACACATTTCTGGCATATTTTCCGGATGAATTTACTGGCTCATTTATTGGTGAATAATAAATGCTGCTAGACGGATAGAATGACGAAGACAATTCCAGTCCTTTGTTGACTTCTATTCTACTGTTATAATAAGTGCTAATGCCATGAGCATCTGTACTCGCCGAGTCAATGCTTTGAATCGTCCAATGTTTGAACGTGCCAAATGGTCGTACTGTGATGTCTCCCGCAGTGAACTGCTTAATCATATAGACATAAATATTTGTCTACAGCGGGATTTACCCACTACTCAAACATCTATCTTTATTTTCACCAAACATTCGTTGGTAAAGTCTTTGAGTAAAGGCTGACTCAACTTGGCAACAGCCACAAGGTCATTGTTGTCATTATATAAACCAACTGTGGTAATATATACTTTTGGGTTGGTATAAAAGTCAGTAAATCTTATCTTTCCAACATCCTGTGGAGTACCCGAAGATATTGCCTCGCTATTTGATACAACAAATGTAGGATTGTTGCTATAGTTGTATTCTTGGTTCTTTACTCGAACGAAGAAATGACGAGCAGGAACATATTCAGTTACTCTGGCTTTCATTCCGCTATGTTTAGAACCCAATAATATAGAATTAAAAAGTACACTGTTCATTCTTGCAAACTGATTTCCCCAGTCGGATGTATTCAATGTCAACGACTTTCCACTCACAGTTCCAATCAATTCCGAAATCTTTTGTGGGTTTAGAATGATGATGCCCAAATCCGGATACATTAGTCCAAGACCTTGATAATTGCCAGTCTTGGTTGCACCATCCGCAATAGTTCCCGCAATGATGTTGTATCTCTTTCCGCCGGATTGTACTCCGGTGTCTGGATTGTCTCTAGAATCGTCAATCAACGTAATCTTGCTTTGAATTCCTCCGCCCATTGTGCCAGATCCACTCAAAGTCAATTCAAATTGACCAGGATCTAGTCTGTCTTTATATTTGGCACTTCTGACAGAAATAGAAAAAATTTCATTGGAAGAAGTTACCGGCTCGGACGCGGATGATGTAACAAATGTGAAAGTTTCATCGCCCGGTGACAACAATAAATTCTTGTATTGATTGTAAATAGCTTTGGTTGGAAACAATAAGCTGCCTTGCGATGAACCTGTATCAAAAGCCGAAGAACCGGAACCAGCGGAGTGACCATATGCTATCGAAAAATAAATGTCAGAATTTGCCGAACCCGTCGGCGCGTCATATACATTGGTGTAATACAAGCCGTTCAAAGGCTCGAACTGCGAAGAAGATTGTTGAGTTTGACGGCTGCTGGTATAAAAAGATGACCCCACGGTGGTAGAGCCATTTCCCCACACCGCTTCGCCGTCACTCCACAACCCGGTGGAAACAGGTTGTGTTCTTCCCGCCACAATATCCGATGAATCGAATTGTTTAAAAATCATGGTAGTAAATTATTATGAGGTTCCCTTTACATTGATTGTAACCGGTATTGTGACCGATCCACCGCTTTCATTCCCAACCACGGTTAGCGAAGTTGCAAGGGTTTGAGTAAGCGAGGAATTTGGAACAAAGCGGAAGCGAAGACCAAGGCTAACTTGAGCAGTCGTCGAAGAAACGTCTCCGATGAAAGTTGGAATAGTTGCGTTTGTAACATTCTGAAGTTGTTCGCCAATAATTGTACCCGCCGACTTGTTGGACAAGATTGCTGTGTAGCCAAGTGTTGTGTTGTAAACTGGGTTGGTGGACGGAACGATGACCACTTCACCCTTATAGTCCTTGTCCACATAAATTGCACTTTGTCCGAGAGAAATGACTGGGATGGAAGTGACGCCAGCGGGAAGAGTAACGAGCTTGTATTTCAACAATTGTGTTTCGTCGGTGAATGCCTCAAATACAGGAGTATTGCGAATAGCCAAATCATAATAGGCAGAACCTTGTGGATGATTTGGTTGATACAGACGATAATCAATTTCGTCGTCGGCTAAGGCATATGACTTGATATTCAATCCGCCATTTGCCGCAAGTAGCTCTCTGCCTTTCTTTGTCAAGACCGCATCTACTGTTATTATTTCATTATTGATATACGCCATATAGTGTTACTTTCTCAATAAATATATATCCGATTACTTTTTTACCATTTTTATACCGTTTTTGTTTCAATTGGGTCAGAGTTATTCAACAAACCCGTATTTACATCAACGGTAGTTTTTTTATTTTGGCTGTTTTTCTTCCATTTAAACCGTGTATTTGTGTTATCATATGAGTTTATCTCTTTCATAGAAAACTGCTGTTTACCGTATTTATGGTGATTGTTGAAATATCCATTGAGTAATTCTGCATTTTTAGGATAATATGCCATAGAATATTCTTTTCTATAATTTATACCAGAGACGGACGAACCAAAGAAATTTCCATATGTATTGTACCTGAATTCTTCAAATATTGAAACATTTGGAGACATTGTATAAAATACCATATTAAAGTTTGTGAATCCCAATCCCGGTGGCGTTGTACCAGTGTCGATATCTCCGTCAAAATAATATTTAAGATCTTGAACGGTGAATGATCCGCTATAGTTTATTGGATAAGTAGAATCATAAACTGCTCTCAATTTAATTCCGGGTGAATATACTATTCCACTTGAAACATTACCGTTTCCTACTATCGTACCAATTACTGTACCATCTATTGTGTGACTGGATGAAACTGAGAAAAGAATACCAACTCCGGTTGATGGAGGAACAAAACTCACACTGCCACTAAAATGTGTAGGAACTCCACCGGAATTACCAATTTCAAATGACGCCGTGGTAATATACTCATTCAAAGTTGGCAACTTTGTCATATTTATTTTGTAATAAGAAGATGATATTGTCTGCACCGTTCCATTCAAATTTACATTAATTTCATGATCATTCAACGAGGATGCGTTGGTTGGTAGATTATATTTGTTGTATACTTGATACTGTTTTTTTAGTTTGATCACATCCGCTCTATAATATTCTCCATTATAGTATGTTAATCCATTTTCCGAATATATTCCAAATCCGTATTGGTCTTCGTCGGTCGGGAAAAATACTTGATTCACGTCGCTTAAAATTGATGTTCCTTCATTTTTTGTTACCAAAGTATATTCCAATTTTGGTGACTGTGTTCCAGCAACTCCTCGCCGAACTTCTATGTGTGATTCTTTTTGTTGAATAGTTTCTTGTACAATAGGTTTCAACTGAATCTTTGGACGCTCTAAGATGGATGGTTCTATCAAAATACCATCAATAAGATTAGCTCTAGCTGGAACAACGGATTTTATATATTTGAACATCGACTTGTCAAAGTAGAATCGTACCACGTTCATAAAGAACTGATAGTCTATTGCACCAAATCCTTGGTCATAGAATATTTGCCTAAACTTTTCAAATCGAGTGTATGAACTTGCATACACATATGACGGATCTCCAATCAGTTCAGACAGAGGATAATTTCCAAAGAACTTTATTATTTCTGCGTTTTGAATTTCGGAAGGAGAAAAGAATATACCAAGTCTATTAGATCCCACGCCAACAAGTTCACTTGATTGCAGGGACGATCTTTCGGTTGAAGACAGGTTTGATATCAACTCTTGTTCAACGTAATTTATTTTATTGCTACTAAACTTGCCGGAACCATAATCCGGTAATTTTACCGTCTGCCTTGAATCCTTGCGAGTAAACTGCCACGGAAATGCCGATCCACTTACGGGATCACATTCGCTGGTTTGTGTTAAAGGAATATTATTTTCTGGGAAGTTTATTGCAACAAACGTTGGAAAGTCACTTCTGAACGACAAATTATTTAAGGTGGTGGAGTTTGATGGTGCATACAATTCCAACGGACGTTCAAATGATATTCTGAATAGATTATCAGAAATCATATCTACCGGAGAATTCATATCATATGCATTCTGATGCAATGTGTGATTTTCAAAAACAGAATCGCTGACAGGAGATTCCCAAATCTTGATTTCGTCAATGTTTCCGAAAAATGCTTCTGGATCAACATTTAAAGACGCAGTGTTCTGGTTATAATTACCAATATATAAATGTGAACCGGAACGAAACTGTGTATTGTAACTACCACTCAAATATTGACTCGCAGTTACAAAGAATGTAATTCTAGAATCTTCTGCACGTTGAAGATACACATCATACTTGGTTGGGTACTGGTCGGTGTGAAGTGGCGTGAAATATTCTCCCCCGAATTCCGGTACCAAGTCGTTTCGACGAATCATAGCATGGTATGTGCTACCATCAAATACAGGAGCCTTTCCAGTCATGATGGTTTTTACAACACCATATCCGTCGTCCAGACTAAAGAACAGTCTACCCCAATCCAGTCCTTTGTCTCTGTATAATCCAACCAGCCAACTTCCTGTGCATTCTACCAGTCTAAATATGTGTCCCTCGTCACTAATTTTACTCGGATCAAACGCAAAGTTGAATTCCAATGTTTGAGCACTTCCGGTCCAGTTGACCTTGAAATATTCTGCACTTCCACTGAAATATGGTTCATATTTTACTTCGTCAATCACATACTCGGAAGTATCTTGTAGATTGTGCACATTTTTAATTCCACCATACTCTTTTATTTTTATGATGTTCTTTGGTATACCAAAACAACTCAACAATGATGACAATGAAGCTTCCGTGCCCTTAGTTTTATAGATATATGGCAGGGTATTTAGAATACGCTTCCAGATAATTTGATTGCGTTGTTCTTCGGACAATTGTCCGGTTTGGTTATACAACTCGGTACCAATATTAAAATCATTTTGATTGAACGACGACAGAAACAGTGGAAGATTTTCTTTGGAAATCTCTGCTTCCCACCCAAGCGATGCCAACATGTCTTCGACAATATCCACAGAAATACCATAATTTGGACTGTTAGAATAATTGTTTTTTTCAGTGATTTGCTTGATGCTCAAAGAAAGATTGTCAAAGAAATGACCAACCATACCAACAAACTTTATATAATCAGCATTAGCATCTGATTCTTCTACCATGAACTGAGGAAGGTTGTTAATTAAAGAGTTTCTGTTTTCGCGATCATACAAAGACGCAGAACCAATATGCTCCATATACCACGCGGGATTGTTATACAGGAATTTCTCATATCCATCCATCGAAGTTTCAATGTTATCTATTTCTGTATTTGCGTCCGCGTGTTCTTTTATATAAAATAGGTCGCTTGGATTTCTACCTAGTTCAGCTGTAAAATATTCCATGTCGCCTTGCAATTTTTCAATCTGCGACTTTTTTGTATCAAATGCAGAAATTCTTAAATTTGCTGATGAAAAATTAACAAAGGTTTCAAAATTTCTGTAATTTGTGTTATCAACAATTGTGTCAAATGGAACACTTATCTTGGAAACAATTTCATTATAGGCACTGCCGGTTTGATTTATCAATTGCTCCATTGATAAAGTTTCTGTTGCATTTCCTTGACTTTCAATCCTGACCAAAAAATTTGGACCCTTCAACGGAATTGTTTGTATATTTGGTTTGGTAAAGTAGTATAAGTTCTGAACTATTGGCAAAAATCCGAAGTTGTTGGTGATCCAAATATCATCTCCAACCGAAACGTCCAACGGTAACGGAGTTGCCAACTTTAGTGCAAGTCTGTCGTAATATCTGGGATCGGTTGACGGTATGACCTTTTTATTGATCAGAGAAATTGAAAGACCTGAAGAAAAGTTTATATAATTCTTGAAATACCCAGACAAGTCTATGTTATACTTGGCTTCAATTTTGTATATAGCGGGGTAGAAGGTCAGATCGTAGTATACAGTCTGCAAGAAACTCACGATGGACCTATACTCAGCCGAATTCGTGTTGGCAATTCCGTTCAACTCCCGACTTACTACAAAGTTGAACAGACTGTAGTAATAATCACGTATTTGCTGAAAGGTAGAACCAGTCTCGTAATTTTGGTATAGCCAGTTTTTGAACTGATCATATATGCCCAAAATATCATTGGTTGCGATTTGTCCGCTATTTCGAAGATTTCCTTTTTTAACTCCATAGAACAAATCCGTTATGAACGATATTACATCAATGTCGTTGTTGTTTTCGTTGTTTCTTTGGGTAAATCCATAGTAAAACTTCAGTGCCTCCAAACCGGTTGGATCTTGCGTTTTTGCCAAATAATAAACTTTGTAAATTTCCGGAGATGCTATAGATTCTAAAATATTTGAAGCAATTTCTTTGATTCTAAATTGATTGTTTAAATACAAATCGTATGATTTTTCAATTCTCGAAAATGTTCCTTTTGTTGACTTTGGAATCAATGCAATTTCATCTCTATTTGTAGAAATTGTATCAATTATTAACTTTTCGTCCGAATCATTTTCCGAACCAACCATATTTCGGTTTAGTTCAATCACGATCTTGTAATTTCCATCCAACACGTTCAGTTTATTTAGTTCTTTACTGACATCAAAGAACAACGAACTTGTTGAGCCAACCAACAATGGCCAATCGCTGTTAAACTCGGTGTATGAATACGTACTATAAACATTAAATGGATTGTAATACGATTGGGTGTGATTTTTATATGTTCCGTCGGCATAAATTACGGAAGAAGTTACAAACGTTCTGTCGAAGTTATATACAGAAAACTTCAGTACATCTGTATCCGATTGACCGAACGGAAAATTTACAGATGTGTTTCCTTCGGTAAAAAACTCCAGTTGTTCTTGAGTAAAATCCGAACCAACGTTCAACGAAGATGTTGACGATGTTATGTACTGAATTTCGTTTAGATTCATAGCTCTTTGAATTCTACATTATATACAGTTTGTACTTTGACAGGACTGTATACAACATTTTGTAATGGTATGGTGATAGAAGATGAATACAACTGACCCTGTACGTTTTGTATAATCAAATTACCATATGAATCTATGCTTGGAACAATAGAGCCCATAGAATATAGGGTTTGTACATCATCTTGATTATAACCTGTTAGATTTGCGTTCATCTAGAAATTTTGAATGCAGTTGGAACGGTGAATGTCACTATAGAGCCGCTTTGCTCCGAACGAATTTCCACTTTGAAATATCTTTCTTGAGGAAGGCAAGTTGTGTCCAACATAAAATAATTTCCATTTTTATCAAAACTCAATCTGGTATATTTGTCATATGGCATCACGGTTTCTTCACTTTCCGCGTCTTTTATAGAATAGAAACTACCAGTTGGAAGATAATATGGAGCCAGATAATCAGAAAATTTATTTGTGAATGTCTTGACTGGATACCGTTTTCTTGCTGATACATCCATTCTTAATATAGATCCAAATTTATATTGTTTTGACATGTTTTTCATGTTAACAACCGCATCTTGAATTTGAATTTGATCGGCACTGCCTGTGGTAATTGTTGCATCTTCCCATGCCACATCAATACACGGAGAATATACAGTGTTGGTTTCTTTTGAGAAAAAACGCAACTTACCATAATCTATTGAACTGGACTCATCGCTGTGCATTAATATCAAACCATTGTTTTGGATTTCTCCTGTTAACCACGCATTTACTATTGTGGTGACATCCATTCTAACATCCGAAGTTTGATAATCAAAATTTTGATAACAAGTATACGAACCAGTTACATTTGGAATTGGAACGGGAACCGGTGGAACGTATGGAGCGGTAGAGCAATCCTCATAATACGCCGACGCAGTTACATACGGAGGATCGGCATAACCGACGCCGTATGCAATTGATCCACTTTCAATCCACCATGCACCGCCGCCAGAACAATCAGTCAAAGAACCACTATACCAAGTCTTGGAATATCCATCAGAGAACTTCCAATTTGCACCATCCGAATGGGCTTGTCCGTCATACTTGTATCCAGTTCCCATTTCCCACGACTGTGATACCGGATATGCAGCCAGAGTATATTCAACCGGAACTTCTTTAGACTCACACACTTTCAAGTTTAGATAAAACTTTGGATTTACTGGTCTGTATGCATCGGTGGATGCAATTGATTTTGATATCTCGGTCAAATCGAAGTTTAACAATGCCCTTGATAAAACCGATCCCGCTGTGACCGCTCCCGATACAAGTCGATAAGAACTGGACACTATACTTGAGTCTGTTGATCCCGATGCATACGAAGCAGACATAGATCCACTTAAAAGTTCTATGCTAGAACTGGTATAAGAAATAAGTATAGGAAACGTGGATGTGCTTGAACAACTATTGACTGAAATCCTCTTTTCCACTTCAAGAATTTCATCCAACCCCATGTTCTTGAACATATATGACGGATCGTTGCTGATGGTGGTGTCTTTGATTGGATATAAAAAGTAATGCATATGCTATGTTCTTTACATTATAAATATACGCCCCAACCAATAAATTTGACCTAAATTAACTCACACGTCCCACAATGTCTTTTGTTGGAAATCTTACTTCAAATA
>Ga0209296_1003075_pt1 | contig 11512 bp, 13 predicted proteins | sample S_130206_EF_Meta_FD_187319 | JGI IMG/M metagenome (GOLD analysis project Ga0209296, IMG submission 187319) | Freshwater microbial communities from Lake Simoncouche, Canada to study carbon cycling - S_130206_EF_MetaG (SPAdes) (version 2) | ecosystem: Environmental > Aquatic > Freshwater > Lake ...
CATCGTGCCAGGCTTTAATCACCATGTCAGCAGTATTGCCCGTAGGTGACGCGCCGTAGAATTGCCAAGTGACTAGCTTGCCTTTTATGCCGTCGCCTACAAAGCTATTCATTGGCGCAGACTTGAGCAATGGCACATCGATTGCGATGATTGCCGCTGCTAGCTGCGGGTTGCTTGTCTCGCTTTTGATATGCGATAACGCATCACCCGTTTTACCAGTGAAGTTTTTCATTTCGTGTAAATTGTTAGGCGATTAAGCTGAAACGATTGTTGGTGAATACTTGGCAGTTAGATCGACTTTTTGATAATCCTCAGAAGTGTTGCTTCGGTTGATCGTTTGAATGATTGTCATGCCGGCTGTCATTGACCCGATGATGTGATCTGTTGGCACGGTAATAAGCGTTAAGCTTAATGCTAACGTACCCGCAAATGGTGAAGAACTAGGCAAAAATCCACTTAGAGAAATTTCTACTTTTTCATTATAATGTGATTCGCCCGTATCATCACCGCTGATGTTTTTCACCATCTTCACTTCGTCGCTGTATGCCCACGTTTGTGAGTCCAGCAAAAAGCCTGTTTGCTGTGCTGCGATTCCGAAAACTCCATTTGTTACACCTAAAAGCGTCGCCATGATACTTTTGGTTTTGTGTCAAAAATTAGGCGGTCTGGAATATGACCTCGCAATCGAATTTGCACTCTAACGCGTTGTCACTCCAATCAGGAACGCCGCCATTATGAGCAAAGTAATCCACTTGCAAGTTGGCGATGTTGTTATTGATCGCGCTGGCAAATTCATCGTTTAGCAAGCTTTCGATGTCGTTTGTAACGGCGTTGATTTGTGATACTGTCAGACTATCTCCGCTATGCGCCCGGAGCGTAATTTCAATGTTCGCCGAGTATGACCGCAAAGCCTTTGACATACGCTCGCACGTTGCCACCTTTACCGAAATATTAGGCAAATCAATCTCTAAAAACTTCTCCGCATCGTAGCTTGTGACGGTTGTGATTTCCGTGTTTAGAACTGTGACAATCCGCTCTTTTAGTGTTTGTATGTTCATTTTAGTTTTTTAAGTGCTGATCTTATCATTTTAATGCTGTCTCTGTAGCCCTTGTTCAATGCCGAGCTAACCTGTGTTTTATTGCTATTGTTGGAGCTATAAGCATAATCAACATTGTTTGTCAGATAAACGGTTGACGATAAACGCCCGTTGTTTTTGAAAAATGATGAACCTACAGACGAGTTGACGCGACGGCGAATCCATTTTGATATTCCTTTAATTTTCATCGCTGCGCCCTTTGCTGTTTTAAGTAGCGGCGATGAGATAGACTCACCCGCCGCAATCCACCCAGCTTTTGACGTTCCCGCTTTTTTAACTTGCTTTACCACAAGCGCATCAATCTCCGACTTTTCAAATAGTGGGCGTTTTGGCTGAAACTTGCCAGCCGATTTACCCCTAACTGTCCCTGACTTGTTTCTGTATTTTTTGTAAATGTCGTCAAGAGTTCCTGCCACTCCGTATTTAATTCCGTAACGTGCCGCTTTTCTGATTTGCTTTTCTATGTTTAATGCAAATTTATCACCCTTTGCTTGAGTGAGTCCCCAAGGTTGAATTTTTAAAGCAAGTTCCTTTGCGCACGATTGCCCCACGATGGCGACAACTTCACCGACTGCCACACCTGCGCGTGTTGCAAATGCTTTCATTTCCGCATCTAGTATGCGCCGTTGTTTCGGACTGATCGAGATTCTAATCATCGCGTTTCACTAGGATCGCTGAGGGTGAAATGGACTGCCACCGTGCCAACGTCCACACCGATAACTCGATACGCTACGCCGCCGACTGTGCATCGCTTGTTAAGGAGTGATTTAGGCGTTGTAACGTCTGCGGGTTGCGCTGTCACCGTGCCGTTTATTTGCGGCTCAAGTCCAATGTCAGCGTCGATAGTTTTGCCGATAATGTTTGATACCACGGAAAAGGTTTGCCCCTCGCAAATCATGGTATCAGTTCCCATTGTGGAATCTGATTCGTCGTTGTGTGTTAAAAGAAAGTCATCGACCAAGCTCATATACTATGCGCCAAGTCAAAAGCCAGACTCTGGAGCCGCTGTCAATCTTGCGTCATGGCGGTAAATGTGCAGGACTTTTGCGATGTGAAATCCGCTTGTGATTCTGCGTCGCGCTTGGCGGGACCATATAATATCCTCGCCATTGTTGCGCTCTCCAAATTGGCAAGTTTTTACCGCTGATTTTTTCCAAGCGCAAACGTGCCAAGGTGCGCGGAGCGTGATGCCGTTTGGCGTGAATCCCTGATCTGGATTGTTCAGCCCGAAAACTACTTTGGAATAATGCTCGTTGTAGAATGAATCTTGCTCAAATGTTATTACGTCAGCATCGACTTGTGCAGCTTTTAGGATTTCTTCGACATAATCATCCGATATGTCGTCATCGTCGTCACAAAATGCAATGTATTTTCCCTGCGCAATATCGACGAGCGTTTGCCGTTTTGCCCCGATTGATCTTTTACGATTGTCGCAAAGTGATAAATGCTCGACAGGCAAATCATCGACTTGCTTTTGTATCTTTTCGGTTAGCTCTAAGAGTTGCTTTTCTCTCCCTGGTATCGTCGGTGTCAGTATGCTTAGTTGTATTTTCATGTTTTTTAAATATTGAATTGTAGTTGTTGCGGTATGTCTCTTGATTTACTGGTCTTGGCGTGTCTCCTTTGCCGCCGTGTGATGCGTTGTAGCTCATTTTCTTTTCCAGTAATTGTTATGCGTTGCCAGTTCGTAACCGTTTGCTTGTGAATGTTCCTCGACCGCTTTTTGCACGTCTGCGCATGTCCAATCGTGGCCGCTAAATATGCCGCCTTTCTTGACCTTGCCAAACCATGCTTGCAAATCCTCTTTGACAGAATCGTAGTCGTGCGCTGCGTCGATGTAAATTGCGTCGATGCTGCTTTCGGCAAATAGCTCAGATGCCGCTACGCTGTTTGTTTCGTGAATGGTAATCATCGAATCGACTTTTGCGTCTCTGATGTTGGTGATAAATGTATTGGCAAATGATTCGCCGTTAAAATCAAAAACGTCAACGCAATGAATCTTTACGTTAGGCTTGCCGATGTCTTGTAGCCGCTGCGCAAGATAGATGATTGATTTTCCTAGCCATGTTCCCACTTCAACAAACGTATCACCGTCTCGTAGGGTTTTTGCGATATTATCGTAATGGTCGCGATAGTCTAGCCAGCCATGCACGTTCTCGCTAACAAAAGTTTTTTCGGTGAGTCTTTTTGTGATTCCTGCCCCCATCGCATAACGATAGTTTTCATTTGACCGAGCGTAGATTTCATCCATTTCAGCCTTGCCGAATACTGGATGTAAATGCTCAAAAATAATGTCTCGCGCTTCGATGGTCACGCCGTCTGCGTATGCTTGCTGTGTGAAATAATCATCTGAGTAAACGCTAAAATACTCTGGGTGAAACATGAAGCCTTGTTTTTGGTAACGCGCCCTAGTCATGATCGCCATGCAAAGCAATTCATTAGTTCTGCTGCCGTCACCGATAGCCAATACTTTTTCTTGTGACGTATCACCGATGGCATTAAGTAAAATATCATCCCAATGCATTGGAGGATTCCAATCATCGCTGAGTTGCAACAATACTTCGCCGCATGATTTTTGTGCCGCTGCGTTCCATGCCGCTACGCTTCCCGAGCTTCCATTTGTCAATGCGTGATTGTGAACTGATAAAAACATGCCATGCGGATCGTCTGCGTCGAGTCCGAAAATATGCTCGATAGCGTCTGGATTCTTTGCCTTGGTTAGCCATAGTCGCCGCGCATCAACCGCTTGTTTGCATCTGCCGCGAGTGGCGTGGATCAGTGAAATCTTTTTACCGTTACGAATGAAGTGGTTAGTTTCGATAGCGTCGGCTTCATCCATAAATCCGTTAGCTCGTAACGCCATGCCATGAAGTTGAATCCCTAAATATCCACTGTATTTCTGCCGCACATTCCATGCACCAGTTCCACCGCTAACGGCTTGCATTGCCGTTGTAATAGCTAGCGCGTCTTCGTTGCGGTTCAATCCAAGATAGCAAAGACAAAGCTCGCCGTATGCCTCCTTACGCGCAGGATCGACGGATAACGCCTGTAGGTTCATTTGCAAGCGGATTTCGATGTCGTTTGCCATTTGTCCCGCCGCGATGAATAGCTCGTATTTTTCAGCCTTGCCAAGTGCATCCGATTTGTCGGCAAGCATTTCGCAAATTAAGTTAGATGCCGCGCTGATTTGTCCTGTTGCCCGTAACGATTGGAACAAATGAAATTTGTGTGACGTTGTTGGTTCTGCGATGCTTTGCAATATGCGCAAATTGCGCTCGTCGTTGCGTTCGCGTGTTCCTTCTGGTCTGTGTAGAATCACCGCGCCGGCAACCTTGGCAATCTTCGGTTCGCTGACAAATTGCAAATACTCATGGATTGGCGATGTCCATTTTGCACGACCTTTGCGAATGATTCTTTCGCGCATGACCGTAACGCCATCTTCTGGAACGTGGTAAGCAATCTCGATGCCTTCAAAATCATCTGGCAATAAATCGCACGTTTCGCGGATTCGTTTGATCGACTCTGAATCAATTACATCGTCCGTATCTGCCCACATGATAAGCTCATGCGATGCCGCATCAAAAGCCATTTGCCGAGCCGCTGCGAAATCGTCAACGTGTGGCCATTCCACCATAGGAAATTTGCCGTAGCTCATTGACCCGTTTGCCGGGTGGCCTAGGTTATAGTATTCCCCTCCAAACTTCGCGCCGAGTGCTTCAGCTAGTTCTTTTGTCTTGTCTGCTTCTTGGTTTCCAATAGCCCTAACAAAAACAATTTCGTCAACTAGCGGTGAGAATGATTTGATAAATCTTTGAATGTAGTTTTCAACATTCCCGACAATAATACATAAACTCAGTTTTTCTTTTTTCATATTTTTTATATCTGTAAAATGTTTGCGCCGATGGCCTGTGACAGCCATCGACGCGCTATGAACAACACAAACAAATCAAGTTGTAGGAGTCGTGAACACTTTCAAAGCGTTCGTGACGGCGGTTGAGTAACCGTAAAGCATGTGCATGTTTGCAAAGTAAGTCCCCGATGCGCGGGAGTAGTGGCGAGTGTAGAGCGCAGATAAACCGCTTTCGTCGTCAACCATTTCCTCGATGGCAATGTAGTCTTCGGCTGGCAAGTATTGACCAAGCGAGCGAGAAGCAAAAGCAATCGCGTCTTGACCGCAAGCAAAGCCAGTGAGTGAAACACTGTTACCAGGTATGATGTCAGATCCGTAAACTTGCATTCCGAAAAGGCGACCAAGTGATCCTTCTTTGATCGCTTCGGTGTCGCCGCGATTGAAGTAGTTAACTAAGTTGGTATCGCCAAGCAATGCGCCTTCGATGACAGTATTGCCGATGAAGCTGTATTCACCTTTTGCGCCAGCTTGTTTAAGCTGCTTGCGAGCTTCGATAAGTTGGCTCTTGGTGTAGTTAGCTGATGCGGTCGTGATGACTGCAGATCCAAAGTTGGTCGTAGTGATTAAGCTCATGATGTCTTGCAGAACAGTAACGCCCATTGACTTGCCGAGTTGATACGCCCACTTGTCCCATCGTCCAGCGTTGCTAGATTCTGCGAGTTGTTGGTGAGTAAGGCTCACTGGAGTAATCTTACGCTTGTCGAGGGTAACAGTAACGGCGGTGATTAAACCTCCAGTTTGTTCCATGACGGTTGCTCCTTGCGTAAAGGTCGTGGTCGTTGCGTTGCCAAAGAGTGGCACAACAACGGCAGAGCCTTCTGATTTCACATCGCTTGAAATGTCAGTCGAGAATGCGCGGAGTGGCAAAAGCAGATCAACAAGTTGTTGGAATGCGGTTTGCGCGAATAGTGTATCATTAAATACTGTAGCCATAATTATTTAGTTAGTTGAAGTTGAATTTCTTTTTTGTGTTTTTTCACGTAAGCCGTTTTTTCGGCTGGTGAGAGATTTTTGATATGTTCCAAGTGGTTGGTCGGTGCTGGCTCATCCATCGAGACATTAAGCGGAGCGAGTCCAGCCTGTGCGGCGATTTCGATTGCACGGGCGTTTGCCGATGCTTCGACTTCGATTAGTTTTGCGTTAAGCGTTTCGATTTCAGCACCTTTGGCAATAACCGCATCTTTTTCAGCTTGTAGCTGTGTTTGCGCTTCTGTTAGTTGTGCGGTGATCGTTTCGTTAGACGCTTTAGCTTCTGCCAATTCAGTAACGGCATTTTGCAAATCACTTTCGCTAGTTGCAAGATTTGCACTTAGCTCGCTGATTTGATTTTCAGCATCAACAATGGCAGATTCCAAGCCGATAACTTTTTCGGTAAGTGCTGCGTCTGGTTTGAAACGATCTAAAATACTAGCCATATTCTTTGTTTTGGTGTCAAAAATTTCATCGGCAAATCCCATCTCGACGGCTTGCTTCGCGGTCATCCATGTTTCGCTTTTCATCAAATCGCGCATTTCTTTTTGCGTCTTACCTGTTTTTGTAGCGTAAATCGCGGCGATTTCATCACTGATTCCCTCTAGTAAATTCGCTGTTTGGCGCATCTTTTCTGCGTCGCCAGCCATTGCGGTTGATGCTTCGTGAATCATCATTCGCCCGTTAGCTGCGATTTCTACTTTATCCGCTGCCATTGCAATGACGCTTCCCATGCTTGCCGCTAACGTGTTGATGCGAGCCGTGACCGATACGCCGCGATTGCGAAGTTCCTGCATGGAATTAAACAAGCGATAGCCATCAAATACGCTGCCCCCGCCCGTGTGAATTTCAACGGTCAAAGTGTCGATTGCGTTTTCTGCGCAAGCTACGATTTCACCGATAGCAAAAGAATCCTCTACGCCTTTCATGCCGTATGTCTTGTCGATTTCCTCAATTACTTGGTCGATGCTGAATTTATCAACCTGATCGTTGAGCTTTACCTTTGCCGCTTTGTTTTCAATATGTAGATGGTTCATCTTCTGTTTATTCTGGTTGGTCGTTTGGTGTTTCTGGCACTTCTTTTTCTCCGCTCATTTCCGATGCGTCAACTTGTGGCATGTCGTTTGCGGTGAGCATTTTCATTTCTCGCGGGTCAATCGTAATTCCTAACCCGCTTTCGTTGACCGCTTTCATTTTAAGTTTTTCTTGCACTAAGTAGGAAATGCGCTCGTCCAAATGCTCATCTGGTGATTTGCCAAGGAATCCAAGAACGTCTTGAGGATTCAAGAAGCCAGCTTTCCACATTTCGATGAGTTCTTTCGATACCCGCCCGTCGTCAATCGTGATCTTTTTCGGATAGGTGAATTTCCATTTATACCATCCCTCCGCTTCTGGCAATCTTCCGAGTTTCACAAACTTGGCGACAACGTAGCCAATAATGCGGTTCGCTGCATATTCAAGTAAATCTTGCCTGTCCTCGACGGCTCGTTGTGCGCGTCCAAGATCTGCCCGTTCTGCCGTTCCTTGACCTGTAGCGTGCCAAACCATGGAATACGGCCAGTTGATTCCCGCAAGTGCTTTGCGATAGATGCGGTTCTGGAATGATTCCCACATGTCCCCAGGTCGATCGTTCTTGATTGTCTCAAGTTTGCCGCCGCTTTTGGCTGCAAAATACCTAACCGTCCCGCCTTGGTAGTTCTCGTTGATGATTCCCGTCTCTGTGCATGTTCCGTTACCGTTGATGACGTTTTGATTGTCATCTAGGTCTGGCAATCCTGTTTCGTTATGCTCGATAAGCGCAATGCTTGACAGCATCAACTGTGCGTAACGCTCCCATTCGTGGGATTGTAATGAGTCGCGTAAATCGTTCAATGCGTGGGTAAATGCTGGCAATCCTCGCCCTTGTTCTTGCCAAGATGGATCGAATACATGAACTATATTTTGCGCTTCTAGGTATTTTATCAGTTCTCCTTTGTCGTCGATAAAGCAATACGCCAATGGCGCACCGTTGCCGTAAATAATTCCATCGGTTAAAATCTTGCCGCGATACGTTCCCGTTTCTTGTTTTCCGTCATCGAATCCTTTTGGCGTTGCGATTCGATGCGATGGGATTTGCTGGATTCGTGGGTAGTCGTTTTCTGTTTTTGTTAGCAATATAAACGCTTCTCCGTCACGATCAATCGCGCAAGATGTCGAATAAAGATTAGTCTGAAATGTGTTTTGACCGCCGCGAACATCGCAAATTTTATACCATTCGTCGTTGATTAGTTCCTCCGCTTTGATTGCGAATTCACGGTCTTTCGATTTCGATTGCGCTTGCCATGACCTCCCCACGGAATACATGGCTTTTTGCTGGATTGCTCCGAGCAAGATGCCTTCGTTCAAATACAAACGCCGCGAATATGAAGAAAGCGTCATGCGGTCTCTCGCCGGCACAAGCTCACTGATGTCCTTCATCTGGACTGGCTGAAATGGTCGCGCAGATGAGCTTCTTACTGCCCCCTGTGCTGCCGTGTATGGATTTCCGTAGGTGTCAACGATCATAATTAAAACATGTTGCCGACTGTGCGACTGTTAGGTCTGATGCCGCGTTTAATTGCGTTGATTGCGCGATTCAAAACGACGATGCGGTCTGTCTCTGGCAGACTAACTAAAACCGTGTAGCTTATGCCATTTTTTTGGCTGGAAGTCAGCGTATTGCCGCCACCTTTTGACAACGTGCCATTTAATGCGGCTGTTCTCGCGTCGATTAGCGATTGCAATAGTGTAGGATCGTCCAACGATGCGTCATACCATGCTTTGATTAAGTCAGCCACTCCCATGCTTGGGGCGACATGTCAAAAATCATTCTTCCGTTTCGGATTCTGGTGTGCCGATTAAGCCAAATATTGAAGCAAGCACGATTTGCATGTTTTCACAATCGACGGCATGGTTGTCATTGTGTCTTTTAGTCCATCGCGCTGTTTTGCCCTCTCCACGCCTAACCTCTGCGTCGATTTGCCGCAAGTATTCACTGCCTACATCATCTGGTATTTGCCAATCAACGCCGCGCTGATTGCGCAGTTGAAAAAGTATGTCCTTGTGAGATGTATTTGAGAAATACGCCACCATCGTTTTCTTACCATCACTAGCCGTTACCGATTGATACGGCGAATAAGATTTGAAAATGGTTTTACCTTGTCGGTTACGATGTGGATATTGGTCGCGTTGGTCGCCGCGCAATGCAAGCCATCCGTATTGAGTGCAGCGTTTATAAACTTCATCTTTTTGATAACCGCAGTCAATTTGTGTTTTTCGGTTTTCTACCTTGTAGGTTTCTTGAATTACCTTGACTCGTTCCCATGTGTCAACTTTTGTGTAAAACAAAAGGCGCGAATTGCCACCAATGCCCCAAGCGCGGATCGCTACCCAAAAGTGATCTTGCTGCCTATCAATGGTCATGAACCTATGCGATTCATCCTCCCATGTTTCCCCGTTTGCGTAATCTCGCACCGAGTAACCGTGACCGGTTAGCTTTACCCGTTCGTCCTCTTGCTCATCGCTCCAAAATTCTGCTAGTCGTTTTTGAATGAATTGCTGTAGAAGTTTCAGATTCCCCCGCGCCACTTCGTCCATCGCATTGCATCGCTCGATAACTAGCCGCCACAATGGAAGCCGCCAGTTGCAAAGAGCGTTGTAATGGTATCCGTAGCTGTCTGGCATGCCCTCTTTAATTTGCACGTAACGCGCTGAGATTGCCAGTTCTCGCCGTAGTTGCGGTTTGTCTTGCAATCGGTAATCGCAATCGACGTTCGCGCATTTAATTTCTGCCGTTTGTGCCATTTTTACACGGTCAGTGATTGTCGTGTCATAAATAACGTTCTCCCATTTCCACGCTTGCTCATGTTGGCATTGTGGACACGTAAAGCAAAACTCGCGCATTGCGGTATTCTCGCATTTCTTGTGCCACTCAGTATTCACAAATCCACCTTGAGCCAATAGATAAAACTGCCGATTCCATCTGTCATGTAGTCGTCCCTCTGCTTCTCGTATCATTCCGTCTGGATAAATCCACGGCTCATCACACAGCACTCGACGCATCGACTTTGCCTGGAGTCCAGACAAGTTTGCACCTGTCATGAATAAAGCCATGTGAGGGAAAATGATAGCGTCTTTCCTCTTCTTGTGTCGATGTTTTCCAATCGGCAACAATCCCGCCGTTTCCTTGGTATTGAGTAGTGAGAAATCTAGCCGAGTCTCTACCCAGTCCTTAATATCGCTGTCGGTCTGCCCCACTAGCATTGTTGCCCCTGCATCCTCGCTGATTATGTAGCACATTGCCGCTTCCAACATCGTTGTTTTACCCGTGCCTACTGGAGCAAGCAAGCAAACTTCTTTCGCGCCGATGTCGGCAAATGCGTTTAGCGGTTCTACTAGCCAAGGCGCCGCATCTGCCTCGAAATATGGCGAAAGTCCTTCATATAGCGCGACCCTGCCATGCGCCCACTCACTTGGTTTCAGCCGCGCAGGAGGTCGGCACGATTGGCGAAATGCCGCAAAGAGTTGTGCGGTTTTAGTCATTAAGCCATCGTGATTTCAGCGTTATCGAACATATCTGATAGCGACATTATTTCGGATGGTAATTGTATTGCTATATCCTCAACGTCATCCCAACTTATGCCCTCAAAGCAATCTTCTATGATTTCTTCATGATAGCGTTCGTCTGCGTCATAAAACTTCCGATCAGCCCACTCTTTCGCTTCTTGTGGAGTTGCTTTGTATGATTGATCGTAATTCCATAATTCTAAAATGCGTTTTTTTTCTTTGTCAATAAATCTATCAAATGGTATAAAAAACCTTTGACCATTATCCATTTTTACAATGAATCCTTTTTGTTTTGTGTTGTTTGTATTCATATTTTTTAGTTGTCATCTTGCCATAGCTCTGTTGCGTTGCTGCTTAGTTCGGTGAGTAATTTGTCTGCCGCTTCTCCGATGCGCTTTGCCATTTCTGCGGGTGATCGACCCTCTAATACTGGCGGGAGATCCGCTTGCAGTCGCATGATGCCAGCACGGATAACGCTGCCAAGTTTGATGTATGCCGCCTTGACTTCTTCCATTGATATGTACGATTGATTCAATACCTCCAGCTTTTGAGCGGATAACAGCCCGTCAATCTGCGTTTTGATTCGTTTCGCGTCTTTGTCGTCTTGAGTCCGTAAAAGCTGGTCTTTTAAGAATGCAATGTCTGGAGTCTCTTCTAGCTGCGCCGCTGGCGTGTAGTATTCTGGTTTTATTGTCTTAGGTCGGCGTTGTAACTTGGCAACGTGCGCCCTTACGTTGTCATCGTCCTCGATGTCACACCCGTCATTTTGCCAATGTGCAAGTGTCCCCGTGCTAACGCCAATAGCCACCGAGCGAACGCGCAGCATCTCTGTGCGTCCTTCTTTCGGTCTGCCGCCGAGGTTCTTTTTCGGTTTTGCTGCCATTTTGTCAGTAGTAATTCACAGTTAATGCAAAAAAGTTGTCATAAGCACAGATCGCGATGAGACCGACAC
>Ga0209296_1003078_pt1 | contig 11492 bp, 14 predicted proteins | sample S_130206_EF_Meta_FD_187319 | JGI IMG/M metagenome (GOLD analysis project Ga0209296, IMG submission 187319) | Freshwater microbial communities from Lake Simoncouche, Canada to study carbon cycling - S_130206_EF_MetaG (SPAdes) (version 2) | ecosystem: Environmental > Aquatic > Freshwater > Lake ...
ACGGTTGGTTAAAAAGCCCATTACCACCCCTATATACTCAATCAACTATCTATAGAAAATCAAATCTTTATAGATCAAGTATACAAATACAAAAAGTTCCCATTGAGAAACATATTGAAACTATACGATCAGTATGGTTACAAGAAAATCCAAATGGAATTTTCTTATATGAAAAGGATGTATCTTCACTTGTTGAAGTATGGGAATATAAATCAAATATTCTCATAATTCAGCCAACTTTTGAAATTGAGCATGAAAAATCCTCAAAATCTCCAAAACATTGGTGTGAAATTTTATATTGGATTGGAAATAATAATGTATATCAAACTTCAATTAATCTTGAAGTTATGATTGATGCTCTTCCCTATGATTATATAGAAGCTCCTAGAATAATGCCTCATATTGTATCAAATTGGAAACATGGAGGACAGACATCATGGACAACCTATGGTCTAGATCCTGGAACTCCTGTTACACGACCTATTCTTTCTTTACTAGCATCTTAAGAATATTAGACCAATGAATATTTCAAATCACCAGTTATTTAAGTTCATAATGATATTGGATACATTCGTTGTGATGATTACATATTTTATCACTTTTTTCATAAGTCTTTTCCAAGACAATACTACTATACTCTATTTTATATAAATATTTATATATTTTCATATATTCTCTTCCATAATAGAATGTATAATAGTCAAGATAATTGTCTATATTTTTCTTTAATTGCCATTTTTTCGGCAATTATTTCTGCATAATTATGTGCCTCTAAGTGCGCTTTGGGATGAGCATATTTTGTGTACATCTCATTTTCTGCCTCAATACATATTAGACATTCTGTAGGTGTATTATCTTTATCTATATTTCTTTCATACCACATTATTTGTCTATATTCTGAAAGACGTCCAGAATCTCTCCAGACTCATCACCAAAATCCATCAAAGAAAGACTTTCTGGACAAATACAATAACAAAGGAGACTGCAGACTATATTATCTCAATAATCTTATTTAACGTATTACTTTGCTTTAATATGTATGATTAATCGATCATTCGGAGCACACTCACTATCGAGATGGTAGATATTTGTAGTCCGTGATTTTATTATATCGAGCAGTTTATCCTTGCTAATGTTGCTCCAATCTCCTCCAATAATACCACTAGAAGAGTCAAGCCCAAAACATCTGAAATCGTCAATCACAATTATAGCTTCGTGTTTATATAGTTCATGAATACTAGTTATTTCCTCTACTAAAGGACAGTCAACATCCCCTCTTCCTGTATTACCAGAACTCCAGTGTCCATCAAGGAAGAATATACACTTATCAGAGATGTTCGGCAATAAACTGTTGAACACTACGCTACTATCACCCTTAATAAAGTTTATCTTTGATCCGTAGTACCGGTTTTTTGTTTGATTATAATGCAAGTCGCTAATTTCAATAGTATGCAGCGTACTGAAGTACGGTTCCATAGAAAAAATCGTATCTCCTACATATGTACCTGTTTCAATAAAACAAGGATATTTGGTGTAATCATCTTGTAAAAGAGATAAAAATGCTCTGTTTAAGGCTGGCATATAAATATAAGGAATATATAATTCACAAATATAATCCGCAAGGGTCTGGATATCTAAACCTATACATTTCCTCCTCTATAGTCATCTCTTCTAAGGTCAGTTGACGAATTGTCTTCTTTCTGCCTCTCCTTGTTCTAACCCAAACACCAGCCTCACCATCCTCTACAGGCCAAGACATTTTTGATTTAGTTGTTAAATATTATTATAAAATTTCCATTTTCAATTTTTAGTGGCGGGATGAAATGTTTCGGAGTCTAAGAATCCTAAAATTCTAACCAACTACCGTATACTTAGATGATAGGACTTCCTGCACACCTTTCTGATATAATTCTTCACATCCCTTATAATAGTCTACAAGCATATCACGTGCAACCTTACTAATCTTTGCAAGTTCATCAAGACCACCTTGTAAAATACGAGGATGTATTTCAATATAACTACCAACAGCACCACTTCCAGGATCACGACTCTTTTTCATCACAAATAGTGTTTGTTTAAAAAATGCAAGTACCTTTTTCGTATGATCCAATTGTTTGGCAAACAGTTGTTGTACAATAGCTAATACTTTCTGAATGGCCTTAGGATCTTGTATACGTAAATAATGTTTGATAGCATTAGGAGCACAATTCGGATCTTTTGCTAAAACAGAATCAATTGAAGTAAATCTTGCTGCCGCCGCTCCTGCACCGCCACTTCCAAAGAGTCCAGTCATAGTGGACAAAAAGTTCGCATAATCAGGGTCAACCTTATCAAATAATACTTCTTCCTTGGGTCCAATATGCGGATTGACATAATAGAGTTGGTCAAGGGCTTTTAATCCAGGAACACTACTAATGGCCTTTTTGGATTCAGGAACAGAAATGGGCAAGGCATCAAAGCGTGTTGTGCAAATACCAGATGTAGATTCCATAGGACGAGGTTGATATAAGGAATTCGCATCTAAAAGTTGTAAAGCACGAGCCACACAGAACGACGTAGCCTTATAGCCTACCATACCTTTCAAGGTTTGGATAATATATTGGTTGACTAAACCACGAGGTACACCTACATCTGTTTGTGCAACAACACCACTTTCGACAACCTTTCCTTTTGCTTTTTCAGGATGAGCAATATAGTCACGAACACGACGTACTACTTTTGCTAATTCATCTTCGAGTGATTCTACAAAGTTTCTTCCTTCACGATACCAGGTCTTTTTTCCATCAATTGAACTTACTTTAAACTCAGAACTCATTGTTTTTACAGCCGCATTTGCTACAGTTAGTATGGGGCTATCAACCGAAGCATCTACAAACTTGAAGTTTCGCAATTTAACCGCCATTGAATAACTTGAGTCCGTTTTGCGAACAGGGTCAGATAATTCAAGAGTTGAAAATATTGTTCCACTATCAATCTCAAGGTATAAATTCCTTGAATCTGCGCGACTAGGAAATAAACGAATTTCAGAATCTATAAATTGAAAACCTTTTCTATCAGGTTCTCCATCTATAGAATAAGTTTCAGGATCATTGAGTAAGTCTTTGATAGATAAAAACTTTCTCATTGTACCACTTCCAGCAAAATGACTTGAATCGGCACCACCTAACATTGCTCCACGAGCACCAGGAATACGTCCCTTATCAAAGACAACTTGTACAGGACCCCTAGGACCACCAGGAGCACCAGGAGCACCAGGCTGATATCTAAGTACGCCAAGTACTGCACCAGCAGAAGGATCATCAATAACGGTCATAGCAAGAGCACCAAAGATTTGGAAAATGCGAATATAAAAATAGGCAATAATCAAACATAATTGGCGACTTTCAGCCGTTTGTGCACGAAGAGTATCTACTTTTTGAAAGAAGACAATACCAGAATCACGGTCACGTTTAGGGCGTATGCGTAAGTCATCAAAGATTTTTCCAATAGAATCGGCCATTAAAAAAACAAAACTACTGCATGTCTGAGACTTGGATAATTTCATAAAATCTTCGGGTGTTAACTTTGTAATCATAACTTGAAATAACTTGCTTATAAAATCACGACTACTCTGTGTACTTTGTAATAATTGTTCACGAGTTACTCCTCTGGCTGTACTAACTGTACCACCCATCCTAATAATCACGTATCTAAAATAGTTTGTAGTCTGCGTAAACATTTTTGAAGTGTGGCAAGACTTACATCGCATGAGGCGGCAATTCGTGAAAGAGGAATATCACCTTTCTTAGCCTTTTCGCATACATAGGCAACAATTCCAGCGGCCAATGATGGTGGAGTATTTTCAGGACTCATATCTTGACTTTCAGCACGTTCAGCAAGTTCTTGAGCTTCAAGAAGAAACTTATGATATTCAGCACGACTAATAGGAAGTTTGCTTAATGGAACTGTGACATAGTCAATTGCACGGGTGCTAGTTAAGTTACTAGGTGTCCAATTATTATTCAATAAACCTTTTTGTGTTGCTTGTGCAAGAACTTCTTGAAAGAATTTGAAGGCTTTTGTGAAAGTATGATGAGCAAGACTAAACATAGCACCGATTTCTTGAGGCTTTCGGGGTGAGCCAGCACGTTTAAGAGAAGTATAGACACAGCTTGCTAAGAGACTATCTCTTGAAAGACCACGACGATCACATAAGCCATTGAGTTTTACATAGAGTTCCTTAGCATCTTCAACAACGGATAGACTTAGACCATGATTTGTTGCTGCAAGGCTTAGACGGTCAAAGGCACCAAGTAAGGCACGTTCTTTGTACGGAAGCATGTTCCATTGATGATAGCGACGGACTTTTCCCATGTGCTGTGAATTTCCTTTGGGTAATATAACAGTGCCGAGTGAACTTTCAGGAAGACGAGGGTCGGACGGTGCACCAATACGACTAGGATCACCACCGCCACGATCTTCAATACCGAAATATCTATACTCGGCAGAAGAGTCAATATGACGAGCTAAGACTTCTCCACACTGCATACATAATATCGTATCATTTTGAAGTAATTTATCTTCTCCTGCACTGCATTTTGTACAGCTTTTGAATGTCTTTTTTTCTTCGCTTATTGTTGACATGTATTTGAATTCATCACAGAGTAAATCTAGGAATTGGTCTTCAGGTTTTTTAGCTTGAGCTTGATGGAGTGTAAAGAATTGATTATCCATACTCCTAGTATATAATAATGGACTTAACATCTGAACGATCAATTTTATTGAAACCAGAGGCAATAGCATTACTTGTCAATGAAAATGCCCTTGATGATCTCAAAATCTTCTTATACACGCTAGAGTTATGGAATACTACTTATCCCACCTTGTATATATATTGTACAGAGTCGGTAAAAATAATCCTACCTTCATTGAATTATAAAGGATTCATCTATACATCAACCAAACAACTCGAAATCTACAAGAATCTTACACGGAAAGAAATGGAACAATTGCCGAGTCGGAAAAAGTTATCAAACTTATTTCATGATTTTACATTAGAAAAAACTAATCTTATGAAGTGGGCTATAGAAGAACATAAGAAGGGTGTATTATTTTGTGATGCAGATATACTATGGCTAGGTCCACTTCCAGAAATACCAGAAAACACTGAACTCGCCTTAAGTCCCCATGAGATAGAACAAAAGTATGAAGATCGTTTTGGAAAATATAATGCTGGATTCTTATATATACAGACTATTGATATTGTGGAAATATGGTATAATGAAACCTTAGTCAGTAAATTTTTTGAACAACTTGCTCTAGATCAACTAGCAAAGTATATTGAACCTGAGCCTTATATTTTTGGAAGACATATTAACTATGGATGGTGGCGTATGTTTCAAGCTCCTGTAATTTATACTGAGCGTATAGATGAGTGGTCTATAAAGGCTCACAAAACCCATGAAAATTCGGGTCTAACCGTAAAAAATATACCAGTCATTTGTATTCATACTCATTGGAAAACAAAAGACTCTATGACAAAAACATTTAATACTTTTATTTATAGAAGATTGTCTCTAGTAAAAGAAAATCCTAAGATACAACAATTACTCAGTTACCTAATTACTACCTAATTACCTAAAAAATTGACAATAAATACTCTTATATAGTAATTATAATTATAATTATAATTATAAATGTACTACCCAAAGCTTATAAATATTCAAGCTGCCGTAAAACGTTTGGAAGCTATTTGTAAAATAACTCCTCTTCAATTCAATCACGAATTATCTACGCGTCATCATGCAACGATATTTCTAAAACGCGAAGATCTAGGACCTGTGCGTTCCTACAAACTTCGTGGGGCATATAACAAGATAATTTCTCTAAAATCCAATTCAGTCGTCACATGTTCGGCAGGAAATCATGCACAGGGAGTTGCCTATACTTGTAATAATCTCTCTATCCAAGGTGATATTTTCATGCCGATTATTACCACTCAACAAAAGATTCAGAAAGTCAAACAATTCGGTGGAAAACATGTAAATATCTTTCTACAAGGTGCGAATCTAGAAGAATCCTTTCAATATGCAAGGAAACATGCCTTAGAGCAAAAGAAAGAGTTTGTCCATCCTTTTGATGATGAAAAAGTCATTGAAGGTCAAGCAACAGTAGGTGTAGAAATCTTTTCACAAATGAAAGAAGTTCCTATTGACTACATTTTCCTGCCAATCGGTGGTGGTGGACTAGCATCAGGTGTTTCCTCATACATTAAAGAAGTTTCACCGAGTACTAAAATCATTGGTGTAGAACCTCTTGGTGCCCCCTCTATGTTTGAAGCCTTCAATGCAAATCAAGTAGTCAAGCTGGAAACGATTAATAATTTTGTAGACGGTGCAGCGATTAGCCAAGTAGGTGATCTAAACTTTGCTATTTGTAGAAAGAATCTTGATGATATGATTCTAATTGATGAAGGTCATGTATGTTCAAAAATCATTCAAATGTATAATGATAATGGCTTCATTATTGAACCAGCAGGTGTACTATCCCTTTGTGCCTTGGATAAATATCCTGATATTGAAGGTAAAAATGTAGTAAGTATTATTTCAGGAGGAAACTCGGATATATTTCGTATGCCAGAAATCTTGGAAAAATCACTGGTATATGAAGGTCTAAAACACTATTTCAAAGTTGACTTTGCTCAACGTGCAGGATCACTCAAAACATTTATTCTAAAAGTTCTTGGACCGAATGATGATATTATCTACTTTCGCTATACACGATCCATTAATAAAGAAACTGCCCCAGTTGTAATTGGTCTTCAACTACGATCCAAAGATGATATTAAACGTATTATGTCGAATATGGAAGCTAATCATTTCAGATTTAAAAAACTAGATGGATTAGGAGAAGAATAAGATGACAACGATTGCTAACGCAATGATTCTTATACTCGTTATATCATTAATTGAAGCGGTTGGTCTTACTACTCTAAGAATGAAAAATAATTTTTCAATTCCAGTAGCATCAATAATTTATGCAATTATGGTAATACCGTTACTGTACCTAGCTCTTAAATATGAAGGTATAGGCATGGTAAACTTTATTTGGAATGTATTTAGCACAGTTCTCATGTTTACGATTGGAGTTTATCTATTCAATGAAAAGCTCCATAATTTACAAATTGTTGGAGTTTTACTATCATTATTAGGCTTATTCTTAATTTTAATTACTCCCGAATAAGTAGGGATTATGTTAGGTTCAGCACCTCCACCATTACCAAAATCAACAACATCTGGCTATGGTGGTGCAAGTGGTGGGACTGAAAAAAGAAGCGAAATTTTACCGAGTAAAATACCTGAAGACACAGGATTTATATTACCTGCATATGATTTTACAGGAAATTTACCCACACCGAAACAAATTGGTGTAAGAAACGGTGGTAGTTTAGGTGATGTTGCGAGTGCAGCCAAGGGTATTGTATACTATACGGACGTCATTGGTTTTGGTGAAAGTTCAAGCTTCATGACACGAGGTATGCCGTTCCAACACTTGGGAATAAACTTTTTTATGAAGACTGGTTTGAACTGTAGTAATGGTGCCGATATGTGGTCCTACTTTGAAGGTATTCCGAAAGGAAATGCACTCGGTAAATCTGTACAAAATGCGATGAAAGAAATGGGTATGCCAGCTCTAAGAGGTCTTGCTCCAGGAATTATTGAAGACTCAGAAGCGGCCTTAGATATTCGTCCTATGGTCAATGCAGCGTTTGGCTCAGTATATCCGGTTTGTGTAAAACAAAGTCTTCCTGTGGGAAGTGAAGATGGACATATACAAGATCCGAATACTGGCGATGTTTGGGTACAAGGACCTGTTGAATATAAAAATGGACGCCCACACCAAACTCGCTGGATACAACAACTTGATAAAAAAGGAAATCCTGTCTTTGTAGACCGTCTTACATTTGACTCTACACCAAAAACCATGAAACCTGATGGCACACCATCCAGCTCGGTAAAAGAAGGTTTTGAGGCCGTTTCAAAAAAATCAAGTCTTGTTCTAGCTCTTGTATTTTTATGTGGGGCTGCGGCAATCTTGTGCAGGAAACGTAACTAAGAACTTATTCTTCATCAGAATCTGGAATGGATACTTCAATACCCTGACCATCCCAACGACCGATATAAGCTCCCTTTTTATTATCAGAAATATACTCGTATATCTTCTCGCGATCTTCATCACGCCAAAACTTCTTTGCGTCATGTATAAACGGACGAAGAACTACACGAATTACATCATGTACTTCGAGTGGTTCATCCATCGTTTCAACCATTTTCTCTGCATCAAGTTCAGTCACAACATTTTCAGTTTCAGGAATAATTTCTTGAACAATGACTTTCTTAGACGGCCGACCACGTTTCTTTTTAGGGGTTTCACCCGCAGCAGTAGCAGTACCAGGAGTCACAGGTGTAGCAGAAACAGTAGGACTACTTGTTGAAGAAGCTTGACTTTGTAGACTTACGGATGACATTTTCTTTGTCAGACTTTCTAGACTAACCTTAGCAACACGCCCACCACTACGTGCTTTCTTCTGAGCATCCATAGCTTTCTCTAAAATATCTACATCAGGTTCTCCATAAGTCCTTACAGCTTTCAAATACCATGTAGTACCGTAAATATGACTTTTTTCAACATAAGGTCCATTTACAAGACCGTGATCGGACTTTTTTCCTTTACAAGAATCACACAAATCCCCATCACAACCATTTCCACATGCACTTTCTCCGTAAAAGTAATGTTTCCCATCAGGAAAAGGAAGTTTTAGTGATGATTTTGTTAAACGATTTAAGCAGGGCATAGTATATTATATTATATTATTTATTGTACAAAAATATTTTACCAAAGCCATTTCAAATTTTTATGGTGATGGTGCCATGAGTGCCTCCCAAGATACAGGAAAATGCTTGACTAGCTGTGCACTAATTGCGTCGGCGTAGAGTTGAATTTCTTTCTGGGCGTGAGGGTCAAGACGTAGTTTGCACAACCGAGCATATGCAGAAAGAGAACCGGTCTCAATAAACTCAGTATACATCGTTTGTGGAAGAACAAGTCGTGCCATCTCAGGAGCTACACCAGAGTCAAGGAGTGATTGATAGCATCCCACTGAGTTAGAAAGACATTCCTCGAGTACTTTCGTAACACTTTCATTTTCCTCAATGGTATTTTCCTTAGAACCTTGTTTTAGATTCTTATCACGCTCACGAAGTTCCTTAGGAATATAGATTTCAGGAGGCGTGTCTACGTAGCGACGAGATACTTCATTGCGAGCAAAACCAACCGTGTGGCGAAACCATTCACGAGCAATGAAGATGGGCATCTTGAGTCGCATACGAATTTGAGGATGAAAGAAGGGGCTAATGTGATTATGCTTCGCTAGGTATTTGATGAGCTTGGAATCACGCTCTTCAAATAGTGTACTTTCTTTGGAAAACGAAACACGTGCGGCATTGACAACTGTCAGATCATTACCCATGACTTCAAGAACTTCGGCATTGCTTTTACCGTCTTGTAGAGGATCCATTTATGGCTTTGTAATTCCAATAATATAATTGTCAATTTTTTGGTACACTTAAACTAACAACCACATAAATAACTAATATGACTGATTGGAATAAAGTACATAATATTCATTATTATTCTTATGTCCAATCATTTCCAGTTACAAGTTTTTTATTAGCTGGAGTAAGTCATTATACTGATACACTCAAGAATATAAATATTGGTGATACACTTGATATGAGTCTTGAACCTAATAATCAATATGATAATTCTGCAATTGTTATTAAAAATATTACGGATACTTGTGGTTATGTGCCTATACACGCTAAAGAAAAAGTGCAAAAACATGTGCCGTCAAAAGTAAAAGTTATTGATAAAAGAATAAAAAATGATATTTATAGTTTACGAGTTGATATTGTTCAAAATTAAGAAGAAAAAATACCATCTTGAAATGACTATCGGTCTAAAAATATCCACAATTCCTTTTTTTAAACGATGGGTAGATTAACAAGAACCCTTATTATCTGTAGAATGAAGATAGTTATACCATGTTGTATTTTGAGGGCGAGGGTCAATAGGTAACTCGGGTAGTTTTAGGCGTAAAAGGGAATAATCAGCACTTGTTTTGATTCCCTTAGATATACATAACTCTTGAACCACCTTACTTTCTCGTGTTGGAAAAAGATTCTTTCTAATATTTAGAAAAACCTTCTGACATTCATTTGCATCACCTAATGAACAAAGCTCAATAATTTCATTTCTTAGAACACTATCGGTTGAAGCTAGTAGTGTTAGAATTCCTTCAATCTTTGACATTTGTATACCAGTATGAATTGGCATAACTTTATATACTTACCACCGCTTTGAACAATGCGAATTATGGCCTCCTTCACAGTAGTCTTCTTGCTTGAACCCTGGTTCCTGCTTACAGCAATGGGCGTCATGATGATCTTTTGCTGCAGGTTCTTTTTGCCCATTTGTAGGATTTATGTAGACTGAGCAGAACTTCTTTCCACAAGTCCAGCACCAAGTTCTACCACATCCTTGGCCTATGTGAAATTTGTTTTTGAAATCTAGGCCACATGCAAACACGTAAGCACATGCAGCATCTTTCAGAGACCAGCGTTGACACCAGGGACAGGTCTTCGCATTATTGGAACCAGATTCTGACATTCTATAGAGTGGGTGTAAGTGTTAAAGGTTAATATGATGAAATTAGTCAATTTTTAATGGGGTGTATATGAAAAATAAAGATTTCAAACATATACTTTATAAAAAAATTGATATATTATTACAGTGATAAATGAACCATAACACTTCCTATAATTAATAAAATATGGTGAATCATTATCTTCTTCGTATTGGCGATGGGGCGCACTTTAATTCTTCTTCCACAAAATGTATTTGGGGTATTACTTCAAAACATTCTTATGCAAAGGGTTTTATATCTTCTGCAAAAGAGGGTGACTTGCTGTGGTTTGTCAAGTGTAAAAGTAAGGGTCAGATAGTTGCTGTGGCTACGTTTACTGGTACAAAAAAGCGTGTCCTCGGTCCTCTTATTAATCTCACACTTACCAACAAAGAACTAGGGTGGACAAAAACTAAAGGAGAGTGGGATACAGAGGTTCACTACAAAGACTTATATAATCTCACTCACTTTGAAATGTATTCAGAAATAGAAGGTCCTGCAACCATTCGCCGTTATAAGGATAAGGATAAATGCAAAGTAAATCTTCCTAATGAATATGTAAATATTATTCGTTATTCAAAAATAACAAAGACTATGTAAATTTATACTAACCAACCCATTAATGCTGAATCGTCCAATCATATACACTATTTCCCATGTTCAAATCTCCAGGTCGGCGTCCATGAACTAGGAAGTTTGAATTAATAGACTTTTTCGTATCCTCTACAAATACATCCTCTTCAGCATCCTTTACAGACAACATATTTGC
>Ga0209296_1003082_pt1 | contig 11486 bp, 6 predicted proteins | sample S_130206_EF_Meta_FD_187319 | JGI IMG/M metagenome (GOLD analysis project Ga0209296, IMG submission 187319) | Freshwater microbial communities from Lake Simoncouche, Canada to study carbon cycling - S_130206_EF_MetaG (SPAdes) (version 2) | ecosystem: Environmental > Aquatic > Freshwater > Lake ...
CGTTTTATATTTAACTGGTAGTAACAATGAGAAAGACACATTGAAAGCTTTGACTTATGACTACAATAATGTATCAAGGCCATTACCAGTAGGAACCAATGGTGATGCAGGAGCATTTGAAAATAAATACAGTATTCCAGCACCGCAAATTAGTCGTTTGCAAAAAACAGGAACTGCCGTTACCATTACTTGGGTTAAAACAGATTCTACTGTTTTAACTGGTGTTAAAATATACCGCGATACCATTAAAACATCTTTGGATACGATTGCTGCACTAGCAACAGTGGATTTAACTACCAAAACAATTTCGGATGTATTGCCTAATGCTAACAAAGAATATTTTTATGCCATTAGAGCAACAGTGGGTAGTGTTGTAACAGGTTTAAGTAATATTAAATCTTCAAAAGATACCATATTTGTTCCATCACTGAACTTTATTATTGATACTGCTTCTATTAAAATTAGAGCTGCTTCAAGACAGGGTAGTGGGTTAGGCCAATCGGTGAACTTAGTGAAATTGGCTGCAGATGGTGAAACGGCTTTACCTAAATTAATTGTGTATTCACAAGAATTTAGACAAATTGATAGTACGAAGCGTTATGCCAATGACTCATTAACTGCCATTAATATCTTAGCTGGTTCTGGTGCTAATAAAATAAAAATGTCTTTGAATAAGACCGTACTTGTTGCAAAAGGCAAGAACGATTATATGCAGTTAGTATCTGCTATGAACGTGAATGGAGATGATGAATTTGATTTGGTAGGAATTTATAGAAACAGTACTAGTTTGAACCAACAAGCGCATATTGCTTATTTAACCAATAACAATTTAAGCTTAACATTAGATACAGTTAAACCTCCAACAAATTTCTTTAATCCAAATATTAATAGTTATAATCAGTCAACTAATTTATCTTATAAATGGGATCAAAAAACTTTCCAATTTAATGATAATGCAACAAGTTTTGGACAAAATATAGAAGCTGCTGCAGAATTTATGGATGGCAATTTTGATGGTAAAGAAGAATTAATTGTAAGCTTACAACAAGTGAAATGGGAGCCAAATTCTACTTTGAATTATGGCAATAACACTAGTATATATCAAACAAGCAGTAGTGTTCGTCCAGTTAAATTTGTGGACATTAATAACGATGGTATTCCAGATATTTTTGCCATGACCAATTGGCCTTGGGCACTTGGTTTAGGACAAGTCAATGGAAATCCAATGGTGGTATTTGTGTCTAACAAGAAAGATGGTAAATTCTACATGCATGTAACAGGCATCAATGTAGATTGGGGTGCAAGCTTATACTTTGGTGACTTTAAAAATAGTCGTACTACCCAAGTTTTAACAAGAGTGAATGGAGGTAATTACAAAGTATATGACTTTGATAAGAACTATAGCGCTACTAGTGCAGAAATGCAAGTGAATGGGGTATTGAACGATGGTAAAATTGCAGTGGGTGACTTAAACAATGATGGTTATCCAGATGTGGTTACCATTGACAACTCCAATAATTTCATTGCTTACTTAAACTCACATCGTGGTGATTTTGAAAAAAGAAGTATTGGGCAAATGCCATTCCAATCTAATACAAGTTGGAGCGCTTTCAATTTAAAAATGCTCGACTTAAACCAAGATGGAGCTAAGGATTTAATGTGGTTTGAAGGAGTGCCAGAGTCTGATGGTAACTATAACTGGAATACAAATAATTTTTATGTAAGAACTTGGTTGCAAGAAGTAGGAGATCAAAAAAGAACAGCACCTGCTAAAATTTCTGCAAGTGATATTAAAGTATCCAACGATGGGTACAATGTAAAAATTAAATGGACGCCTTCTAAAGATGCTATTGATCCATATATTTTTGCGAATGTAAAAGTGGACACATTAGATACTTATAAATCTGCTAGAATTAACAACTCGTATAATTACAGACAAGGTAATCCAGCTATTCCAATCGTATTAGATAGGGTGTATGCAAGGAATTATCCAGATTCATTGACTTTCAATGATGTTAACTTGACTAGCAAGAAAGCTTATTATGTGAAGGTTCAAATGGTTAACCAAGAAGGACAAGCTTCTGATTTTGCAGAAAAAGTATTCTCACCAAAAGATCCATTGGCTAGTATCGATAATGCGATTCCAGGTTTACAAAATGCAAGATTTGCATGGGGAGATTACAACAATGATGCTTTATTAGACTTAGCTGTAATGGGACAAAGTGATAATGGAAACGTAACTAAAGTGTATCAAAATACAGGAAAAGAATTTGTTGATTTAAACTTGACCAATAGAGCCTTCCGTTATGGTGACATTAAATGGGTAGATTTAAACAACGATGGTTGGTTAGATGTGGCCATTATTGGTCAACCAGGTGCTGGTGTTGGCTTCCAAGTTTTACTCAATAATAAAGGCGTATTCGAAGTAAAAACACCTTCTTCAGTAGCAGGTTTGAAATACTCGAACATGGCCTTTGGAGATTATGACAACAATGGAACTTTAGACATGTTTACTTCGGGCCAAGACGCTACAGGAAATGCGCACTCATATTTGTATAAGAATGATGGTTTAGGCAACTTCAGTTTAGTACCTGAATTAAATGAATATAATATCATTCCAAATATGTATGATGCAGATGCTCGTTTCATAGATTATGATTTAGATGGTGATTTGGATTTAGTGTATTCTGGAACTGATCAAAATAACGGCCCTACAGGAGGTGTTCGTGTAAATACCATCTTAGATCCTAAATTAACTACAAATAATTATGGTAATGGTAATTTTAATAATGGGTATACCTATAATTTAAATGCTTATAATAATGATTGCCAATGTAACCTAGGTTTAGCAATGAAACAGGCGAGATTTGACATTGGGGATATTGATGGAGATGGTGATTTGGATATTGTTGAAATTGGTTTGGCAAGGAAATATACTGGTCAAACATTTACAGATAATCCACAATTAATTATTATTAGAAATCAAACCATAGAAACCAAAAACGCCAAATTTGGTAATTATTTCTCCTATGGAAGCATATATAATATTTCTGCAAGTATATTAGATAGTATATACAATGGGGATGTTAAATTGGTCGATTTCAATAATGATGGTTTATTAGATATTACTGTCACTGGATTGGATAAAGTAGATGTTCCAGTAACAAGGTTTTACTTGAACCAAGGTGGATTTGGTAACTTTACCTTGTCCAACAATACCATGATTCCACAATACTCTAAATCTGCTATTAGCTGGGGTGATGCGAATGGAGATGGTAGTATGGACTTGGTTATCAGTGGTAATAAATTGGTAGGAAGTTCTACTTCAATATTTATTAATGATCAAGGGTCCAATAACAATGCGGCTCCTTCTACACCTCAAAACTTAACATTTATAGATCAAGGACAGGGAAGGGTATTGTTACAATGGGATCCATCAACTGATGACCATACCGTACCAGCCAATTTGTATTATAACTTGAAATTAGGTACCAAACCTGGATTGAGTGATTTAAGAGTTATTCAAGTAAATCCAACAACGGATAAATTACTTACACCGAATACTTCTTTAATTGGCTCAACTAGATATTATATTGAGTTACCACCAGGTGTTTTCTATTGGTCAGTACAAGCGGTGGATGGCAACTATTCTTCTTCTAAGTTTGCTGACAACCAAAAAATTGTATTGAAATATCCATGGCAGTTTGTGAATCAAGGGGGTATCGTAGATACAAGAATAAAGCCACTTGAAAATCCAGCATTTGCATGGGCCGATGTAAGCAATAGCGGTGTGTTTGATTTCTTGTACTTAGGTACAGGATCTGCAACCAATGACCAAAACAATACACCAGTAGGTTTGTATAAAAATGTAGGTGCAAACTTCATTAAATTAAAAAATGATTCAACACAAACAAGTGGTGGATATAAAGGCACAGGATTTGGCACTAATTTAGCAGGAATAGCCAATGCTCAAATTAGATGGGTCGATTTAGACAATGATGGTAAATTAGATTTAGTAGTTGCAGGAAATGATGTAAGTAATGGAAAAGGAAGACTTTCTATATATAGAAATAGAGGCAATTACAAGTTTGAAAACATCACTGGAACGATATACAATGCAACGCCACTATCTAGTCCTAAAATCGAATTTATTGATTTAGATAATAATGGCTTAAAAGATTTTGTATACACTGGTTTAGATGTACAAGGTCTTGGTCAATTTAAATTTATTGGATTGTATAAAGATTCTGCAGCGAAATCTCCTATTGGTGATTTACTTGGATACAAAGCAGTTGCTTTGAAAAATAACTTAGATGTTTTATTAACTAGTGCAGGAATATCCAATGTAAATTTAGCAGTAGGTGATTTGAATAAAGATTTAAAACCTGATTTTGCAATTTTATATGATGATGACAATGGTGTTAGAAAAGGAGAAGTGTATAATAATACTTCCGATACCTCAAATAATATCACATTTATAAAAAGTGCAACCATTTCACTACCTAAATTAAATAATTCAACATTAGATTTGATTGATTACAATAATGATGGTTTATTAGATTTGGCACTTTCTGGTACTTCACAGGCAACTGGACAAATATTTAGAATTTACCAAAACAAGTGGTTAGACTCTGCGGCTAAAACTATTCAATTTGTGCAATCTAATTCGGCGGTATTGCCTTTTGAAAATGGACAAACTACTTGGGGTGATATTAACTCTGATGGTTACCCAGACATTATTTTCAGTGGAAGTAGGGCTGGTAAAGGCAAATTTAGTGCTATGGCCATAGCAGATCCTTCTACAGTTAAAGTGAATGGTATACTTAAATACAATGAATTACCTACGTTCCCATTTGGTGATTATTCTTTAATGAGACCAAGTTTAGGTGATTTTAGCAGTAAAAAAGTATTAGACTTAGTATTAGTGGGTACTGAAAAAGTAACTGATCCAATTGCAAATACAAGTTCAAACGTTTCTTCTTTTAAAATATTGAAAAACGTACGTGCATTGTCAGCATTGGTAAAAGATTCAAGTATTGGTCTTGTTTCTATTGGAGCAAGCACAGGAAGCATAAAATCTATGAGTACTGCTTTAACAGGCACATCTACATTAGAAACTTCAGTTAGAAGCAATAGTGTAAGAGGATTTGCTGATTCTACAATAGCAGTAGCAGATTCTAACTATTTAGAAAGTTCATATGGTTTAAATGCATCTCCTACATCACCTAAGATTGATACATCTATTATTATAAGTAGAGTAGATTCAGTGAGTACTAAATATTTAGTTAGTTTCAACTGGAAAGCTGCAAGTGATGATAATACGCCTTCTAGTGGTTTAACTTATGCGGTATCTATTGGTACCAAATCAGGGGCAAGTGATATTTTAGATCCTAATGCTAGCTTAACAACTGGTACAAGAAAAACTCCTGAAGCAGGTAATGCAGGTAAGAACCTTTCCATTACTCAGATATTAGCTCCTGGGACCTATTATTGGACAGTACAATCTATTGATGCATCCAATGCTGGATCTAAATTTACGGGTACAAAAACCATTCAAGTTAATTCCAATAGAACGTTGGTAGAAAGAAGTGCTCCTTATGACATCTTATTGAATAATGCTTCTGATGCTAGCTACTTTTTGAAACAAAATGATTCTACTGGAGTTAAATTTAATTTAACTGCTTTACATAATGATAGCACCGTTAAATTGCGTTATTCTATTATTTCTGATACAGGTAAACTATTCAAAATAGATACTATTAGTAATATTTTAAGATTAAGCAATAAACCAAGTGCAGCAGCTTATTCATTACAATTAAGAGTAACTGATAATTATGGCATCTACTTTGATAAGTTGTTTACTTTCAGAGTAATACAAGCTCCTAGTAAGTTGTTGGTAAATAATAAGGATACTTCTTATATATACTACACGAATTTGAATGCAGATTCTGCTAAGTTTACTTTACAGTTGAATGCCACTTATGATCCAGTACCGGCAATTGATCCTGTATTAACTTATAAATTTGTGACAGGAACGGGCGGAGATAATAATGACCTATTTGATTTAGCTGGGACTATCTTAATTAATAAGAGAAAGTTGAATGATGCAGATACCATTAAATTAAGAGTATCAGCAAGCGATGTGTATGGATTATCTGTTGAAAGATTCCTATACATAATCAATACTACATGTCCTACCAAGCCTAGCATAACAGTAAAAGCTAGTGCTGTAGCCTGTTTGCCAGTGGTGGTGAATTTGACAGATAGTTTAATTACTAATGGAACTAACAGTAAAGGGTTGACTTTTAGTTATTTCTCAGACATTAATACAACTAAAAAGGTGTTGGATCCAACCAAGGTAGCCACTTCTGGTACTTACTACATTAAAGCTTCTGATTCTACAGGTTGTGGAATTGCTAAACCAATTGTAGTGAATGTAGCTAGTCAACCAGCAATACCTACCGTAACAGCAGCTGCTGCTTGCCAGAATCAAACAGTTATACCAATTACCTATACTGCACCATCATCTAAGATTAAATTAGTATGGTATGGTAATAATGCAACTGGTGGAACTGCTTCTACTTCTTTACCAAGCTTCAATACATCTGCTCCAACAACACTTAGTTACTATGTTGGACAAGCTGATACAGTGTCGGGTTGTTATAGCGATAGAATTAAATTAGATATATTAGTTAAACCAACACCAGTTGCACCAAGTATTTCTAGAGATACTGCAGGAAACTTAGTTTCTTCAGTAGGAACTGGTCTTACATGGTATAAAGACACTTCTTTAGTATCAACTGCTGCTAGCTTTAAACCATCTGGTCCTGGAAGTTATACTGTAAAAACAACAAACAATGGATGTATAAGCCTTGCTAGTAATGCTTACTACTATATAGTAACAGACTTGATTACTTTAAGCTCAACAGAGTACATTAAATTAGCTCCGAATCCATTTGTTAACTTCTTGAACTTTGATTTCGTAGTGAAAGGATATCAAAAATTAAATATTGATGTCTTTGAAACTTCAACAGGAACTAGAGTAAGCTCTAGACAAGGTGTTTATGCTGGTTCAAGATTGTCTTTTGCAGATTTATCTGCCGGTGTATATATTTTCAAAGTAACTTCGTCAGATGGTAAGTTATCTTACCAATTTAAAATGATAAAATTATAAGCAAAAAAAATAAATCATATGAAATATTTTAAATTAGTATTGTTATTTGTTCCTATCATGTTCTACGCTTGCAGTAAAGGGGGAGATTCTCCTACGCCAACACCACCAACACCACCTCCTGTGGTAATTGTTGAGGCAGATATTGCTTTTAAAGTAGAAATACCTGTGAGCACTGAAATTGATTATACAAAAATTTATGGTGCTATTGGAAGTACACAAGCCATTAATGTAAATGTAACCTCTGCCTTACCTAAGGATGGGGTGACCATTGATGTTAAGGTGACGAAAGATGCCGATAACTCAACTGTTTTTAATAATAGTATTACAAGCACAAATGCTGCGAATGCTATCAATATAACTAGTTTAGCACCAGGTGTTTTATCTACAGTTACAGTGGTAGTGACCTCTAAGTCTAAAAGCTCTAATACGTCTACCAAAACGTTCAAAATAGCGTCTAAGTCGTAATAAGCTAAGCCCCCATTTTTATAAACCCTTGTAAATCTTGTATTTGCAAGGGTTTTTTTTATAAAAGTTAATAATTATTTTACTTTGTTTTTGAAAGTAAATACTTAACTTTAAAATTCATTAAAATTAAAAAACATGAAAAAAGTATTTTCAGTATTATTATTACTGTGTTTCATCACTGGGGTGAATGCACAAAAAAATGCTAATGGGGTTATTTATGACAAGCATCCTGCCATTGATGTGGTAGAAAAATTCATGCAAGCTTTTGTGAAGGGAGATGCAGCAACCATGACAAGTTTAACCACTGAGGACTTCAGAGCTTACAATGCTATGAATACCAATTGGGATTACAAAGGTCAAGATTTAGCAACTTGTATTCGCAATGCTCAAAATTATGCCAATAATTACACTAATTTCTCTATTACAAAAACACCAGGTTCTTATCCAGATGCTTTAGAGTATAAGAAAGACGGTCTTTGGGTGAACACCTTTAATATGTTCTTTGCTATTAATAAAAAGTCAGGTTTTAAAATTCAATCTCCTTACGATTGTACTTTCATCATCAATGCAGAGGGTACAAAAATTAAAAGAATGAATTTCACTATGAATACAGCTATGTTGACTAAGAATGCTGAATCTGAGCAAACATTGACTAATGGCATTTTATATAGAAGCCACCCCTATATTGCAAAAGTGAGAAAATTGGTTGCTAATTTATCATTAGGTAATGTAGATGCTATTTATGCAGATTTCACTCCTAATGCAAGATTTTTTGACATCAACTATGCTTATGGTGTATCTACTTCAGTAGAAGAGAATAAAAAAGAAATTAATGCAATGTTACAAGACATTGAAATTGAGGGAATAGATGAAGTAGGGTATCCTGATATGTTGGATATTGAGGGGCCAAGCTCTGTGGTAGATTCTTGGTGGTCTATGCGTTTAAGAAACAAGAAGACCAATAAGAAGTTTAAAATTGCTTTGGTTTTATCTCATACATTTAATGACCAAGGTCAAATTGAAAGAGAGAACAACTATTATAGTGCAGCTCAAATGGCTGCTTCTTATACAGAAACTAAGAAATAGATAAAATATTGAGATTTTAACGAAAAAGGCCCCGATTATCGGGGCTTTTTTTATGGATTTTTTAAAAAAATAAGGTTAAAATGCTTTCTTTTTGATACTAAATAACTAATTTAATGCTCTAAAAAGTTAAAAACAATGAAAAAAATTATTCTTTCAGTAACCCTTTTACTTTGCTTATTTACAGCAAGTGCACAAAGCTATTATGTAAAGTTTGAATTTATGAAAGTGACGCCTGGTCAAGATTATGAAAAGTTAGAAAAATCTTGGGTTAATTATCACAAGGAGTTAATTAATGCAGGTATTATAACAATGCATAGGGTATGGAAAGTGCTTCCAGGCAACGATATAGATTATGACTATGTGGTGACTACAGTCTACAACAATTATCAAGATGCACTTGGTTTAGGAAAATCAATTTCTGTTGATGATTTTAAGAAAAAATATCCTGAAGATTATGAGGTAATGGCTAGTACAACTTTAAAAACAAGAACTATGGTAAGAGATGCCATTATGAGTCTTGATTTACCATTGGCCTCTAAAAATTATGTGGTAACACCTGGTGCAAGTTTGATGAGTATGAATTTTATTAAATCTACAAATAATAAATATGCCGATGCTGAAATTGCATTTAGTAAAAAATGGCATAATGGATTAATAGACAGTGGCAATAAAATGGCATTCAATTTCATGCATAGTATGGGTGGCCAAGGTACAGAATCTCGTTTCAGTCATGTGATCACTCACTTATTTTCAAATATGGAGCAGATGAATAAACCGGTGGATATGACTAAATTTAAGATGACGCCTCAGGAAACTGCAAACTTTAATAATTTAGTTACTTATAGAGATATTACTAAAATTGTTCTTCATTTAAATGTGATGAGCTTAGAAAAATAATTTATTCCAAACCAAAAATAAAACAATGAAAAAAACAATCCTAGTAATGGCAACTGCCGTTGCATTATTTGCTTGTACTACACCGCAAGCTACAACAAGTTCTGATGATGCTGCTATGGCAACATTTAAAGAAAACGCAAAAGTAGTAGAGTCGGCCTTACAAGCTTTTGCTAAAAATGACTTAACGGAATTTGGTACTTATGTTGCTGATACCGCTAAGTTTTATGGACCTGGTTTTAATGACACAGCTGCTGCAAGTAAGGCACAATGGATAGAAAGACTTACAAGCTTTCATACAATACTAAAGGATATTAAAGCAAATATTGTAGGAAGTTACCCTGGTTTAGATTCTATTACCTATAAGCTAGACGGTGGTGTAAGAACCTATGTAATGTGGGAGTCTGAATCAAAAGTTAACGGCCATAAATACAATAATAAGTTTTATTCAGTTTTTAGATTAAATGCTGATCATAAAATTATTGAGGAAAACCAATTTTTTGACGCAACAGGTATAGTTGCCGATGCAATGGCGCCAAAGAAATAATTATTTAAAATTTAAAAAAAACAAAACATGAAAAAAACAATCCTAGTAGCATTATTTGCTACCACATTATTTGCTTGTTCTACTCCAGCTGAAAAAGCAGCTTCAACTGAAACAGATGCTACAGCATCAAGTTGTGTTAAAGAAGGTCCAGATGTGGACTTAATGAATAAAGCGATTACAGCTTATGCTAGTGGTGATTGGGCTGCAGCTGCATCTTGCTTTAGCGATTCAGCTACTTCTTCTCATAATAATGACACTGTTGCTATGAAAATGTCTGACAGAATTGAATTGTTTAAAAAACAAAGAGTAAGTTCAGGTGTTGTTGTAGATGCTGGAACGCCTAATTTAGAGGTGGTGACAGTTCCAACAACCAATGAAAAATACAAAGGCATTAAATGGGGTCATGCTTGGATTACATTCAAAAACACATTTAAAACAGGAGAAGTACGTTCATCGCTTACTTTTGCCATGTTTGCAATTAAAGATGGTAAAATTATTCATGAGCAGGTTATATATGATACTAAAGGTTTACAAAATTAGTTTCTAAAGTTTAGTTCTAAATACGAGAAGAGGCCCTTAGTAATAAGGGTCTCTTTTATTTTTATCCAATTATTTATTACGAAGCTCGTATCTCACAGAGTCGGGGTAGCCAATAGCATCTACATAAATCACATTTTTATTTTTATCAAAATAAAATCTCATGGCTTTTTCCTTAATTATTTCAAATTGGTTCACATCTAGTCCAGGCTTAGCTGAAGTGGTTACATAAGTAGTGGGCTGAATAATTTGTCTATTATTACTTACACTCACATTGGGCTGGTAATTATTTGTAGGAGCCTGTACTTTTTGTGGGGTATGATTGTAAGAGCTATAGTCGAATAATAAGATATAGCCCGTTTCATTCATGGTTTTAGACTTATAGGGACCTAATTTCGATATAACTAAGGACTCAGGCTTGTCCATCCAATTGTCGGTTTGAATCTTACTCATAGGAATGACTATTTTCTTATAAGGGGAGCAGGCAGCTAATAGCAAGAGTCCAATAAGTAGTAAGTTCTTCATATTAGATAAATTTAATCTTTTCTATTCAGAGTCTTGTATTAGGTAACCGAGTGGGTAGAATTTTAGTTACTTACCTTTACCAATTGCCCTGAAACTCAATAAAACCGTTGGGGTGTGTGACTTATGTGTGACTTTTGGGTATAAAAAAGCCTAAGTAATTGATACTTAGGCTTTACTGCGGACCGGACGGGACTCGAACCCGCGACCTCCGCCGTGACAGGGCGGCATTCTAACCAACTGAACTACCGATCCTTGGTT
>Ga0209296_1003083_pt1 | contig 11485 bp, 7 predicted proteins | sample S_130206_EF_Meta_FD_187319 | JGI IMG/M metagenome (GOLD analysis project Ga0209296, IMG submission 187319) | Freshwater microbial communities from Lake Simoncouche, Canada to study carbon cycling - S_130206_EF_MetaG (SPAdes) (version 2) | ecosystem: Environmental > Aquatic > Freshwater > Lake ...
TTCAGTATCTTTATCATTTTTTTCTATAAAGCCAATATTCTGCATTACGTTACCATTTACTGGACTTGTTGCAGAGTCAGAATCAGATACCATAACAATACCGTTTTCTGAGTCCCAAAATACATTCTCAATTTCTGTTTTTGATAGATAGCCATCAACCACGTTTTGGCCATTAATTTTTTCAATAGAAACTATATTAGCAAATTGATTTGCTGGATTATCTACAAGAGAAAGTTCTGACAATTCATAAGTTTTAATTACACGGATTGTTTTATCTATTTTTTCATCGTAAGCGTCATCCCACTCTTTAATGTTTCCACCTATTGAAAAACCAGTATAGGTTCCGTCTAAAACTTTTTCCCATGCATTCTGGGCACCTTTTGAAACGTAAGCAGAAACATAAACTCCGCTGTAAAATTTTTTAGTACTTGGATCAAAATATTTGTCTTCTTTAAAAGAAACAATTTTGCCAACAGCGCTTGGTTGGTGCATTTCACGTAGGTTGCCACGGAAATTTTTAAAAGCAGTTATACTAGATTCTGTTGTTACAATGTCATTTTGACGGTCAACGTTATCAAGGGTTGCAAAACCAGACACCATACGGCGTTCAACGTCTATCTTTCCGATGGGCATTGAAAGGCGAACATTGTCACCTTTAGTTTCCCAATGAGCCTTATTTGTTAACATAACGTTATAATTATAGCACCGCTTTAAAGAAGTTTCTCAACTATTGAGACGATCTACCTTCACCCTGTGCATTGCGTCCAGATATTGTAGTTGGTGAATCAGAATTGTTGTTTGTTCTTTCTGAATCTCTCTGACGATCCCCTGCCAAATTTGCTCTAGCATCAGTTGCTTGTCTTGGAGACATAACAAATGGTTGATCTCCATCTGCTCTTAGTGGCAAGTCTAACGCTTCACGAGCCTCATTTGGAGTCATGACCTGAGTCTTTACATATCTTTCAAGAATTTGAGATTGTGCAATTTCATCAGTCAAAGTTAATTCGTTAAACTTAAGTTCAAGAATGTCTGTCTTTTCTCTGATAATCTTGTTTACAACCTTTTCTAAATGTCTTTGTGCTGGACGAGATACCTGCTCTTTAAATGTACGGTCTTGAGAAAGTGCTGCTGCAATACCTGCAGAATCTGCACCACCTAGTTTTGAAATAGGAACTTGATGAGCAATCAGAATATCATCACGGTTTTGTTTACGATACTCTTTAAATGAGCCATCTTGGATACCGTTTTCAATTGGCTCCATCTTAAACTCAACCTTATTTCCCTCTGTATCTCCAGGAAGCGGGATATAAAGAGTTCTATGTGACTGAGCCTTAAGTCCAGTTTGTAAGAATCTAAACATTTTATCTTCAGCATCACCTGAAAGTTTTGCACCCTTTAAGGTTACAACATATCTTGGAACAGCCTTGTTCTCAAAATAGTCAATATTATATTGAGACGCAAGTTGATCTCCAATGAGAGATGGCATTGCTGCAATGATATCTGGAATACCATAGAACGTGTTTAACGGTGAGTATTCTTTTAAATGAATAATCTCGTTAGGGCGTGGATCTGTACCCATAGGGTTTACATTCTTTGCCCCAAAGTTTCTAAAGTAAACAACTTTTTGACCAATAATCTGAACAAAACCATCACGCAAACGTCGTATACGAACGGTCGTTGCTGGAATGTGTCCAACATATCCAATTTCTCCAGCGGTTGTTCTACCTATTTCAATAAATCCATTACCTGTTGCTTGAAGGTCTGTGTAAACCTTTTCCATTGTTTTTGTAAAACTATCATCATCATTTAAATTTTCTAGCCAATCACGTAGTTGAATCTTGGCTCTTTCAATACGATTACGAGCACGGTCTACCGCACTTGCATCTTCATTCATTTCAAACCTTAACAGCGTTCTATCTGAAATATCAAAGCGATATCCCAAACCTACAACGTTTTCTACCTTAGCATCAATAGCAGCATGATTAGCAAATGATGTGTCATAGAAGTTGGCTAACTCATACATGTTATATGGAGGAGTGATTACGTCAAATAGTCCGTAGCCATTCCTATATACCGTGCCAGGATTGATTTGTTTTGATCCAGCATTCACTCCAGATGGTGTTGCGTTTGCTGCATCTAAGTAAGCAGCGTTAAATTCTGGAGCAGCATACTTTGTTAAATTGCGTGTTGTTCTACGACGAAAGTTTTGATCAAGTCCAACGTAATCTTTTAAAACATCCCAACTTTTATTAAAGGGATCGTGTGATTTAAAAATATTGTCTTCTTTTTCTTCTGTATTAAGACTTGCACGGATATACTGTTCTTCACTCATCCATTGCCCCTCTTCCATGCTTTTCTAATGTTTGTTGTGCTGCATGCCAAGCACCTAAATCATTCATTGAAGGAATTAATCCTTCTTTTAATCTTGCTTTTTGCTCGGAATATTCTTCTTCACTAACCTGAGTTAGCCCTGGAACAAATACAGCCTTACCAAGTCCATCATCTCCGTGATGCATTGCAACTTTTTTTAATTCTGCAATTTTTGAAAGATCCCCACGGTCGGACGGTATATTTAAAACTGAGCCTTCTTCGTCTGTAAACCATTTACCAGTAGATGTCTTATATACGTAAAGACCCCAGTCATAATGCTTATCTATTACCTGACGACGTACATTTTTAACATAAGGTTTACCAGTTTTTGGGTTAATTAAAGATTCCATAACCATAAGTATATCAGACTATACAGGTGTGGAGACGTTCGTTGACCATTCAGTATCTGCATATACATTTAATTTTTCAGGTTGATAAACTAGGCCTTCTCCGTCATCAACGATTATCTTATTTGTGCCTATATATGTTTTATAAATATCTGATGGATTAATACCATAGAACTCTGATGATCCTATTACTAACATACCGTCCCAAGTAAAGTTATTAAACCAGAACTGCCAATCGTTTGTTGTTATACCGTCTGTTAATACCTGGAACCAAGGCCTAAACCTTCTGCTTTCAACCTCTTGTAGGCTGTTTGCCTGATAATATGCAATGTTGTTAAATAATATTGGCCCTGTCAAATTTATGCTTCCAAGATATGAGTTATATACAAGAGAGGTTAAAAATGCTACACCTATAGATGACCACTCTTTAAGAGATAGGACTGGCTCTCTTACTAGGCTACCATTTAAATAAAATCCAACACCATTATAAGGTATACCGTTTTGATTTAAAACAAATATTCTACCTCTATCCAAGTCAGTGCTATTTGCCTGTAAGTAAAACTTTAGAGTTCCACTCTTATGGTTAATTTCAAAAATCTCTGTTGCTGTTGCTGGAAACGCATCTTGATCATATCTTAGCCACAATTGCATAGCGCTTACTTTATAGTTAGTCGCTAGTTCCTTGTTAATTGGAAGATTTAACCCACGATTTTCTAGAATATTTATTTCGCCACGTACTTCAATTCCAGATGTTTTTGTCAGGTATAGGTAAGGAGTGCTTTCTTTATATATACTAAATGGATTCTTAGACTTGTAGTCAAAATAAATACCATTCTTTTTATATGGAAATAGGTCTACTCCAAACCTTGTTCCTACTGGATTAAAGGAGTTATCATTAAATGCTTGAGAAGCCAACTGTAATTTGTTTAATAGAATTGGCTTAGTTAAAACTCCACGACTATTAAATTCAAGACTATAGACAATTGCAAGTCTATTAAAATCTACCGTCTTAATTGGATAAATTAATGTATTATTTAAAATCTCAAATCTTGTTGTTTCCCAGTTTTCGTAGTTATTTAAGTCAAGGACTTTATACTCGTCTGGCTTTTCTTCGTTAGCAAAAGATGTAGGAACGTTTGCACCATCTGCAACATACTGAAATGTTACATAACTTTTTATTTGTGCGCCATCTGTATTGTAATAAGAAGATGTCGTTCCAGATTCTTGCTGTAAAGTTGTTGTTGTTGGATATCCTAAATTAAATTGTAAAAAGTCTATCTCATAAAATTCTTCACCACTATTGTTTTTTACAAATTGAGCAAAGTAAGAAAGTGGTAGATAGTCTTGCCAATACCCCGCAACGCCTATATCTAAGAAATATTTTTCATATGCTTCTGATGGAAGAATTGTATAACTGGCTGTGTGATCAATTAATTGCTGACCCTTGTCTAATTCAATAAATCCATTTGTATCAATATAGGTTATTATTTTTGTAGAATTTAAGGTTGTTCCTAGCCCAATAGAATAAAGTCTTCCTGTAAGGTATAGTCCCCAGAATCATCTCCACAGACATACATTTTTAATGAACCTTGATTTCCAAAAAACGAACTTACGTTACTGCCAAATTTTTCTGATAATGTTTTTATATTAAATCCAACTGCAAAAAGGCTGTTAGCGGTTATTGCCGTAGAGGTAAATAGCAATTGCGTAGTTCCGTTATAGGTTAAGGAATATTTAATTAAATTTCCGTCTTTAAGAATTGTAAAATAGTTATTGTTTGATGGATTGTATATTTTAAATAATATCTCATCTGATGCTAGGTTATGAGAACTAAAGACACCATAGCAACTTTCAACTTCGCTTGACAATAAGTTAAACCTTGAAAAATTAATGTATGATTCAATAGAGTTCCATGTATTGTTGGGCCTAAAAGATAAAAACCTATCGGTAATAACGGGGCCAGACTCGTTGTCTTGTACATTTTTGTTATCATCATATAAGTCTTGCAATGTTTTTGTTCCTAAAAATATTTCTGGCAAGGCATACTCTGGTGTTCTTAGACTTGTTTGACTAGTTGATAGGTTATCAAAACTTCCTTGATCCCAGCCAGCAAAATCTGGATAATTATAATTAGAAGTATAATCTGCAAATGGATAATCTATAAAAGCAGTTGTTCCTCCATATGATGAGTTTATTCCTTCCGCAGAAACAACTCCTTGGCCGTAGACCCATCTGCGCTTTGCAACTGTAACTGGAACTTGATAAGAATATATGGCAACACAATCAATTTCAAAAGGATAAACATTATTGCTTGCATAGAATCCTACCCAATCTTGACTGTCTCCGCTGTTATCAAGTTCTGCTGGAAGAGTTAGGTTTGCGGTATCTAAAGATAATGACAAAACCTCTTCGCCATTAACTAATAAAGATGCAGAATTTCTAATTAAACGAATGTGAATAAGCATTGGCCTAAACCATTCACCAACGAAATGTGAAGCAAACTGATCACCAATAACTAGTGTTAAGAATCCATCTTCAACATACAATCCATCTTCTGATGCTATTGGTCCAAAAATTTTAAATGGTGTAGATGTGTTTACTGCTATTCTTGCCCAGAATTCAATCGTGTAGTCGTTGTACTGTCCTTTTTTATTTAAAAATCCTTTACCTGGAATTATTAAAGATGCGTCAGTATTTGGTTCTATTCTTGTTACTCCGCTTGCGCCATAAACTAATGGAATACCTGCATTCTTACATTTTAAACCACCCTCAGTAATATAATATCCAGAATCTTCTGCAACTCCATATGCTTGTGCTTCTACTGCATCATAACCACCGTAAATGCTTATACTTGTCGGAACTGTTGTTTCGGTTATTCCATTTAAAGAATAAGTATTGAATTCTTCATTCCACTGACCCAAGGTAATACCATTTATATAAAATTCGTTATCTGCTGATGTTGTTGACCCCTCAAAAACTTTAATTTTAATTACAAGTCTTAGTTGTGCAGAAACATTTGGAATTTCAAAAGTTTCAGAAATAAATCCCCATTTTTGATAAAGTGTGCTAGTAAAGGTTTTTAAATTTTGGATTATAGTTGATGTGGCTGGATCTGTGTATTCATATCCTATTGATACCGTTTGTAAAAATAAACTATTTGAATAAAAATATGAGCCAACGGTAAATGTTCCAAGGTCTGCGAGAGTGTTAAGATTAAGTATGTTAGGACTGATAATTGATGCTTCAATTGTTTCTGATACTGGAACACTAACCCTAATCCTGTTTAAATGACTATCTGGAAATGGCTCTGCTAGATCTTCAAAAGATGTTGCAAGAGCAGCACTTGTTGGTGTCCACAAAGTTGCAAGATTGCGTCGTGCTTCAGAAATTAAACTCTTATAGTCAACCGTATCGTCTAATGCCCACAAAACAAGCGGATGCTCTGAATATACTTTTTCTGCATATAAATTTGATGGATTAGACATTTTTCTCCTATACCCTTATTATAGCAGGGGAAGGGTTGAAATATATGAACCTATCAATGTCCCGTTAAAGAACGCCAGATATCAACATAAATTTTACTGGCTACATAAAGTGCAGCAAGATTTAATAATAACTGATAAACGTAGATTGAAGCATTAGGTTTATTTTTAAGCGGTAACTTTTTTACTTCTTCTAAATTCCTGTATGCTGTTTTCATATAATTTAATAAAGTTTAATCTCACAGGCATCTGTGCTGCAATAAGCCTCACCTTGTGCTTCTAGATTTTCTACGCCATCGTAAATTGCAGACCAATCAATTTTTGCGATCTTGCCAACATAAGAGTTATACTCTTCTCTTGTAATATTGCTATATGGTTGCTGGGGGAATGTTTGGTTACCCATTGGTAAAAATGAAACAGCCTTTAACTCACCCTCGTAAAGATGAAGTGCTGGAGCAATATGTTTTTTCTCTGTTTCTTTGTCAAAGGACAGTGTTACAGATACTCCATTATCAGACCAATACTTTTGAGCGGTAGCAGCCAAACCAATCTTTTCAAAAAGACTTACATCCTTTTCAGAACGGGGATGTCCAGACGCTACTGGAAAATATACTACTGAAGTGTTGGCAGATACTAAGTCTGCTTCAACTTTATACCCTGCTGCTTTAAATAAATGAAGCATTGGATCTGTATTTCCAAACCTTATAGCACGTAGATAAAATGCTCCTCCTGGACCCCAATGAACTCCTGGTGTTGCACCAGATAGTAGTGACACAGAGCCTGAAGGTTTGACGGTAGTTACACGAATTGATTCACGTACACATAGCCATTCTGAGTATTTTTTGTCATACCCGCGAATTTTATTATATCCAGAATCCATCCAGTCACGAAGTGCTGGCATTCCCTTTGTATCAGCAAAAGATGCAATACCAGTTAAGGATGTTCCAATGCGACGATTACGTTGCATAATTCCATTTGTGGTTTGCCAATGTGTTGGCATAAGAGTAACAGTCTTACCATACAAATACGCAAACTTTAATGTACGAAGAAAATCTTCTCTATCATCATGACGATTTAGGTGAACTTCTACTAGCGTACATAGTTCATAAGATTCTAGTGGTTGCTCTGCACAGGGATTAAAACCCATTACGCGATAATCTTTACCATCTGGAGCATCTGCAAGACGACCATAGTTACGAGCAACATCTAACCAAATAAATCCTGGCTCTCCGTTATCTGCAATTAAATCAACATAATCTTCATAGTTTGTTCCAACCTCTGCAGCAATAGAGTTGTTAGACATCCAAGCCCATCCTGGACTTTTTGGATCATATGAATTACGTTCTGGAAAAACCTCTGCATTTTTTAAATTACTAAAGTCTTTATCTTCAGGATTACCTAAAGCGAGGGTAGCAGAACGACGAACATTACCAGAAACAACACAGGTACCAATAAGATTTACAATATCTACTATTGCACGAGAATCAAACTTGTCTCCTGCTCTAGATCCTACAACCTTTGTAATACGGTTATGTAAATCTATTAATGGTGCTGGTCCACTGGCTACCCCGCCAAAACCCTTGATAGGTGCCCCTAGCGGTCTAATAAGGTCATATGTAAATTGTTGTATGGGTTGGTTTGGGCGAAGGTATGAATTTATTAATAATCTTACAGATTCAACCCAGCCTTCTCTAGTATCAGGAATCTCATATATTGCTGGTGGCTCGGTTGGGGCGTAGATTACCATCTCTTTTTCTTGCCCAAGAGTGTCAAACCCTACACCTATACCTAACATTAATGCGTCCATTACCCAACAAAATAAGGCTCCTGGATCATTGCGATCAAGATCACGAGTAGAGACCATTGCACAGTTTTGCAGGGAAGCAGAGTTACGCTTATCCATAGTCATGGGAGTTCCGAATGCCCATAGGCCACGTCCTGGTGGTGTCCACTTTAATTCAAACATTCTTTGGAAGGCTTCTTGAGCAGACTTTTGAGCCTTATTATCATTCCAGGGTAAACGATTTTCTTTGGCATGGTTTTTTTGAACTGAGTACATACCCTCAATTACACGCTTACAGACTTCATACCATCTTTCTTTTGTACCGTCTTCTTTCATACGTGAATAGGTACGTATAAATGTTACTTCACCAAGAGAGTTTGATCCAGCATCTGAGAACCCAAATGGTGCTGGTGTGTCTTTGTATTTTGCTACGAAGTCTTCTAGTAAACGAAAAGAAAAGGTATCTGACATAAAATTTCCAACTTTCTAATAAAAATATGATAAGTACTTTAAGAATTATAAAGTAGTGTTAAGTATATCATAGGTTTAAAAAGAAAAACACGCCTGATTAAGACGTGTAAATCTTTACTTTAGAGTTAGTGCTTTGTTTTTTGTTAAGTACTATGCACCAATTAGCATGAATTCGCTAAATGCTGCTCCGCCTCCACCTGCGGTTGCCCAAGACAATGTTCCAGAACCATCTGTTTTCAAAACTTGGTTAGCAGTTCCATCTGCTGAAGGAAGTGTCCAAATCTTATTTGAAGTAACTGTTCCTGGTGACTTAAAACCAACATAATGGCTTGAGTCTGTATCTGCTAATCTAAGTTCTGCTGTAGCATTAAGAGTAAATGCTGTTGTTGCTACTGCACTTGATAATGTCTTATTTGTCATTGTAGATGTACTTGTTAAAGATACTAAATCATGGTCTGTAACAGCAGTATTGAATTCAGCAAATGTTCCAGTAATAGTATTTGTTGTCATGTTAATAGACTTATTTGTGAGTGTGTCTGTTGTTGCACGTCCTACTAATGTATCTGTTGCATCTGGCAGAGTTAGTGTGCGGTCTGCCGTTGGATCCACGAGAGTAAGAGTTGTTTCAAAGTTATCTGCTGTAGCACCCTCAAAAACAAAAGCATTTTTAATAGCAATTGTGGTTGAATCAATGGTTGTGGTAGTTCCTTGAACTGTTAGGTCGCCAGTAAGTGTTAAAGATGTACCGCTTGCAACACCAATGTTTGGCGTTACTAATGTTGGCGATGTTGCAAACACCAAAGCACCAGAACCTGTTTCGCCAGTAACTGCTGCTGCTAAGTTTGAAGAAGAAGGTGTTGCCAAGAAAGTTGCAACTCCTGTTCCAAGCCCATCTACGCCAGTTGATATTGGTAGTCCTGTTGCATTTGTAAGAACACCAGAGGCAGGGGTGCCAAGTGCAGGTGTAGTCATTGTTGGTGATGTTAAAGTTTTATTTGTCAGGGTTTCTGTTCCAGCAAGTGTGGCAAAGTCTGCATCAGTAACTGCTGTATTGAATTGTGCAATTGTTCCTGATACTGTGTTTGAACCTAAAGCAACTGTCTTATTTGTTAATGTTTCTGAACCTGCAAGAGAGGCTACATCAGCATCACTAACTGCAGTATTTAACTGAGCAAGAGTTGAAGTAACTGTGTTTGAGCCAAGAGAAATTGATTTGTTTGTAAGTGTCTGTGTATTTGTTGTTCCAACTACCGCACCTGTTGCACCATGCGCTTCTGTAAGATTTCCATGTGTTGTAACATCTGAAGTAAGTGCTAATGTTCCAGTTGCATCTGGCAGGGTTAGTGTACGATCTGCAGTAGGATCTGTTACTGTAAGTGTGGTTTCATAAGAATCGTTTGTTGCACCTTCAAAAACAAAAGCATTTTTAACAGCAATTGTAGTTGAATCAATAGTAGTAGTAGTTCCTTGAACTGTTAAGTCGCCAGTAAGCGTTAGTGATGTACCAGATGCTACTCCAATATTTGGTGTAGTTAATGTTGGGCTTGTTAAAGTTTTATTTGTAAGAGTTTCTGTTCCAGCAAGTGTGGCTACATCGGCATCGCTAATTGCAGTATTTAATTGAGCAAGAGTTGATGTAACTGTGTTTGAGCCAAGGGAAATTGATTTATTTGTAAGAGTATCTGTTGAGTCTCTTAAAACAACTGTTCCTGTTGCATCTTGAAATGTAATAGTCCGATCAGCAGTTGGATCTGTTACCTGAAGGACTGTTTCGTAAGAATCTGCGGTAGCGCCTTCAAAAGTAATACTTGAACCAAAAGCAGGGTTTACTGTGGAATTAATATCAGCAAAATAGTCTATGTCAGCCCAGTGATTTGTGCCATCACCAATTTTAAATTTATTTGTGTCTGATTCCCATCCCATTTCACCAGCATTTAATACTGGGTTTGCAGAAGTCCACTGTGAAGCGGTTCCTCTGCGCTGTTGCATTCTGGTTGCCATTTACGACTCCTTATACTTAGTTATATTATAACAGATAATTAGTTAAAGTTATCTGTTGCTACTCCGCCATCATATGTTGCTTCAAAACTTGCAGTGTTATAAGATCCTGCACTTACAAGAACTCCTGGTTCGTTGTATGCTCCACCACTAATAAAAGTACTAACAATTAAGCCAGTACCGTCAATAGCAGTATCGTGAATGTGGTCTTGTAATGTTTCTGCATCTTCAAGTGTCGCAATTGCAACCCATTGAGAATTATAGTAAACGTGTACACGCTCTGTTAATGTATCAAACCATAAATTTCCATTTGCTGGAGTTTCTGGCTGTGTTGTTCCAATAGTTGGAGAACCAACTGCAGTATCTACATAAAGTTTTGTTGCTGCATGTGCATTTTCAGTAGGAGTGGCAACTGTGACTGTTGATCCAAAAGTACCGCCAAGGGCTACATTTAACCCGTGCTTTACCTTAAAGTCTTTATTGACTGTTGCGGATGCGGTCACAGTTGACTCCTATTCTAATTATGCTTCAATATAAACTTTGTGTACTTTAACATTGGTATCTGCTGCTGCACCAGTTACCTGAAGAAGAACGTTTCCACCACTGTAAACAGCGTTAGTTGTTCCTAGTTCAGCGTTGCTGATTACATCTGCATACTCTGTTAAGTAAACGTTGTTTGATCCATCAACTGTAACAAGTAATTCAATTACTTCAATATCAGTACCCTTTTTCATCTGAACAATATACTTTGCAGATGAATAAGTGCTTGCTGACCATGTGTCAATTGTTGTTGCTGAAGTTGAAGCGGTAGCAAGAGCAGAACCAACAAGAGCATCTGGAAGAGCAATGCTTGTCGCTGCTGCTGCACCAAGAGTTGGTGTAACAAAAGTTGGACTGTTAGTAAATGCTACTGTTGAAGATCCTGATTCATCAGTTAATGCTGATGCAAGGTTTGCAGAAGATGGAGTTGCAAGAAATGTTGCTACGCCAGTTCCAAGACCAGATACACCAGTTGAAATAGGTAGTCCAGTTAC
>Ga0209296_1003088_pt1 | contig 11467 bp, 8 predicted proteins | sample S_130206_EF_Meta_FD_187319 | JGI IMG/M metagenome (GOLD analysis project Ga0209296, IMG submission 187319) | Freshwater microbial communities from Lake Simoncouche, Canada to study carbon cycling - S_130206_EF_MetaG (SPAdes) (version 2) | ecosystem: Environmental > Aquatic > Freshwater > Lake ...
AGGGCCTCCACCAATTGTATATACACCAGATTGAGGTATTTTAAACTTAGTAGGATTTTTAATATTACTTGTAAATCCACCAATAGATTGACCAATCATTACTCCGTTAAGTTGACTTTCAGATTCACTAAACCCTGCATCTAAATACGAATTTTGAATATATTCTGAATATAACCCAGAATTAGATAATTGAGTTAATAGTCCCGCAGATGGAATTGATTCACTTGTTCCATCTTCTGAACCAGGTGCTGTTGTTTCTGGTTCACAATCACAAGCCTGACAATCAGGATAAGTTATCATTGGGAGTTTAAATCTACCAAATTTAAAACTTACTATTTTTGTAAACGTTAAAGCTAAAAACACAACGCCCGCAGTATATAGTAAAGCTAAGGCAAGAAACCCCGCAATTAAACCAGCGGTTGCACCAAACGCGGCCGTACCTCCAATTGCGCCCGCAAATAAACTCCAATAATCAACGGCATTAAGTGCCCACTGAATCCCTAAATAAATTACTAACGGTACCGCAAAGTTATTCCAAAGAAACGCAATAAAATGATAAACAATTAATAACGGGACCCCAATAATTTGAATTACTTGAAACAGTAATGCAAAAATAAAATACAATAAATCAAAATTTCTAAACCCTTCATTTACAGGAAATTTATTTACGTTACTATCACACTCTTGACTATCAATTTCTTTAATACCTATAAATCTACCTCTACCTCCGTTTTTAAACTCATCAATTAATCCTGATACCGTATAAACTCTATTATATTGAAATTCATAAAAAGTGTCTTCACAATCAATTATTTCATTTAGTCTATTGGTATAATCTGAAATTGGTTTTGATGGTGATGTTGTTGTACTAAACCCATTAGTATATCCACTCCAATCTAATCCAAAATAATAAGAACTTTTTAATTGGTTTGGTGGTGTGCCATCATTTGGGTCAGAATCAGGGCTTGACCAACCATATTCTTTAACATTAGGTACTAAATAATATGGCCTTCTTACTTGTTCGGTTAATGTTGGTGGTTGTTGCCACTTAACTTTAAATCTATATTTGGCTTTGGTTGGTATACCTAAAGTTGGGTCATTTGACAACACTTTTTCACCAAACTCATTTGTAATGTAATAATCTAAGTTCATCGGTAACTCGGTTAACCAAACACCATTACCATCAATAATATTACCTGATTGTTCTAATTGATATGACTCTAACGTTGGATTACCAATAGAATCTTGAAAAATTGTTTGTCTTATTGCAATAATTTGTCCTGGACCTGAAGTTAATGAACATAAATTACCCATGTTATCCGATGGTTTAGCGTTTTTCTTTACCCTAAAATTATCCGCGGTTGAATAAATTGACCCCATAAATGTTGATGTGGGTTGAATATCAATATTTGCTTCATCCCTTAAATCAAAGTCAACTCTGTTAACCGCAATATCACACAATTCAGGGTCTCCCCAAAGTGGTGATACTTCTAATTGTTTAACCAAATTAATAATTTGAGGTAAAGAAGTTAAATCTGTTGATGTTCTAAATCTATTACCAGCAACTTGACCCTCACTAGCGAGACCCATTCTTATTAAATCTTGCGGAGTTAACGAAAATTCACCAATGTCCGACAAATCAACGTCCATAACTAATGTATGTTGACCTTGTGGTACACCCATTATCATGTAATCTCCACTTTCGTTTGTTTTTACAGTAAATTTATAATACTTGTCATATATTTCAATTGCGGTATTACCTGTTAAGGCGTCCAATCTTGTTGGTAATGTACCTGTAGCTGCGTGAACTGAGTATGATTGTTCATAAGGAAGTAAGTTATACCTATAACCATCCTCATTCTTATCGTTTGGTGATTTATAAGGATATATACTAGAAATTATTGGGTTTGATTCATCTATAGATTCTATAGGTATAAAAATTGAAACTCGGGCATTTGGTAATCCAAAACCATTATTTGCGGTAACTCTACCAACAACAACACCATATTCCGCACAACTCTTTACGTAGACATCTTCTTGTTGGAGTTTTAAAGATAAAATCTCTAAAAATTCAAACTCTTGGTCAAGTTGAATGTTAATTGTTTTATTAATTCCTAACTCTGTTCTTATTCTATACGATTGACCCATCAGGTTATTTTAATTTATAAATAGTTTATGTGGAATTTTTAAAGACATCCACACCACTAAATAATAAACTAAAGAAAAATAAAATAAACTTGTTATGAGAAAGTTACTGATTGGAAGTTTTTAACTGAAATTCTAATATCCTTATTTGGGTATCTAATCTGATAAACTTGTGATGGTTGAGCAAATATTGTATCATCAACAGGTAATATTAGTTTTGTTTCTTCATTTGCATAAGTCATAGAAGTTTCTGCTGAAGAATATTGTCCTCCAACTTCATTGAATACATCTATACCTGCAACTGTTAATACTCCGTTTGTATTTTGGATTAAACTTCTAACCTCAGATAGGTAAACATTTTGACCTAATTGTCTTGTTTGTGGATTGAAGTATGCAGATATCTTATCCACAACACTTGAAATTACTTGTCCTGAGTTCTGAGCCGAATCTAAAACAATTGATATGTCTAAACTTAAATCAATTACTTCAGCACTAAAAATAGAAATATAATCATTCATCATTCTATAGTTTGATAAATAATTTGCAATATTCTGTCTTAAAGTATTGGAAACAATGTTAGTTAATTTACCTGAAGTATCATATGATAATATTTGAATTAATATCTTATTATCATTTTCAGTGATAGATACTTTTGCAGGTGCCCCAAATTGAGCTGGCATGTTTCTAATTAATGAATCATAATCTTGAACGGTTACCGCTCTTTTTTGTGCCGAAAAGTTAAATGACACATAGTTTCTTATTTCTTCTAATGAAGGAATACCTGCCCCACCAACTGCAGCAGTTACGTTAACACATCTTAATGAGTTAACAACAGATGAGTTTGTAGTCTCTGAAGGTCCATTAACAAAGAAAGATACAGTACCTATTGCATTAATAACATTTGTTCCTAAGTTTGTTGCCAAACCACCACCAACTCTATATTGAATAAACAATGTTGAGTTTGGAGTTAATGTAGCCCCTAATGAAAGGTTATTTGAATATTTTTGTAAATCTAATGTAGCACCTAAAGTGGTAAATTGATTTAATTGGTCTTGAGCGGTATTTGTTCCACCACCAAATGTCATCTTTTTAAATCCCTCAGGAGTATACTCAGTAATAAATCTATCTTGAGTTTGAATATACCTACCAACTTTAATACCAGGTTGGTCAGATACTTTTGTAGGGTCTTCAACAAACACTCTGTCTTCCGCTAACGCATCTACTTCATACCATCTATTATCTAAACCTAAAAATTCAGAAGTTGTTGGAGTGTTTGTGTAGTTTGTACCATTTTTTAATAACACACTTGTTATACCTAATACATTTTTTTCAGGTAAGAATAATTCAAAAAATGGTTTAACATCATTAGCTCCAATTACTTTTTTAAACACTTTTGTAATACCATTAACAACAAGTTCTCTTTTTGTAATTGTATAGTTAATTAAAATATTATTAGCATTAAAGTTTGGAATCTTTAATCTATTTGGAAATCCTTGAGCGTTGTATGGTGAAGCAAAGTCAATGTCATAAACATTCTCAAATACAATACCCGCTCCAACAACTTGAGACCCTCTTGATAAAGTTCCAAGATATCTTTCATCTTCTTTATCACCATAAGCAGGAACCGTAATTGAAAAATCAACCAAAGATACCGATGGTCTTTGACCTGGCAATTTTAACCCATAAGTTCTTGCAATATTATATATTGAAGACCTTTGTTGAGCATATTGTAAAACAGTTTCTTGGATACTTCTATCAATATTATAATGTAAGTTATCCGCAACCGCAGCGTTTAAATCAATGAACACTGAGAATACTGATGCATCGTTGAAATCCTGAATCAAATCAGGATAATATGTTTTGGCGTAATTTAAGAGTTCAGTTCTTATTGACTGATAATCCCTACTTGTATATGATATTCTATTATTTGCCATCTTATTTAAATATTGATAATTACAAAATCACTCTGACCAAATGTTGAACCATTGGTTGAATAATCAATTCTTATTTTTGCGGTGTATTCTGAAGTTCCTTTACCAGGGAATCTATATATTGAAGATTCACTACTTCCAACCGTATTTTGTCCCGTTGCAATATCAACCTCTTCTTGTGGGTCTGCAGGTGTTATACTTAAACTGTTAACCAATAAGTTTGGCATAAAGTTTTCAATTGCGTCTCTAATGTCAGATTCAATTGCATTAAACGTTAATCCGTCAAATGGTTCAAAAAGAAATTCATATAATCTTGTACCAAATCCTGGTAAAAAATATCTAGACCCTTTTCTTGTTAACAATAAATGAATTAGGTCAGCCTTAATTTCTTGAGCTTGAAATTCAGTTAACTCCAAATAGTCACCTCTTGCAGAATCTCTGAAAGGGAAATTTAAACCATATGTAATACCATTAGCCATTGTTTATAAATATAGTGGTATTTCCTTTTTTGTGAGCAGGAAAATAAGGACAATGACGGCATTGGTTACCACAACAACTACCTCTTTTTAAATGATAATGTTCGGTAAACACATATTTCCCATCTTCAATATAAAAGTCAAAAGGGGGAATTTCTTCCCCCTTGTTTGACTCGTTAATATTTGTATGTTTATTATTTAATCTCACAAGCCCCACCAGCACAAGCCAATTCTCCGCTTAAATCAGTGTTATCTTGTAACTCAATAACTTTACTTAAATCAATTGAGTGAAGTTTTGAAAATAATCTTTCAAATTCTTCTTCAGTACAATCTTCAAATGGTGCTTGAATATAACTACCACCATCATAAGGTAATACAGATAATCCATTATAGAAGTCTCTATTTTCCCACATCCAATCACCTGCTAACTCCCAATCTTCAGCCTTTAAACTGATAGTTGCCGATACGTTGTGACTGTTTGAACCAGTTCTGTGACCAGGTCTAACCCACTCTTGTGTGATTTTCTTAACACGTTCTAACAATTGGAAAGGACTTTCAGTTCTCAAAATTGCTCCTTCAGGTGCTTTTTGCGGAACCGAAATAACCGCTGTATCATGTGGACGGAAGAATTCATCTTCAACCAATTCAGGGTGATTTGTCACCAAGTAATTGTAGATTGCCTCATTCTTACCAACACGTACTCTACGGATGTAGTAGTCGTTGTGCCAAGCGTGAATTCCTGATGATGTTCCCAACGTCAATGAAGTTGTTCCCGCAGGTTTTACAGTTGTCATACGAGCTGATTTGTTAATACCAATCAATTCAGCAACTCTTGAGTTTTCTTCTTTAACCGCTTTCGCAGCTTCTTTCATATTATAACCTAAAACCACACCTGAACCAATACCTGTCATAGATACACCAATCAACGCATCTTTCTCAGTTGTTCTTCTCCAAATGTCTCTCAAGTAATGGAAGTCAGTGTAACCCGCTTGTAATGTTCCGATGAACGCCGCAGCTTTAACACGAGCATTTAAGTCTTCTTGTGATTCAATGTCAGAAACATTTACCTCACATAAGTTACAGAATTGGTTTGGTCTCAATGCGATTTCACAACATGGGTTTGTTCCCCAATCTTTATCGTTTGTAAAGTAAATACCAGGTTCACCTGCTCCTGACGCTTCAACACGTTTCCATAAATCCATGAAGAATTCTTTTGTAATCTTGTGTCTAACAAGTGCCGCTGAGTTGTTCGCTCTACCTCTTTGTGGATTTTTTTCCCACCATGAACCTGATTTACAAGAAATCATTTCGTTGTCGTCAGCACTGAATAAAGAAATAAGTGCCGCTCTACGGATACCACCAGCTAACACAGCGTCAGCAATATGACATACCATATCATGAACTTCAATTGGAGTTAGTTTTTCACCATCTTCTTTTGCATCCAACATACCTTTTAATTTGTGAATACAATCTTTTAAAGGTTGAGGACCTGGGGCTTTACCACCTGATGTTACAAGTTGAGCTCCTTTTGGTCTGATATCAGAAAAATCAAATTCAGGATTTGATAAGTTTTCACCGAAATAAGATTTCATTAACACCTTAATTGCGTCCGCCCATCCTTCAATAGAATCACCAATCAAGAATCTTCTTGTTCTATTTGATTTTGGTTTTCTAATCTCAGGTAATTTTTCAACGTGATGTTTTTGAACTGAATATCCAACACCCGTACCACCTAACAATAGGAACATTGACTCCGAAAATGCATCCAAGTGGTCAATAGGTAAGTAAGCACAGTTGTAGATTCTGTTTGGAGAAATCTCAATTGGTTTACCACCAAACTGCATTGACCTCATTGAAGGTAATACCTTTTTATCATATACCATTTTGTATACGTCTTTAATCTCGTCTTTTAGAGATGGGTATTTTTTAATATGCATGTTCATATTACGGGTTACCAATTCCTCCCATGTTTCACGTCTGTTTAGTTCTGGTACGAATTTAGCGTACTTCATGTAAACTGTTAAGTCTGACAATATCTTTTGTGATGCGTCCATAATTCTTCTTTGTTTATTTTAATTTGTATTATTGTTTTGTTCTCTTTGTTTTCTTTTCTCTAAAAGTTCCTTAACTCGGTCACGTTTTCTTTCTTCTTGTTGTTCTTCAAACCCTAAGAATGTTACCGAACTTTCAGTATCAATTTCAAGTAATTCATTGTTGAACTTACAGTTTTCAAAAACTACACCATCTTTACCGATACGTGACTTTGTAATTGCTATTGTAGCCAAATTCATTTCTTTTTGTTGTAATGTTTTTGCTACCGATATGATAACGTGACCAACTTGAGCCTTCTTAATAGAACCACCCATTTGGTCTGTAGTCACAACCTCAGAAGAGATTGATGACCTGTTACCTTGTGTTGCTGTCCAACCTACCAATGATAACTCATGACACATCGCTTCAAATCCTCTCATAACCGAACCCTCGGCTTTCCACTCATCTTTACTTGAACTCTCAGGAACCACACAATCAATATAGTCCAAAAGAACTAAATCAACTTTTGTTCCATCCGCAATCATTTTTCTGATTTGATTTTTGATTTGATTCATAGTCATAGAATCTGAAGGGAGTTTTTTTAAGATTAACTCGTTCTTCATTGTCTCTTTAATCTCAGTGATTTTACCCATTACGGTTTCTTTATGTAGAACCAAATTATCAGGTTCAATACCAGTCCATAGGGTAAAGTGTTTACGTTGAACAATCTTTGGATTGTCTTCAAAAAAGATTTGAAGAACATTATATCCAAGATTAAAGGCAGTGTTTGCAATCTTGGTGAGGATGGTAGTTTTACCAACCCCTGTAGGAGCTAATATAACACCTATCTCACCCTTTGCAAGACCACCCTTAAGTAATCTGTCAATTCCTGGTATTCCGATTGGAATTGGGTGTCTAAAATCCTCGTCTAATACTGTTTCAAGGTTAGAGAAAATATCGGTTGTACCCGTATCTTTTTCTCCAACTTGTAACGCTTCACGAACCAAACTTTCAACTTTGTCATAAGATTCAAAGTCCCCCTCAGTAATAATCTTTTGAGCTTTGTCCATCGCCTTCTGAAGTTCTTGTTGTTTACAAAACTTCAAAGCCTTTTCTTGAACAAATTGGGTACCCTCAAATGGCGCGTCTTTGATTTGTTTAATGGTATCAAGAACGATTTTAGCAACCAATTCTTGTGAGATTTCAGATTTAACGATTTGCTCAAGAGTGTCAAAGTTAGGGGTAGACTGATACTTTGCATGATACTCCTTTGTCATCTGTAGGATGATTTTAAAGTACTTGTTGTCAAAATAAACACTTTCAATCACATCCATAATTGATGTTGAAAATTCTTTATCTACAATAAGTTGGTTTAAAAGTTGTATCTGGAAAGTGTTCCCTAAGTATTCAAAATTCTTGTTCATATATCGTTTTTCTATCCCCCTGTTTTATTAAATATTTACTTGTTTAGGTCAACGCCCAAATATTCAAAACTTAATTTTGGGGCTGAAAAAATGTCAGTCAATTCACGGAGAACGTCTTTTAAAAATGGTCGTACGTCAACCGTATAACGAACTTTTGGCGGGAATAATTTTCCGTCAAAATATCTATGACAAATTGTCTGTTCTCCAATTCTAACATAAAGATTGAATTGTTCGCTACCTTCAGTAAATGAAGTGTCCATAATTGCAGGGTCATTAACAATTGCATCTTTGTTATCAATCATATAGATAACCGTCTTCATCTTTAAATGATACTGAAGTTCCTCCTTCAGTTGTCTCATAAAGTAATACAATTCCAATGAGTTTTTTGCCTCAGGATTGAACCCTCTAACGTTAAAGAATCTCTGAACTACGATGTTGTCATTCAACGTCAATAAGAATTCCATTTTGGTGCTGTCTTGCTCTTTCATAATTTAATTTTTGTTTGTTATATTTCTTTTTTCTTTTCTTGTTAATTTCATAAATGGTTTGAGGAAGTTGACCCAAGCTTCGTCATTCTTGGGTAGATATTTAAAAAGACCGTCTTCCATCATCATTCTCATTAAGTTTTTATATCCCCTATCTGTAGGGTCTATACTGTCTGTCAATATCTGTTCAACCAATTCTTTTCCGTCATCTGTTATCAAAGGATTACCAAGGTCTACAATAGTTTTATTCGTAAGGTAAAACTGTTCTCCAAATATAGTTGATTTTGTCTTGCCTTCCAAAAGATTAACCAATGTTTTTATGGGTTTCTTTTGCGGGATATTTCGTGCACAATCCAAGATTTCTTCTATAGTGCATGGTTTCTCCTGAACCTGAGGGAAATATTTAATTAATGTTTTTTCCCCAAGACCTTCAATTCCACTGATGTTATCGGATTTGTCTCCTGTAAAGATTTTAGTTAACAATACATTATAGTGGGGGATATCAACCTTGTTGATTGTTATCATATCCCCATTTTTAAAATATTGTTTTGATATTGGTGAATAGATTGTAACTCTTTCTGAAATAAGTTGAGTGAGGTCTTTATCCGCAGAGAAAATAATAATATTCTCATCTTTAGATATCTTACAATAATAAGCAATAAGGTCATCCGCCTCATTACTAACCATCTCAACCTGACGAACAAAAATTTCTTCCAAGTATTGTTTAACACGAGACTTTTGGTACAAATACGATTCGTACTTATACTCATTCATGTCTTGTCGTCTGTTTGCTTTGTATTGTGGGTATATAGATTTTCTGATAGATGAGTTTGAGTCCCCATCCCAAAACACAACAACTTTATCATGGTTGTGCTCTTCAAGGAATTTGCGGAGTATGTTCACAAAGTGAAATACTCCACCCACGTGAGCACCGTCGTTATACACGTCTTTTGCTCCGTGGAATCCTATCTTAAATAAATTATCTCCGTCTACTAATAATGTTTTAATCACTTTTGTGATTTAAATGGTGGAACAATATACTAATCCTCTTTCTCTTCTTTTAAATCAAAATCTAAAGATGTGACCCCAAGAATGTCTTTCCAATAGTCAGCATGTTCTTTTTTGTATGATTCAATTGACACTTTCTCTTCCGCAGCTTCTTTTCCTGCTAAGAACCCGTGTGGTGTTACAATAATCTTTCCGTCTTCATAACCCAATCCATTGATGTGGTTTTTCATAACAGAAACTTTTGTTCTAATTGCAAACTTAACACTTCTCTTGTCTTTGGTCGCAGTAATCTTGTTTGTTCCCGCACCTTTTTGGTTACCAAATAAGAACACCAATGATGAGTTTAACCAAATGGCTTCACCACCTTTTGCTTTAATCTTTGGTTGACCGAATGGATTGTCAGGTAATTCAACCCAAGGTTGGTTAACAATAACCAATGTGTTTTCGTATTTTGAATCAGATTTACGAGAACCTGAAATACGTTGGTTAATACCCATACCAATTTTGTCTGCAAGTGTTGATGCGTTGTGTTGTTTACCACCTTTACCTTCAAAGGTCATCTTACAAGGAACTGAACCAACAGAATCCCATAAGAACAATAAACTATAATCTAACTCACCTTTTTCTTGTGCATCCAACAAACTATTAATGTAGTCAGTGATTTGCTCAATGTAGTTGAAATTGTTATTGAAGATGTAAAAACCATCCCAATCTAATTCACCTGTTGCTTCATCAACAACCTCTTCACAATCAAAACCCATAAGTTTTGCGTGTTCAAAAGACCATTTTTGTTCTGTAATAATGAATACTGGTAGAATACCTTTCTTCTGAGCATCAACGGCAGTTTTAACCAACGCTGTAGTTTTTCCTGTATCTGAGTGACCTAATAACATATTTAAATGTCCGATTGCGGGACCAGGTAATCCAACCGCATCTAAGAAATCTTGTCCTAAGTCAAAAAATCTTTGGGGTTTGTATTTTGCAGAAGTTGAGAATTTCTTCTTAACTGAACTGAAATCGTTTTTCTTTATTGCCATAATGTTATAAATTAATCATGCATGGTACCATACAAGATACCATACATGATGTGTTTTGTTTTATTAGAAAGGTAAGTCTCCGTCAACCTCGTCATTTGCTTGAGGGTCAACGATAGGTGCTTTTGTTTCAGATTTTTTAGAACCACCCATAGATGTTGTAGATTCGGTATCGTTTAGATAAACATACCCACCTTTATCACTATCCCATTTTGGAGTTTCTCCACGAGCAATTGCTTCAAGATAGTCAACAGGTTTTTTAGAATATACATCCAACCAAGTCAACTCGTCATTAATCCAAGAATCTCCTTGAACTTTTTCTTCGTGTATTGCTGTTGGGTCATCATACATAATTGTAGATACACTTGTGTATTCTTTACCTGCAGGTGTTTTAGATTTTGTTAATTCAATGATAAGGTCACGTCCTTTTTCAGGGTCAGTGATATCACCTTTGTTTCTCCAAATTGGAATGATTTTATCCAAGATACCATCGTTCTTGTAATTGTGTTTAAATCTCCAAAACTTTGGACCGTCTTCCTCGTGGTCTCTGTCAATTACTTTTACGATATAGAATTTACGAGACTTATATTGTTTCGCCAATTCTTTATCAGATTCTTTACCTGTTGACATCAATTCTTCATAAACCTCATTTAAAGGAGAACGCTCATTGTCATTCTTTCCTGGGTCATAAAATTTTTGCCATTGTCCACCTACTTGGATTTCGTGATACCAAGCTTCTTTAAATGGTGAAGAACCATCTGGTGTAGGTAGGATACGTACTCTACGTTGTCCTGATTTCTCTTTGTCTCCTAAGATTAAAGCGAAATACTTTTTCATTCTTTCGTCTTGCGACATTTTGCTTTGGGCCCCGCCCCCTTGTTGTGCTTTTTCGTACTGTGCCAATACGGCGTCTAATGAACTCATCATGTTTTT
>Ga0209296_1003090_pt1 | contig 11463 bp, 11 predicted proteins | sample S_130206_EF_Meta_FD_187319 | JGI IMG/M metagenome (GOLD analysis project Ga0209296, IMG submission 187319) | Freshwater microbial communities from Lake Simoncouche, Canada to study carbon cycling - S_130206_EF_MetaG (SPAdes) (version 2) | ecosystem: Environmental > Aquatic > Freshwater > Lake ...
TGGTGTGGTGGATGGATGTGGATGGATATGGACGGGTGTGGATGGATATGGACGGGTGTGGATGGATATGGACGGGTGTTGATATAATTCCGCCGTCTATATTCACTCTTTTCGCTTCGCCGGTCAAGTCTTACGGCTGCCGACCTCGGGTTTTTACACCGTAGGTCAAAATCGAGCGTAGCTCCCGCCGTTGGGGGGCGGAACCCCCGTAGTTACCGCCGTTGGGGGGCGGACCCCCCTCCCGCCGTTGGGGGGCGGAACCCCCCTACATAAACATCGCGCGCATCCCAAATTGTTTATGCCCTTGGATTCCCACTACTGTGTTTGGTCTCTGTAATGGTATCATTATATCAGGAGTTTTGTAATTATGATACATGCGACCTCCGCCTCCCGCCGCCGCCACCGCCGCCGCCGCAATCGCATTTTGCCTCTCTTGCTCACTTATAATTTTCCGGTCCTGAGACGTAAATAGACCCATACTACGACGATTCGTATTCGTATTCATCATCCCAAACGGTAAATTTGGTTGAATCTGTGTATTTATTGTATTTACACCGCCGCTTCGGCCTTCTATTTTACGTACTTGATTGACCATTGCGTTATGTTGAATGGGTTGAATTTGTTTATTAACATCAATTGTATATTGGCTCTGTAATTGTTTTATATTACGCACTGCGTTCAACGGCGATACGCGAATTTTATTCACTTTATCTAGCGACTGTTCTTCAAAGTGAAGTTGCGAATAATCAATATATGTATCAAACGAAGTAACATCGATCATGTGTGTGTCGTTATAAATGACATGGACGACATTCGTCAATTTCGATAATCCGTCTGAATTATTCGGCATGATTGATGTCGCTAATTCATCGCGGCAAATCAACCTCTTAAGACCATCCGCAAACTGGAGAATTTTCATATTTCCAATCGTAAAAAAGTTGCTTCGGTCGATGATGATACCGAACTGTTTTGCGCGTTCATGGATCAGATTATCTTCTCCGCCCCATGCCCAATAATTGGGAAATCCATTAATTCTCTCGAAATCGACGCCGCGAACCGAAAATATGCCGCCAAGTGCGAAATGAAATCCGTAGAAGTGTTTGATGACGCCGTAGTCTGTATGATAATTCAATACGTTTTTATCATAAGGCAATGTATCTATATCATTAAAAATAAAAATGATATTCTTGTAATCGTTGGGGTAAGCCGCCTTTAATGCTAAAAACCCGATATTCTTCATCGCGCCGCGGTTGAATGGGCGTTTGTCATTTTGAAGCACGAAATAGAACATCCAATCGTCGCGAGGAATATCCTCCATAACTTTATAGATATAGGTGCTGAAGAATACACGATGCGGTTCGCGGTCGCGATACGGTACAATAAACACGTATTTTGGAACCGCCGCCGCCGCAGCCGCAGCTGTCGTCGTAGCCGTTATTTCTGGTTCCATACAATAATATTATGATAAACGGTATAATATCATAATATAAGAAAAATATGATATTACTACGATCATTCATCATTTATCATTTATCAGTCTTATTTTTCAGTTCGGATCGGCGCGCGTAATGATACTACTACATTAGCCTTGAGTTGGTTCCACATTGTTCGATTCCGAGACGAATCACACGTTTCAATTTGCTCGGCTTTGGCTAATGCTCTAGCGGCGAAAACGTTTATTCTGGCCTGAGTAAAGTTTGCGGCGGTTTTGGTGGATCTCATTTGATTTCTGGATGGATGCTGGCTGGCTGGGTAGTGATTTCTGTATGCTGTTGATTGCTACTCATTGATTAGATATTTACAAAATCATTTCAATTTTATGGTGCCGCGGTCGTCGGCGCATATTTCGCAATTATCATCTTTGGAATGAGTTTATCGCGCATATCGTAGAGTTTCTTGTAGCACTTATTGATAGTGACCTCGCTCATGTCGCTAATTCGATTCACGTCTTTTTTGGTGATTGGCAGATTACACATACAAGCCACGAAATAGATAATACCGGATGCGATACTATGCGGAGTATTTTCCGGAATCAGGTTTTGTTTTTCGATCATCACTGCGATGAATTGGCATACCTTTGTGAGTTCGTCGTTGATGGACAAGCGGCTACAATATCTCTCGATGAACGCTTCCGGCTTTGTTTTACAGAAGTTCGTTTTCTCGGAGTTGTCTAAATTGGATTCAAGCTCGTTGATAATACTCACCGCATTTTTACATCCTTTTGTCGCGCTCGTATTATCCAGATTGAAGATGGTGGCGATTTCTTTGGGTGTGCGCGGGCAGTTGTGTATTTTACATGCGATGTAAATGGACGCGCCGACAACTCCGTCTCGGTTGAGACTGCGGAACGTTTTATGTTCAGAGATGCGCTTATGAACGCGGAGGGCTTCGTCGATAATCATCTTGGAAATCCCCTTATTTTGTGCGAAGATGGTGATTTTTTGGAACATATCGTATTGAGCCTTCTCGCGGTAGGGCATGGACTGCCACTCAGTATAACGGCGGATTTTCATCATATCTTGCGAGTATGACCCGCCCTCGCACATCACCTTACATCCATAGGATGATTCTTTGAGGAGCGGATTCACCGGCATACCGCATCGTGTTGGGTCGCTGTTCTGATTATCATCCGCGCCGTAATAACGCCATTCGGCGCTTTGGTCGAGAGATTCGTCTTTATACAGAATACTACACGCGGGATTTTTACAGGTGAGAAACCCGTCGTCGGTGAGGACTACGTCGCTAGCGCAAACTTCGCACTTCTCTCGAATACCGGATTTACGATAGAGGCATTCCACGTCAGTTTCAGGTTTAATGAATAATGCCGATATCTTTCTTGTGGGAATAATGTAAAGGTCTGCGCCCTCCGCGCCTTCCGCGCCCTCTGCCTCTGCCGCCGCCACCGCCGCCGCCGCCATCATTCGCATCGAAGTCTGTTTCGGTGATTGATGTACTATATCCGGAATGTTGTATTCGGATAATTTTTGCTGCTCTTCCACCAATTCAGGTGTGAATTCCTCTTCTATTTTTGCCCATATAGTGTCATCATTTGTAACCAAGTGTCGCTTATTTCGTTTTGTTTCGTTATGTGTAGAATGATTGTGATTGTTATTGTGATGATATGATCGATAATGCCTCGTGCTCGTCGAGATACACGGAGTAGCAGTAGCGGTAGCAGTAGAAATAAACACACCATGGCACGAGTTCAGGTTTGAAAGCATTATTACGAATTTATATGGTTGTTGTGCGCGCGCGACGGGTGGTGTGCTTATATATCTACTCTTTAAATAGAACCTATAGTTATACCTTTATATTCATTTACTGTTCAATTTTATCGTCCATGGTCGAATAGGTTCGTCGGTGAGGTGCGGACTATTATCTATTCATATAATAGCGATAGCGATAGCGATGGGTAATAAGATATCAGGGACATCGGTCGATGTAGAAGACACTGAAAGAATGGCGTTGAAATTGGATTTATATGCGCAACGCATTATATTGAAGGAGGTAAAATTCAATTCGTCATTATCGGATAGCGGTAAATGCGAAAAGCTGATTATCATTACGAGTGAAGTATTGAACCGCTTGCCATTTCGACTGATTTCGTATATGGACCGCCGACATAAGTTATTTTCAGAGAAATACGAGACATTTAATGCGATGGACCGCGCGCTTCTTGTGAATACAAACCCCGAAATTTTGAAAGAGAGTAAATTAGACGAACCTAATGAATTTAGAAAGAGGCAAATGTGTGTCGGTCTTGCGCGATTTTACGTCCAAATAGGTAATCTCTTTAATGCGATTATGTCTACAATGCGGCCCTACAATTATGAAAATACGCGGCGAACGGGCCCAGACAACTTCTATGATATGCTTACATTTAGTTTATTAGAGGGGCGAACGATGAGTTCTAATGATAAACTGCGATATGAAACATCAAATATGTCGGGGTTTGCCAAAAAGCAAGCCGATATGAAAAAGAGATTGTCGTCTCTAATGAAATTCGGCGAAATTGTTAAGGATTTGACACCGGGAGAGGGTATATGTAATCTTCAAAAGGATATAGAACAAAACAAAATCACGCCAATGACCATAACCGGTTCATCCGCAACAGAAACTAAAATAAAACCGTCGATTTTTGCGATGTTGGAGGAACTGTATTATGATATTTTTCATCAATCGTCGAGTGTTAATCCGAAATCCCCGCAGTTTATTGCGATGACGGCTGTTATGAAAGAAAAGATTTACCGGAATGATGTTCGAGAGTTATATCGTGTAGTTACTGGCGGGAAAGAACCCGGTCCTGAAATCGAAACCTTTACGGATGTAGCTAAATTTGTGAATGACAATGAGGAAATCAAAAAATGGTGTAACCAGTCCGGAAATAAAAACCTGAAAATAAAAGTCACAGATGAACTACGCAGTGATTCCGGATTCGCCGAATATGTTCAACATATAAAAGATACGATGGCATATACGTCAAAACAACGGAAAGGTATTGTTGGATTGCTAGACCGAGTATTTGTCACGATGAAAAAGAGTGAGGACGAGCTGCGCGAAGTCGAAGAAACATGGTATAAATCATCGGCTCGTCGTTATGAAGGCTTTGAACGAGACGACGAATATGCGCGCGAATTCTTTAAAACAAATTTGAAATATGATTTTTTTATAAACCCGAATTTGACGGACGCCGACCTACAAGCGATTACGAATGAAACACGAACCCGTATTGTTCGATTGTATGCCGACAGTTATCAGCGATTTTTAAAGGGGTTTCATATTCTTCAAAAAATTCAGGCGAATAATGAATTAATACAAATAGAAATGGAGCAGAACCTCGCGAAAGAAGGGCAGCAGCAACCGGCTACATCTGAAAAGGATAAAATGGACATTAAGTGGGATAGTATGAACATACGAGACGAAAAGACGACATCTGATACAGTACAACGAATATTAAGTGAGAAAAGTTCAGAGGTTTCAAGTATCTTTAGAGACTTATCGAGAGACATATATGAGAAAGGCAGATATGATGATAAATATAAAGAGCGCTCCTTGTTTTTATTGAAGAAATTGAATAGCGTTGCTAGGCCATATTTAGAGAGGGATAAGTTTGATAGAGAAACAACCGACGCAATTAAATATCAGTTAATATCGTTGAAGTCTGGCTATGAACAATCGATGAAACCTGACATAAATCAGCAGCAGAAGGAGGCGCAGACGTCGCAGGCGCAGCAGGGGTTATCATGGATTTTATAAATACGCGTGGGGGTGGGGCGATGCTTATTGTAAGCGATTTTCTAATTTCTGGAAATATTCCTGATTATATACCAAATTTCCGGTGGGGCGGTACGTATCAGTTTGTTTGTATTCCTTCTTGTCGGCGCCGAGCGCTCCGGGTGGCGCAGGTGCTGATGGGTCGTTGCGCTGATTGTATAATAAAGTATTTGCGTCTTCTGGCGAACGTCCGCCGCCACCGACTCCGACTCCGCCACCGCCACCGACACCGCCACCGCCACCGACTCCGCCATTGTATTTTATGACCTTGCCTTCTTCGTCATATAATATCGGCCGCCCTAACTCATCGATCGCAGTTCCCGTCTTTTTTTTATATTCGGTGCGGACATAATTCGGGACATAATGAAGCCATGAAATCAGAAGAAGATTGGGGTGTGTATAACGCACTATAAAATTGTTTTCCTGTAATTTATCCACTAGATACGCAATACAACCTGCGTGGTCATAATTCGCAACACCGAGAATGATTTCTGGAACGACGAACCAACAGAATTGCTGATTACATTTTTGACGCGATGTCAGTTTGATTTTTTCGTGAATCCGCGTGAGTATTTTGTTATACGTGAATAGTTTGTTTTTGTCCTGTTCCTGTTTTTTTTCGTATAACTCATCTAAATTGATTTTTTCGACGTTTTCGACATTATCACCTGAAAATTTGAATAAGTCGTCCATGGTAGCGTATGTATGTATTCATAGCAGAAAATAATGGGGTTTAGACTAACGCGGAATGGAATGGAATGGAATGGAATCGAATCGAATGGAATCAAGGACATACTAATATAAACCTAATAATTTAGTATCTCTATAACACGTAAATGACCGACCCTATTATAAAACACCTCGTTATATCTTCCGGTGGTCCCGCAGGACACATGATGTATAGTATTCTTCGTACATTAAATATCAAGGGAGTATGGGATTTCAAAAATATCAAATCAATATACGGCTCTTCGGTGGGTTCATATATTGCGGTTATTATTGCGCTACAATATGACTGGCAAGTGATGGATGATTATCTTATCAAACGTCCATGGGATAAAATATTCGCTAGCACTTCAGGACCGATGAATTCTAGCGATACAGCCGACTCGTCGTCGTCGTCGTCGGCGGCGGCATCCGCCCTTTCAGACGCCAAAAATAAACTGGATTATGTATTTCGGTTATACAATCATCACGGATTATACGGATTAAAAGAATTCACCGATGCGCTTCGACCCGCATTACAGGGTAAAGACATACCCACAAATGTCACATTTCAAGAGTTTTATGATAAAACCGGTATAGAAGTTCATTTCATCGTCACGGAAATGAATAAATTCCAATCGGTCGATTTTAGTTATAAAACGCATCCGACTCAATCATTGGTAGAAGCGTGTTATATGAGCTGCTGCTATCCTTTTGGATTTACTCCGATATATCGCGAGGGATGTTGTTACATCGACGGCGGTATCATCAATGATTATCCAGTTAATGAGTGTTTCTGTGACCAAAAATGTAATATCGACGAAATACTTGGTATCAAAATGCTTTGGGAGAGAAAACCCGCAAATTTATCTGAAAAGTCGTCGGTTTTACAGTTTGTAAGTACATTTTTCAACCAAATAAAAGCCAACTTATTCGAAAACCGGCCGACAAAACCAATACCGAATGAGGTGGTTTGTGTATCTAAAGTATTCGCATCACAAGATTGGATAAATTGGGTAAAAGATGAGAATTATCGTCGAGAGTTAGTATTGCGAGGGGAGACATTTGCCAATGTATTTCTCTCGTATCGTCGGAATTTTCGAGAGTCGCAACAACTTCAGCAACAGCAGCAACAGCAGCAACAGCAGCAAACAAAGACCAACGACCCGAAAGAGGTGATTTCTCTGCCGGTTACTGATACTGATACTGAAGCATCTACCCCCGCCGCGGTCGGCGAGCCAAATAATGGCAATACTCATGATAATAATACAACATTTGAAATTCATAATAATGACGACATGACGATGGTCTAGCGGCGTTATTATGATTGTAATACTGTGTTGAGAAATTCCATAATCTTATCTTTCTCGGGTTTTGCGTCATATTCGATGACCTGTCCGTCTTTCACAAGCTTGACTGTGGGGTAGCCGTCGATTTTGAATTTATCCGCCATATCCGGTTCTGCTTCACAATCAACGGTCTTAAATGTCACGGTATATCCGTTGATGGGACGTCCATTCAGATCCTTCTCAACTTCGTCAAATACCGGCTTCGCCTTCTTGCAGTGAGGACACCAATCCACTTTAAAGAGAAAGAGCTGCGCGACTTTATCGTCGGTAGCTCCAATACCATCAGGTGCGGGGGTGACACCTTGAGCGTTACTAAAGAACTTGTTCAAACCCGGTACCATATCATTCTTGATGATATAATAAAGGATGCCGCCGATTGCGGCCATAATAACAAGCGCGATGATAATATTTTTAGAGTTGGCTGAAAGCGCCGAACCAATAGACGACGCGGCTGCTGATGCTGATGATGAGGTTGATTCGACCATTATATTTTTACTATTGTATGGCTATATTATAATACATCGATGTTTAATATAGACAATAAACGAACGAACACGCGTACGTAAAAAAACAATATGAAATGAATTCATGTATGTTATATAACCACGACGGACGAATGATTTTTCGTGATAAAAAGACCGGCGCTTTACTAAATATCCGCAGAGATGAATATTCCAACGACCGATTGTATTTTCAAGAAATAATTGGAGTCGTAGGCGGTGGAGCGCAAGCGTCGGCGGCGGCGGCATCGATACGTTATTCGCAACCATTCGAAGATATGCGTTAGAACCGTAAAACAACTATACCTAAAACCGCGATAATCATAATAAAACCCGCGGTGATGAAGAAATTATATTTAAGTTCGGGGAATAAATCGGTTTCGATAATACCCTTTGTATCGATAATTGGTCGCACCGCGTTGAATAATATTGTGGAAGTGGTCACCAATAAACCGATAACGATCAGTTTCATAAACCATGATGTCAATGAACCAGATGATACAGCCAACGGACTAATGAAAAATAAAATAATAAGGAACAAAGATACACCTAAAAGCACGCAGGAATATTTCGTTTTTTCGCTGTATTGGACGATGTAATTAGTGGGGTCTTCGAGGATAGACATAATGGAATGATGGAACAATGGAATGGAATGTTATATATAACGTCGATTATTTAACATTTGATTAGTACCTCATTCTCACCGCCCAGAATGGATAATTCGCCCCCGATGTTTGCCAGTTTGGTGAAAACCATGTTTCATCAATGTCGGTCGTTTCCGTCCCTAATTTCTTTCGTATCACCGAAAATAAACTTTGATCGTGGCGGTTTTCATTAAATGACATATCGTTGGGAGAATGACTCGGCGAGTCATTTATTAAATGAGTTTGACAACAAGCTTCATGCCAGCGGTTGATTAAGTCGATCGTATGTTGGCATTTTCGTAAAACGAATGTGGTTGCGATCAACTGTCCGCTGTCTAATATCTCGGGCTGTTTCGCGTCATAGTAATCAAATATATCCATTTTCGTCCATGTTTTTTCTAAATGCTCCATCTTAAAAGATAAATTGGCCCATTCGCTACGATTCACGATATCAAAATACTCATGAAGTCGCTTTGTTCCATTCGGATTTATTTTACACCCCGCGTCGGCATACACCAGAATATCATTTTCGTTCATATTCTCCAATGTTTTTTTTGTAAGATAGGACTTCCACGTCCAATAACCATACCCGCGTTTATTTGCCAATATGAAGCCGGCGTGTTTATCCCAGAATGCGGCGTCATTGACAAGGTCTTTCTCTGTATAACCGATAATATGGTCGAATACATTTATATCACAAGCCTCCGAAGATATACGTTTCACTGCGTTATGGTATTCGTTTGTTGGTCCTCCAAATGTAATAAACCACTTGCGTTGGGAAGTGAATGGATTCTCCATCACGATATAATTATAATATTTTTATAATATAATACCATCGTTTAATTATGACTAAATCACGCAGACGAAAACGTCTGTCGTCGTCGTCGTCGTCGTCGTCGTCGGTGTCGGCTCGGGCGAAAATACTGAGCGGAGGTAAGAGCACGCGAAAACGCCGTGAAACGGGTGATGCGTCGCTTATACCGGCAGAGGCGGGGGCATCGGCGTCGTCACGAACGCATCAACGGACGAAAAAAGTGAGAGCATTTACCAAGAAGGATTTTCATAGCGGTGACGGAATGCTTACGACCGTCTGGGGGCCGAGTATGTGGCACTTCATGCACACGATGAGTTTCAATTATCCAGTGACACCGACCCCTGAGCAAAAACGGCATTATATGGATTTTATACTGAACTTAAGGAATATTCTGCCGTGTAAATATTGCCGAATGAATTTGACGAATAATTTAGCAACACGGCCGCTTCGGATGTGCCATATGGAAAGCCGCGATACATTTTCGCGTTTTGTTTATGACCTCCATGAAACGGTGAATCGTCTGCTGGGGAAGAAGTCGGGGCTGTCGTACTGCGATGTGCGCGAGAGATACGAGCATTTCCGCTCACGATGTACACAGGACGCACCGAAGGTGTTTAACTTTAAGGAGTTTTATCGGGGGGATAGAGGTAAAAAACGCGAGAAAGAGAAGGGGTGTACGGAGCCATTATACGGGAAGAAGGCAAAATGCGTGATTTCAATTGTGCCGCAAGAGGTGAAGGTGCCGACGTTTAGTGTGGATGATCAGTGTATTAAGAAGAGGGGTGAGGTGGTGGGGGAGTGAGTAAGTGATTTATTGTATAGTATTAATATATAATTGGTATATATTGATATCTGGTTTATACTAAATGTTAACGCAGAGAAAAAAACCAGCACCAGCAGAAGCAGGAGGAGGAGTACCATCAAAATTAACAGGAGTAGCGAAAGAATCCACCAGCAGTGCTCCTAAATCAGCAGCAGGATCAGGAGCAGCACTAGTGAAATCATTGGGTCGGACTGGGTCGGCGGCGAGAGCTGCTACTTCCCCCCGCGAGTTTGAAGTTGATCCTATGGGGGGTCATGCCGCCCAATTTGAAGTTGATCCTATAGTGAATCCTGCCGACCAAGCTGAATTATCGGAGGTAGCAGCGGCTCTTATTGAGCAGCAAAACGATTTAGATCGAGCTCAGGCTGTTGCTGCTGACGAAGAATTTCGTGCCAACAGTCGCGCGGTGTTGGATGGTTTTGCGTGTATGCTTCCTATAAGAGAAGACAGAGCCGACGTTTTAGCTCGTTCTTTACGAGCTGGAGCAAGGCCGTTGGTTGGAGTATTCTCTCAGAGTATAACACCGTTCACAACCGAACCATTTTATCAGATGAATGTGGCTGACTTTGGGAGGATGTTTGGAATAGTTGGATGTACCCCTGAAACTAAAGCTCAATTTCTGAACTGTTTAGAACTTTTACTAAAAGAAGCTATCATAAGAAAAATAAACATTACTGAAGCAGTAGTACGATCGATGAGTCAACTAATATGGAATAATAGCCTACCCAGATTTGGAGTTAGTTTAGTTGGTACATATATTTCAATTATTTTTGCTAGAGATTCTTTACTATTATTTTCAAATACAATACTTGGAGCAATTTCATTGAATCATCTATCATTAGACCACCTTACGGCGTTGTCTGGGTATGTATATTATAACTGTACTTTGGAAAACCTAAATAATTTTCTAGTTTATCGTGGTGTTGAACCAGCGAACGCGATCATCTATCTTAATGCGGTCCAAAATTATACAATTACACAGATTCAATATATAGTTATGGCTACATTTCTACTCTCTTTACAATACATTGGCGGACAAAGAGTAGTGAGACATGATATAGGGGCATTATTTGCTATTTTTAGTAGTCGTCCTCCTATAAATCATATTGGCCAAGTACCTGCCGCTGTTGTTGATCCACTAGCGGCGCAGGCAGCGCTACAACAAGGCATTCAAGCAGCAGCTGCAGCAGCAGGAGTAGCAGCACTACCCGTACCTCCTCAACCAGGCGTTGATAGATTAGCTGGACAACGTTTAATAGATGCGGGCAACTTACTTAAAGAAGGAATCACTTTTGCGTTTGTGCGTGGATTTCGTTTTACGCGCGAGAATATCGCCAATGTTTTTACTATTTAT
>Ga0209296_1003092_pt1 | contig 11457 bp, 18 predicted proteins | sample S_130206_EF_Meta_FD_187319 | JGI IMG/M metagenome (GOLD analysis project Ga0209296, IMG submission 187319) | Freshwater microbial communities from Lake Simoncouche, Canada to study carbon cycling - S_130206_EF_MetaG (SPAdes) (version 2) | ecosystem: Environmental > Aquatic > Freshwater > Lake ...
AACATCACGCCGACCTATGATGACACAGACCTTGAGCCAACTCAAGAGGTCGTGCAGTTCCAAGATGAAAAAGTAGTGCTGCTGACCTACTACGGGCTAGTTCCGCGAGAGTACCTCAAGAAGGTAAACGAGGAAGTTGAAGTCCTGTTCCCAGAAGACTCTGTTGCCGAAGAATACCAAGACATGGTAGAGGCAATCGTAGTCATTGCGAACAATGGGTTGCTGCTCAAAGCAGAAGAAAACCCATACATGATGAAAGACCGCCCCGTCTTGGCCTATCAAGATGATACGGTTCCGAATCGTCTGCTGGGTCGTGGCACTGTGGAAAAAGCGTTCAATATGCAGAAAGCTATTGACGCACAGGTTCGCAGCCACTTGGATTCGTTGGCATTAACGACATCACCCATGATTGCGGTAGATGCCACCCGTCTGCCCCGTGGAGCAAAGTTTGAGGTCAAGCCTGGAAAGGCTTTCCTGACAAATGGCAATCCATCAGAGATTTTGATGCCGTTCAAGTTTGGCAATACGGATGGCAACAACCTAGCCACCGCCAAAGACTTTGAGCGTATGCTGCTGCAAAGCACTGGAACGCTGGATTCGCAAGGAATGGTGTCCAATGGTGCGCGTGATATGGGCCAAGGCGGTATGTCGATGGCTGTTGCGTCCATCATCAAGCGATACAAGCGCACTTTGGTGAACTTTCAAGAGGATTTCCTCATCCCGTTCATCAACAAGGCTGCTTTCCGCTTCATGCAGTTCGACCCAGAGCGTTATCCCTCTGTGGACATGAACTTTTTGCCGACTGCTACGCTGGGAATCATTGCCCGTGAGCATGAGCAGCAGCAGTTCATTGGCCTGCTACAGACTCTTGGCCCAAATACACCTGTTCTGCCTATCATTTTGAAGGGCATCATCCAGAATTCCAGCCTGAGTAACCGCTTTGAGATGATTGCTGCATTGGAGCAAATGAGCCAAGCTGACCCACAAGCACAGCAAATGGAGCAAATGAAGACGCAATTGGCTCTTCAGGCTGCTCAAGCCCAGATTGCGGTCAATACGACTCAAGCAGAGCAGAATCGTGCAGAGGCTAATAAGCTCAATACCGAAGCGCAGCTTATGCCGCAGGAATTGCAAGCAAAAGCACTAGCTGCTGCTACGAAAAACCTTCCTCAGCAGTCCGATGCCAATCAAGTTGAGTTCGATAAGCGGGTAAAAATCGCTGAATTGATGCTCAAAGAGGCTGACATCAAGAACAAGTCCAAGATTGTTGAGTTGCAGATGCAGGATAAAAACTCAAAAATGGAACAAGACTTCCTTAACCGCATTACCACGGAATTGCAGTAATGAGCATTCTTGAAGAAGTAAGCAAAATGTCTGCTGAAGAGCAGATGGCAATGGCTGTTGCGTTGCAAAATGCTGCATCTCAGAAGGTTAATCAGGCGCGGAGCGAGAGCATTGGCAAAAGCGTAGAAGCTGTCATCAAAGGCTTGAAAAAAATCAAAACAGACCTTGAGGAACGTTTTGATGAGCTAAACGGCACGATTCAGTCCAAAGCAAACTCACTTTCTAACGGCAAAGACGGGAAAGATGGGCGCAATGGCAAGGATGGCGCACCTGGGCGTGATGGAAAAGATGGCGCTACTGGCCCAATGGGTGCAAATGGCGCTAATGGTGCTGATGGTGCTGATGGCGTAAGCGTTGTAAGTGCCTTTATTGATTTTGATGGTAGCTTGACCATTGTTCTAAGCGATGGCACAGAAATTAATGCTGGCGAAGTCGTGCCAATGGATGTTGCGGAAAAGATTAAGGTCATCACCAATGGTGGCGGCACTTCTCAGTCAGTTCTTGACTCTATTGCAAGCCTGCAAGCTCAGATAACTGCACTCATTCCTAGCCAAACAGGGAATAGCGGTAAATATTTAACCACCAATGGTTCTGTGCTTTCATGGGCAACTGTTCCTGGAATATTGAACTACCAAGGCACTTGGAACGCATCTGCTAACACGCCGACATTGGCATCTAGCACTGGTACACAGGGTTACTACTACATTGTTGGAACTTCTGGCTCTACAAATCTGAATGGAATTACAGATTGGGTAGTTGGTGATTGGCTTCTATTCAATGGTTCTGTTTGGCAAAAGATTGATACAACGGATTTGGTTACATCAGTAGCTGGTCGTACTGGTGCTGTAACACTAAGCACTACAGACATCAGTGGTTTGGGTACGATGGCTACGCAAGCAGCATCATCTGTGGCTATCACAGGCGGCTCAATCACAGGCATTACAGATTTGGCTGTAGCAGATGGTGGAACAGGCTCATCTACTGCTTCAGGCGCAAGAACAAACTTAGGATTGGTGATTGGAACTGATGTCCTAGCTCCGAGTGGTTCTGCCGCATCTTTAACGAGCTTTCCTACTTTTAATCAGAATACAACTGGTACAGCATCAAATGTGACGGGTATAGTTGCATTAGCCAATGGTGGCTCTGGGCAGACTACCGCACAGTTGGCTATCAATGCCTTTGCTGGAGCAGTGACTAGTGGCTCTTATTTGCGGGGCAATGGCACAAATGTGGTGATGAACACCATCCAGGCTGCGGATGTGCCAACATTGAACCAAAGCACTACAGGCAGCGCTGGCTCTGTTGCAACAACAAACTTTTCTATTGTTGAGTCAGGCGGGAAATTGCTGTTTAAGTATGGTGCTACTACAATCGCGTCCATGACTTCTGCTGGAGTGATTACTGCGCTTTCCGACATCTCCGCGAACAACACACCTTAATAGGACGAATCATGGCAACTACCGTCACGCTTAAACCGAATGCAATTGACATTTCTGGGTCAACGTCAGGCACTACTACGTTGCAGGCTACTGCGGTAGCTGGAACTACAACCATCACTCTACCAGCAGCTACAGATACCCTGGTTGGTCGGGCGACTACCGACACGCTAACAAACAAGACTCTGACAAGTCCAGTTTTAACTACTCCAGCACTAGGCACTCCAGCCTCTGGTGTAGTCACTAACCTGACTGGTACTGCCTCTATCAACATCAACGGCACTGTAGGAGCTACTACACCAAGCACTGGCTCCTTTACATCCATCACCGACTCAGGCAACCTGACATTCACAGGCACAGGCAACCGCATTACTGGTGACTTCAGCAATGCAACTTTTGCAAACCGCGTGGCATTTCAGACAAGCACAACTAATGGAAATACGTTAGTTGCAGCGATTCCTAATGGAACATCTACAACATCAGGACTTTGGGCATTTAATAATTCAGATTTAACAAATGCTGGTCGAGCTAGGATTTCGGCTTCGTCAACAGAAATTTCTTTTACTTCCGATTACAACGGTACAGGCACATATCTGCCAATGACATTTAGCGCAGGCGGCAGTGAGAAAGTCAGAATTGTTGGTGGTACAGGTTCTGATGTTGGTTTCGTGGGGATTGGTACTTCGTCGCCAGCGTACAAACTAGATGTAGCACAAAATTCAGCAGCCAATAACTTTATTGGTCGATTTATTAATACCGATACGGGTGGAAGCTCAGGAGCAGCAATACTTGTCACCCAAGGCGCTGTGACGGGACTATTCCAAGCATTTGCAAACAGCACTGTAAATTTTGGTACTCAAACAAATCATGCTCTTACTTTCCAGACAAATAGTTCAGAACGGATGCGTATTGATAGCGTTGGGGCTGTGGGCATCGGCACTACCTCGCCAAGCGCATCGTCTCTTTTAGATGTGCAAAGCACCACCAAGGGCGTGCGGATGCCCAACATGACCACCACGCAAAAGAATGCTATTTCTAGCCCTGCTGCTGGTTTGATGGTGTTTGACACAACCCTTTCAAAACTTTGCGTTTACTCCGGTTCCGCTTGGCAAACCATCACTTCTGTTTAATAAGGACTCACCATGACCACTACAACTTGGGCAATCACACAAACTGACTATTTGGTAGCAGACGGATTTATCACCACCGCGCATTGGACAGCAACCGCCGTTGACGGTGATTACACCGCTGGCACTTACGGCACTTGCAGCTTTGCGGCTGCTACGCCATCCATTCCCTACGCCAGTGTGACCATGCAGGAAGTGCTGGACTGGTGCTGGGCCAATGGCGTGGACAAGACTGCTGTTGAAGCCAACCTTGCCGCACAAATTGCAGCATTGAAAAACCCTGTAAGCGCTACTGGCACACCTTGGAGCGCGTAACTAATGACGCCTGAGCTTCAGAAATACTATGAAGATAGGTTCAATCTGTTCTCAATGGATGGCTGGAAAGACCTGATTGAAGATGTTGATAAAATTATTGCTTCAATAAACAACATTGCAACAGTTTCTGACGAAAAAGACCTACAATTCAAAAAAGGTGAGCTTTCAATTCTTACTTGGCTGAAAACCTTGAAAGAGGCCAGTGAGACTGCATACGAGGAATTGAATGAAAAGAATGTATGATTACGCCTGCAAATGCGGGCAAAGATTTGAGAAATTTACCACTTATGAGGCGGTAAATGTCCAATGTGAGTGCGGTGAACTAGCTGTTCGCGCACTCTCTGCTCCAGCGTTTAGGTTGGAAGGATGGTCTGGAAGTTTCCCCTCTGCATATGGGAGATTCCCTAAAAGCCACACTGACAAGCTAAAATCTGAGCGCAAAGCTAACGCACAAACATGAAAGTGTCGCGTTAATCTCCTACAACCGAAAGTACGGCAGGAAAAGGAAACGATATGTTGATTGACAAAGAAGACGAGACGCTTGGCGAGTTGGAAGTTGAAGAGACTAGACAACAACAGGCCCATGAACTTCCTGATAAATACAGGGACAAAAGTTTAGAGGACATTGTGAAGATGCACCAGGAGGCCGAAAGGCTCATTGGAAAGCAGGCACAAGAAGTTGGCGAAGTACGGAAACTTGCAGACGAGCTAATTAAGCAGAACCTTTCTTCTAAGCAGCAATATGTTAGAGAGGAAGAGCCAGAAGTAGATTTCTTTGAGAATCCACAGAAGGCAGTTCAGAAGACGATTGATAGCCATCCTGATGTAATAGCTGCTCGACAAGCAGGTATCGAATTCAAGAAGGTTCAGATTCAGCAGAAGTTATCGCAGGCACATCCTGATTTTGTGCAAGTCGCACAAGACCAGAACTTTGTGAATTGGGTGAAATCTTCACCTGTTCGCTTAGGGTTGTACGCGAAGGCAGATGGTGAATTTGATTTTGATTCGGCTAACGAACTGATTTCTACCTATAAAGAGTTGCGTGGCGTAAAGACTAAGCAAGCCGAACAAGCTGGTCAAACAGCTAGGGCTACTAGTATGAGAGCCGCAGCAGTCGATACAGGTGGAACTGGAGAGAGTTCAAAGAAGGTTTACAGAAGGGCTGACCTGATTCGGCTGAAAATGACTGACCCATCTCGCTACGATGCGCTAAGTGATGAAATCATGACCGCATACGCAGAGGGACGGGTCAAGTAACTAACTTTTGATTTTGGAGAATTAACATGGCATTTCCTACCCCTGCGGTTACCACCACTACGGCGGCAACCTTTATCCCTGAAATTTGGTCTGATGAAATCGTTGCGGCCTACAAGAAGAATCTTGTTCTGGCTAATCTGGTTACGAAGATGAATTTCAAAGGCAAGAAAGGTGACACCGTTCACATTCCTGCGCCTTACCGTGGCACTGCTTCTGCTAAAGCAGCAAGCACCGCCGTTACCCTGATTGCAGCTACTGAGACTACCGTTGACGTTTCCATCAACAAGCACTATGAATATAGCCGCTTGATTGAGGACATCGTTGAAGCACAAGCTCTGAATAGCCTGCGCTCGTTCTATACCTCTGATGCTGGCTATGCCCTGGCGAAACAAATTGATAGCGATTTGGTTCAGCTTGGTCGTAACTTCAATGGTGGTACTGCTGCAAGCGCTCGTTACACTGCTGCTTACATTGGTGGTGATGGTACTACCACTTTTGACTACTCTGCCAATACCAACACTGGTAACGCCTCTGCTCTGACTGATGTGGCTATTCGCCGCACCATCCAGCGCCTGGACGATAACGATGTTCCTATGGACGGTCGTTTCTTTATCATTCCTCCTTCTAGCCGCAATACGTTGATGGGCCTTGCCCGTTACACCGAGCAGGCTTTTGTGGGCAATGGTGATGCAATCCGTAATGGCGAAATTGGTCAACTGTACGGCATGGCTGTTTTTGCTACCAGCAACGCTGACTCTGCATCTGCTACCGCTGCGTTCCCCGCAAGCGGCACTGCAATTGCCCGTGTCTGCTTGATGGGCCACAAAGACGCTTTGGTGTTGGTTGAGCAAGTTGGTGTTCGCACTCAGACTCAGTACAAGCAAGAATACCTTGCTACGTTGCTGACCGCTGATACGCTCTACGGCGTAAAAGCTCTGCGTGATAGCGCTACTGCAAACGAGCCTAACTCGTCCGCAGCATTCGCCCTGGTCGTACCAAGCTAATGGTAATCCCCCTGCCTAACGGTGGGGGGTTCTTTTTTTAGGAGTACAAATATGGCTGCTGCTACCGCTGTTGTTTCCCGCCGTGGAAATGACCAATTTCGTGGTATTTTTTCCGACACTTGGGCTGTTACAGCTACATTAGATTCTGCATCTGTTGCAGACCAAGGTGCTGGTACTGATACCGTTACCGTTCCAGGAGTTGTTCTTGGAGATATGGTTCTTGGTATGTCTGTTGCTGTAGATGAAGCAGGGCTTGTTCGCCGTGCTTATGTCTCTGCTGCTAACACCGTGACTATTGCTACTACCAACACAACTGGTGGTGCTGTAAACCTTGCCTCAACTACGGTTGACTTGGTTATTGCACGAATGCTGTAAAGATAGGGGGGCTTGCTCCCCTTTCTTGTTTTAAGGATTTTTATGGCTCAGTTCAAGTGCTTGGTAAGCGGTAATTTTGTCAACTTTAATACGCAATACGATATTGAAGTTATGATGAAACATCCTGAATACGAACTGGTTGAAGAAGAAGCCTTAAAACAAGAAGATGTTAAAAAATCTGTAGGCCGTCCTAAAAAGGTGCAAGAGCATGACTGAGATTAGTCCAAGAGAGTTTGGAAAGCTAGAGGCTCAGGTAGAGGCTCTACAGGAACAGGTATCTCAGTTGTCCAAAGATGTGAAAACACTTCTTGAGATGGCAAATCAAAGCAAAGGTGGCCTATGGGTCGGAATGTCAATAGCATCTGCCATTGGTGGTGCTATCACTTTCTTTGCTACTAAGATACTGCGATGAAAGAAGGTCTACTTTCTGGCGTGACTTGCCCTGTGTCTACACAGGACATCTCTATTAACTTGAAAAATAGGAACCATACCTTCAAAGAGTACGGCTATGGCCCTCCTAATCCCAATGAGGCAAATGATGCATTTTGGCTAAAGAAAGCCAAGATGTATAACGCTCCTACTGCAACTATCAAAGGTATGCGTTGCGGAAACTGCGCTGCATTTATTCAGACTCCCAAGATGATGGCTTGCATCACGCAAGGTCTTGAGAAAGATGAAGAAGGCCTGTCCTATGACCAGCAGTTCATCAAAGCAGCAGACCTTGGATACTGCGATTTGTTCCAATTCACTTGTGCAGCGGCCCGTACTTGTGATGCATGGAAATCTGGTGGGCCTATCACTAAGGATAAAGCATGATGTACGGTAAAACGGCTAAACCAGCAGCAAAAACTGCTTCTAAGAAAAAAGCTATGCCATTGACCATCATGGTCGCAGTTGGCAAGCCAAAAATGTCTTTGCCTGTTCGCGGTCAGCGCACGGCTACTAACATGATGAAGAAATCAGGTCGAGGTAAATAATGGCATCTCTATCAGCACCTATCACTCTATTAAGCGCAGTTGGCGCTACTGGCGCATCTCCAGCAGTTCAAGTTGACGCTGGCAATCCTGCATTCTTGCAAGTTTCAGGCATTACATCAGCTACTGTTGCATTGCAAGGCAGTCTTGATGGTACAAATTGGGCAACTATTGGGACAGCATTGACTGCTAATGGCATCATTACTGTGCAAAATGCCCCAACTTATTTGCGCGCAAATTGCACTGTTTTTGTAACAGGCACGATTACCGCCAAGATTCTGTACTAAGGAATAGCCATGAAAAAGCCCACCATGGCCCAAAAAAAGGTCAGTAAGGTAATGAAAGAGTACGGCAAAGGTGAACTGCACTCTGGTTCTAAAAAAGGCCCAGTAGTCAAGTCTCAAAAGCAAGCCATTGCCATTGCATTGTCTGAGGCTGGCAAATCTAAGCCTATGAAGAAGATGAAATGAAACAAGGTCTTTACGCTAATATCAATGCCAAACAATCCAGGATTAAGGCTGGCTCTGGTGAAAAAATGAACAAGGTTGGGTCTAAGGCCGCACCTACTGCTGCTGATTTCAAGCAGGCAGCAAAGACTGCAAAGAAGGCAAAAAAGGTGAAATAGATGAAATCTCTAACTTGGCAAACAAAAGCTGGTCAAAATCCAAAAGGCGGCTTGAATGCCAAGGGCAGAGCATCTTATAATGCTGAAACTGGCGGCAATTTGAAAGCACCAGTGAAGTCAGGTGACAACCCTCGACGGGCCTCCTTTTTAGCACGGATGGGCAATATGCCAGGACCGGAGCAAAAAGATGGTAAACCAACCCGTCTACTGCTCTCGCTACAGGCGTGGGGCGCGTCCTCCAAGGAAGATGCTAAGGCTAAGGCTAAGGCAATTACTAGTAGGAACAAGGCAAAAAAATGAGGGCATTGTCAGTTGGCGCAAATCTCACAGCAAATACGCTAACAACTCTGTATACAGTACCTAAAGGGTACTATGCAAGGGTGGTATTGTTGCGGGCAGTGAATACAGGCTCACAAAAGCATATTTCTTTTGATTGGGTTGACACCTCTGCATCTACTACATATTCGCTTGTATATCAAACGGCCTTGTCTACAAAAACTACTCAAGATTGGGGCGGGACATCGTATTTTGTGATGGAAGAAGGTGACATACTAAAAGCAACATCTGAGGCTGCATCCACTTTTTCCGTTGTAGTTACCATTGAAGAAGAAGGATTAACGCGCACATGACTTATCTAGAACTCGTCAATGATGTCCTTGCTCGACTGCGTGAGCAGCAAGTTACAACTGTAAGCGCTACAACTTATTCCACTTTAATTGGTAAATTTGTAAATGATGCAAAACGCCAAGTAGAAGACGCATTTCCTTGGAACATCCTTAGCAAAGACATCACTGTCACTACTTCCGCTGCTGTGTATAAGTATTCGCTTACTGGCGCAGGACAGAAGTTTCAAGTTATGGATGCCATTAACTCTACGGCTAACATTCCACTGGAAAACATCAGCTTTACGCAGATGAATCGCTATCAGAACTATGCGGTTGTTCCAGCGTCAACTATTCCAAACCAATACGTCTTTGATGGTGTAGATACAAACTACGATGCAAAGGTAACGCTGTATCCTCGTCCAGATGGCGTTTACAGCCTTCTTTTCTCATTGGCAGTGCCACAGGCTGCCTTATCGTCTGATAGCACCATATGCCTTGTTCCTGATACGCTGGTAGCACAGAACGCATATGCCCGTGCATTGATTGAGCGTGGCGAAGATGGTTCTATGAATTCTTCCGAGGCATTCTTGCTATACAAGTCAATGCTCTCTGACTACATTGCATTGGAAGGCACTCGCTTCCCTGATTACGATGGATTTGTAGCAACATGAGCCAAGCACTACAGTCCTACAGCGTATCAGCGCCTGGGTTCTATGGGTTAAATACCCAAGATTCCCAATTGGACTTGGCCTCTGGTTTTGCATCAATTGCTACCAATGCAGTCATTGACCAGTACGGACGCATTGGCTCTCGTAAAGGTTATTCAAGGGTAAACCCATCTAGCGGAAATCTTGGCGCTAACAATGTTGGCGTTATCCACGAATTAGTGCAATCCGATGGAACTTTGACTATTCTTTTTGCAGGTAACAACAAACTGTTCAAGTTAGGTGCTTCAGATGCAGTGACAGAATTGACCTATGGGGGGGGAGGTACTGCGCCCACAATCACAGCAAATGATTGGCAGATATGCTCTCTTAATGGAATTGCTTTCTTTTTTCAAACTGGCTTTGACCCACTGATTTATGACCCTGCTGTTAGCACTACGACATTCCGCAGGATAAGCGAAAAAACTGGCTATACAGGCACTGTTCCGCTGGCAAACATTGGCATCTCTGCCTTTGGTCGCCTTTGGGTGGCAAGCACCACAACTGACAACACAACCATCACTTTTTCTGACCTATTAACTGGTCACATATGGAGTGGTGGCACTTCAGGAACATTGGATGTAAGCCGTGTTTGGCCCAATGGCGCAGACAAAATTGTTGGCCTAGCTTCACATAATGGGTTTCTGTTCATCTTTGGGCAGCGTCAAATCCTTGTCTATGCCAATGCCACTACGCCTGCAACAATGAGTCTTAGCGACTCTATTTCCAGCGTTGGATGCCTTGGGCGTGACACTATCCACACTACAGGTAGCGACATCGTTTTCCTGTCAAACAGTGGAGTACGCTCATTGCTGCGTACCATCCAAGAGAAGTCTGCGCCTTTGCGTGACCTATCCAAGAATGTCCGCAATGACTTGACGCTTTCGCTTTCGGCTGAAACGCTTGCTAACTGCAAAGCTGTTTACTCCGAAATCAATGCTTTCTACTTATTGAGCCTTCCTGTATCAAAACAAGTCTATGTATTTGACACCAAGACGCAGTTGCAAGATGGTTCTGCCCGTGTGACGGTGTGGGACTCTATTGAGCCTACTTGCTTTTTGTCTAAGCGGAATGGTGACTTGCTTTTTGGGAAAAATGGCTACATAGGAAAGTACGACACCTATCTTGACCATGATGCAACCTATAGGCTGCAATACTTTACCAACTATGCTGACTTTGGCGATATTGGCATTACTTCTATTTTGAAGAAAATTCTTGTAACAGTCATTGGTGGCTCAAATCAAGGATTTACAATTAAATGGGGATTTGACTTTTCTGGTCAATATTTCTCAGAAAGCATATCTATTCCTGTAAGCACAGTTGCACAATATGGCATTGCTGAATATGGAGACAACGGCTCTCCTGTGGCATTTTACTCAAGTGGAATTCAGTTGCAAGTGCTTGTGAGTCAAGCAACTGGTTCTGGAAAAGCAGTGCAAACTGGATATGAAACAGCTATTAATGGATATGCCGTAAGTATCCAAAAAATTGAAATTCAGGCAAAACGAGGAAAACTTGTATGAGCAATTACACAAAAGCAACTAACTTTGCAGCCAAAGACGCGCTTGCTCCTGGTAATGCCAGCAAGGTTGTAAAAGGCACAGAGATTGATACTGAGTTCAACAACATTGCAACTGCCATCGCAAGCAAAGCAAATGGCACGTTGACAAACTTTACGCTGGAAGAAACTG
>Ga0209296_1003093_pt1 | contig 11456 bp, 10 predicted proteins | sample S_130206_EF_Meta_FD_187319 | JGI IMG/M metagenome (GOLD analysis project Ga0209296, IMG submission 187319) | Freshwater microbial communities from Lake Simoncouche, Canada to study carbon cycling - S_130206_EF_MetaG (SPAdes) (version 2) | ecosystem: Environmental > Aquatic > Freshwater > Lake ...
CTGCCAGGGCAACAGGATCAGTTTCTGCACCGTACTTGGCCAACAAGCCGGCACCTTTGGCAGTGGGTCGGGCAGCCTCAGCAGCGATGGCAGCAGCTACGTCTAGCGGCTGACCAGTCATGTGCTCAATGACTTCTTTGACCATGCGGAAGTGTCGAGCTTCGTCTTGTGCTTGACGTGTCAACAGTTCTAGTTCTTCTGTTGGGGTGTCAGCAGGCATCTGAGCAATGGCCTGGCTGATTTCAACCATGTTCATGCGCTCGTTGACCATGCGGCCCACAAAGTGCTTGACCAATTCTTCTTGAGCAGGCTTGCTGTCAAAGTATTCTTTAACGTTGTGCTGACTGGCCTGGAACAATGCTTGATTGTCTTCGACTAGTTTTTTAACAAATTGTTTTGCATCCATGGAATTCTCCTTAAGTGTATCGATACACGAATATTTATATTATTCGTTGGGGTTGATTTGGTTTGCTAGGGGTAGGAATGTTCGGCGTAGTTCTTGAGCATGTTGCCTTAAACCATCTGGATCTAACTCTCGGCTGTCCACAAATACCAAGTTTTGATCCATCCACTCTTGGTATTCTGCTGTATTTATAGCCCGGGCAAATAAATCAGCGTAATAGTCCACTATCACACGGTCTGTGCGGGGCGGCAACACAAGATTCCAGGCTGCAAACACATTGATCCTTGGTGCAATTCGTCGTAATAGCGGTATATTTGGCATCTGTGCCACCTTGCGATCGCCGGTGATACCAATGGGTTTGACTCGTCCTGCTTCAATCAGTGGGCGGACTATGGCCAAGGGCATGATACCAAACTCTGTGCCTCCGGCTGCGCTGGCCACACTTTGTAGAGCCTGTGCAGGCCCGTTGAACAGTATGGGTTTTACTAGACTGCGATTTCCCCCTGTTTTCATCATCAAGTATTCGTAGGTGATTCTGTGTGCACCTGATCCCACAGCCACAAACACAGGTTGAGGGGTGGTACGCAACAGCGCGGCAAACTCATCTGGAGTGTTCACTGCACTGGTTGAGATGGCCACCAGCACCAAGGGACTCTTGCCTGTTGTGAGCACATCCTCAAACGTGTTGTGTGACGTATTGACTCATGTGATTGAACGCAGCAATGGTATGTCCATCAGGTGCCACAGTCATCAGGTGATTCATGGCAATCACACTGTCCCCACCTGCACGATTTTCCACAACAAACGTGATCTTTTTGTTGGTGCGGTTGATGATCTGTGACAGTTTTCTAAATGCCAGTTCGTTGCCAGCACCAGGTGCATTGCCTATCACCACTGTGACAGGGCGTGTGGGTTCCCAGGCTAGAGCCATCACAGGCAGCATGAGTAAGAGTACGAGCAGTCGTTTCATAATAGTTCCTTATTTCAAAAAATACATGTACACCAGTGCCGGTATGATAATGAAGAACTGGGGCAAAAAGTTCAACATCAGGGCTCGCTCACGCCAGCGATAACCCACATAGATCCAGCCACAGGCTCCGATCATTTGTACAAAACTGTTCCAAGGCGTGATGCCAAACACATGCAACACCATGGCACACAAGATTGTGACAGCACTGGCGTACTTGATATACCAAACATGATCTCTCATTTGAACACCGTTACTAAAATATCTGGAACAGTCCGTGCAATATCTGCTCGGTGCCCAAATGTTGACTCCACCCATTCGGGGGTAAAGTGATGCCAAGTGGCGTTTCTACTGTGTGCATATTCAAGTATGCACTGATTCTGTTGGGTGATTGCTGCCAACATGCCCATGCTGTCTTTGTAAGCGTCATAGCAAGGATACTTGATTTGAAATCCTCCGGCTTCGTGCCACCAAGCATATGACGCCATGTCCGGACGATACACCAACATGATCCAATCCGCAGGAAATGCTTGTGCTACATCAGGCAACATATATGCCCAGTCGTGACTTTTGACCAAGCGTGTGCTGCTGGGCTCGGTCCAAGCTGAGTCAATGTAGTCAGCATCTAGTCGGCATTCCAGTTCCATGCCAGGGCCAAAGTATGCACCTTGATGTCCGGTGTAACTGTGATGACTGTAGGTACGTGCAGGTGTACGGTCACTTGTATTAAAGCCAGGAATTGATTCCAAGGTTTGTGCAATACCTGACCAGCGTGAGCCAGGCACACCTGTTAAAAATATTCTGTTGGGAAGCATGAGTATAATTAATTATATGGATCAACACACCCTAGACAAATATTTCAGCACACACTGGCATTCAAACATTGACCAATATGAGTATTCAGGGTGGGCCTTGTGCAATAAAATACATCTAGGCGAATCAGTGCTGGATGTGGGCTGTGGCACCAACCCGTTTAGAGGACGCATTGCCAACTTGATCGGAATTGATCCTGCATTTGATCAGGCCGACTACAAGTGTACCATTGAACAATTCCGATCAAACATTCAGTTCAACGTGGCTTTTTGTTTGGGCAGTGTAAACTTTGGCTCAGAAGCGACTATTCTACGACAAATTGGTCATGTGGTCGATCTGTTGACTCCACATGCTAGAATCTACTGGCGCTGCAATCCCGGACGTCAAGATCATGGCAACGAACATTGTCAGGCAATTGATTTCTTTTCATGGACCCCAGAACTGTTGACCCAGTATGCTGAACAGTTTGGATTTACTGTAGCCGATCTACAGCAAGATTCAAACAACAGGCTCTACTGCGAGTGGACACGCTGATTTACCAACTGATTATGATCACAAAACCCGGGCCACCGTAGCCACCAGGTCTGACTGTGACGCTGGTTATATTTGATCCACCTGATCCGCCGCCACCACAACCCGGAGCACCATCGCCACCTGCACCAGGAATACTGCTTGCATTTTGAACTGCGCCGCCGCCACCTGTGCCTCCAAAATTAAATAACAAGTTTCGTGACACAAATCCTGATCTGCCTGCACCGCCCGAACTAGGAGCATTTGTGCCGGCAATGCCACCCGAGATGGGCAATGGGAAGAAGTCAGTGCCCAGTGTACCTGTTATTGCACTGACAGCACCGCCTGCAAACGCTGCATTAACACCATTACTCCCACCGCCACCTGTTCCACCTGTGACCATGAGGCCATTCGCTTGTGGAGTTAATGAGTCTCCAACAGCCGTAATTCGGCCAGTGCTACCAGCCTGGCCAGCCAAAAAATTATAAACTCCACGTCCGGCCAAGCACATGTTGGCGATTGTGGACACAGTCCCGGCAGTCCCGGCAAGCCCGGACACACCGCCCCCACCACCACCGCCCCCACCACCATTGGCAACCAAAAACAGCATGTTGGCAGTGAGTGTGGTGCTGGGTTCTATTGCAACATAAGTTGCTATGCCAGCAGTGCCATTAGCCGAAGCTACCGCTCCACCAACCCCACCAAATCCTGCTTGAACATACAAGGTGTCAGGTACAAATTGTGCGGGAATCATCGCTGTGGTCTGTGCACCTGATCCACCACCACCACCACCGCAACCTGTGGCGGCTGCGTTTCGTCCACAACCACCACCACCTGCACCACCTACTCCAATCATGTACACCCAGTTTACACCTCGTGGTTTACGCCAGGTCTGCCAACGTACTAGTGTGGTACCGGTTGCGGCGTAGAACTGCTGTATATCATAGCCTGGTGTTGAGAGTATGTGATTGAAATCTAGCATAGTTTACCAACTCATGATAATAACAAAACCGTCACCACCGTTGCCGGGTCTGGCCAAGGTGGCTGACAATGTAGAACCACCTGCGCCGCCGCCACCAGATCCGGGTGCGCCATCGCCGCCGCCGCCGGCTGCCGGCCCGCTAGTGAGCCCTTCGCCACCGCCGCCTGCACCACCATAATTCATTATGAAATTTTTCATAACAGCACCTGCTCGACCAGTATCTGATGCACCAGCACTAGGTGCGCTACCTCCAGCATAAGTAGGCAAAAAGAAATCATTTATGGGTGAACCCGCTGGCACTGTGAATCCACCGCCAGCGCCGCCACCAAGACTACTGCCAGATGACCCACCACCACCTGCTCCGCCCATGACCATGAGTCCAGTAACTGGATAAGTCACAGCATTACTGGCGGTGTTGACTGCACCACCTGCTGTGCCAGATTGCCCCACAAAAAATGTGTAGTATCCACGTGCAGCCAAGGGCATGCCAGCAATGGTGGCCACAGTGCCACCAGTGACAGCACCTGATGCTCCACCGTTGGCCACTAATAATGTCATGTTGGCAGTGAGTGTGGTACTGGGTTCTATGGCAATATAAGTTGGTACTCCACCCACTTGTGTAGCAGCACTTACCAGCACAGCAGGTTGTCGACCTCCTGCACCACATTGCACATACAATGTATCAGGTACGAAAAATGCCGGAATCCACACGCAGGTTTGAGCACCCGAGCCACCGCCGCCACCGCCTGCATTACTAGCGGCCGCGTTGGAACTCACTGCACCACTACTTCCACCACCCACACCTATCATGTAGATGTTTTTAACGCCACGTGGTTTGCGCCAGGTCTGCCACTGTGTCAATGTCGCAGTGCTTTGCCCAGAGAAATACTGCACATCCATGCCGGGAGTTGAGAGTATGTTGTTGAAGTCTAGCATGTTATGTAGTTATTATGTAAACAAATCCTGGACCACCTGAACCAGCAGGGGCAATGGTAGGGAAGCTGTTGCTTGCGCCACCGCCACCGCCACCGCCACATCCTGGTGCACCATTACTACCAGCAGTACCTTGAAAACTGCCACCACCGCCACCACCTCCTGTGCCCCCATAATTCATCATGAAGTTTCTTGCTATAAATCCAGGATTTGCATCAATTGATGCAAATGCAGAGCCGCCTTGCAAGAGTGGGAAAAACTCTGTTCCAAGAAAACCACTGGTGCCTACTGTGCCGCCGGTGCCTGATCCCACACCGCCACCGCCGGATCCGCCAGTGACCATGAGTCCGGTGGTGGGTAGGTTAACTGTTGGTGCACTGGAGTTGGCCGCACCACCGGCACCGCCCACCTGTCCTGCTATCAGCGTATAAAATCCCCGACCGGCCAAACACATGCCAGCAAGGGTTGCGGCTGCAACTGCACCCGGTGCTAAACCACCATTTGCAGTAGTAGGGGCAGTTGCACTCACAGTGCCGTTGTTGGCCAGCAACACAGTTCCTGCAGGTGCAATGGTTGTGTAAGGTGAGATACACACATAGGTTGGCTGTCCCACAACACCAAACCCTGCCGAAGTGGTTGCTCCTGCTCCACCTGCTCCTGCTTGAATGTACAACACATCCGGCACAAACATGGCTGGAATCATCACAGTGGTCTGGCCGCCACTGCTGCCACCTGCGCCACCGCCACCGGTAGTGACCGCAGCAGCATTACCACAACTGCCGCCACCACCGCCACCCACACCAATCATGTAGATCCATCGAGCACCACGTGGTTTTTTCCACACTTGCCACTGCAATAGAGTAGTAGTGACCGGGCCTCGAAAATACTGTATGTCAGCGCCGGGAGTGGCTAAAATGTTGTTGAAATCTAGCATGTTAGGTGTTTAATATGCGCCGGCAATTACACTAGCAACCCAGCCTGCGGCCACTGTGGTGCCTAGACCTGCATACAGTCTGTAGCCTGCGGGCAAGGCAAAGTTTAGTGGATAGTCAACGTCCACTGTGGCTGCGGTGTTGGTGGCAGTGGTACCCGGCAAGGATACTTCACCATAAAACACGTTGTTGGTGGCTGTGGCGTTGGTTGAGCCGTTGTTGATGTATATACGTGCCACGCTGGCTGTGTTGGTACCAATTGCTTTTAATCTTATACGCTGTACAAAACCGCCATTGGTGGCGTCTGCTGTAAAGATCAAGATGTTGTTGGCACCAGCGCCTGTATAGTCACCGGTGGCTGTTAGTAGTGTGGTGCTGGCAATGCCACCTACGGCACCTGCTTTTGAAAAAATTGGATTGGGATTTGCTGCCATGTTTTATATCTCCATTATGTATGTATATTTATGGCAGGTTCCACCACTGTGCTGTGGTTGTGACCCTGCCCAAGTTCATGCCTGTGTCTTGTGTGGTGTCATCCGCAAAGTTGAATCCAAGATTATCCACAGTGACCACGTTGGCTGTACCGCCCACTGAAAACGCTATGTTACCACCAGATGTGTTGATGTTCACATTTGATGTGCCATTGGCAATGCTGGCACCAGCAATACCAGTCAACTGTGAGCCATTACCTATGAAGTAGTTGCCGGCAATGTTACCAGTTGTGGTGATATTGGCAGCACTGACCAGAGCCGACACCACGTTTGAACTCAAACTCAAACCCGCTGCATTTAGGTTACCACCTGTGATGTTGCCAGTGACTGAAACTGTGGTTCCTGTATGTGTTGTGGCATTGACATTGGCACCACCCAAGATGTTACCACCTGAGATATTGGCAGTTGTGGTGATATTGGCTGCTGACACCAAAGCACTTACCACGTTTGAGCTCAAGCTCAAACCGGCTGCATTTAAGTTACCACCTGTGATGTTACCAGTTACCGAAACTGTGGTTCCTGTGTGTGTTGTGGCATTGACATTGGCACCACCCAAGATGTTACCACCTGAAATATTGGCAGTTGTTGTGACATTTGATGTTGAATTGATTGCTGACACCACGTTTGAACTCAAGCTCAGGCCAGCGGCATTCAAATTACCACCAGTAATATTACCAGTCACACTCACAATGGTGCCAGTTACATTGCCCACCACGGTGCCAATCAAGTTACCACCAGAGATATTGGCAGTTGTTGTGACATTGCTGGTTGAATTGATTGCTGACACCACGTTTGAACTCAGGCTCAATCCCCCAGCGTTCAAATTACCACCAGTGATGTTACCAGTAGCTGATATCAAGCCATTTACATATTCACCTGTGGTGGCCCATACCACCACGTTTGATGTTCCAGCCACACCCACTGTGATGTTGGCACTGCTCAACACAGTGACATTTGATGTACCGTTAGTGATACTTGTGCCACCACTGCTGGCAATTCCTGTGAGTTGTGATCCATTTCCTATGAAATAAGCACCGGCAACGTTGCCAGTTGTGGTGATGTTTGATGTTGAATTGATTGCACTTACAACATTTGAACTTAGACTCAACCCAGCGGCATTCAAGTTGCCACCGGTTATGTTACCTGTCACTGACACTGTTGTACCAGTTACATTACCTACCAGTGTGCCAAGTATATTACCACCACTAATGTTGCCAGTTGTGGTGATGTTTGAGGTTGAATTGATTGCACTCACAACATTGCTGCTTAAACTCAATCCAGCAGCATTTAGATTACCACCGGTTATGTTGCCTGTCACACTTACACTGGTGCCGGTGGCAGCACCAATATTGGGAGTGGTCAAGTTGGCTGATGTTTTGACAATGATATTGCCCGAGCCATCAAACGCAGTGGTTGTATTATCAACTTTGGCATTGATAACTGTGCCCGCCAAACTAACACCAGCCAGGGTGTTGGCTGTGTAAACCTGACTGGTGGCAAAAGTACTGAATGTGATATTGCTGGTACCAAATGTGATTGTACCAGCGGGTGCGCTGACAATAAATGCTGTGCCTGCATTGACGCTGCCACCAGTGGTATAGAAATAGTCGTTGATGCTGAATGCAGTGGCACTGTCTGACCCGTACTCGTCAGCATCAGTTGAACGCACAATGTTGGTGGCGTTGGCCCAGGTGTACACACCGTTGGTGACTGCGTTGGCTTCGTTCTTGACAAGAATACGTGTGCCCACGGTTTGTACATTGGCAGTGTCAATCAGGTTAAAACTACCAGTTGTGGTCAACAGTGCACCAACCCCATTGCCTGCACCGTTGGGCTGAGTGTATGTGATTGTGCCACCTGTGGTGGCAGCCATTGTGGTTGTTGAGGCTGCTGCTACAGGTTGGTGATAGGCAATACCGCTGGTTACATAAAGATCAACATAGTTTTTAGTGGCCACATCTTGATTTTGCACAGGATCTAACACGCCATTGATGTATGTTGAGTTGACCACAACATTGCCAGTAGCACTGAGATTCAGCGCACCAGTTGATTTGACAGTGGTAGCAGTACCAACAATGGTATTGGTGTTGACGTTACCACCAGTGATGTTGCCTGTGGCACTGATCAAGCCAGGTGTGGTGATGTTGCCACCGGCAATGTTTGAGGTGGCATTTAGATTGCCAATCACATTGCCACTCAGGCTCAGGCCAGCGGCCACCAAGTTGCCAGACAGTACATTGCCTGTGGCACTGATGTTTCCCGAAGAAGTAATGCCACCGGCTGCAACATTGCTGACAGCACTGACGTTACCACCGGTGATGTTGGCACTAGCACTGAGTGTGGTGGCACTGATCACATTGGCACCAGTGATATTACCGCCTGAGCCGCCACCTGAGATGATGTTGCCACCCGTGATGTTGCCAGTTGCTGAGATCAATCCAGTTACATATTCACCTGTGGTGGCCCATACCACCACATTTGATGTACCACCCACACCCACAGTGACGTTGCCACCTGAACTCACAACAGTGACGTTGCTTGTGCCATTGCTGATACTTGTGCCACTACCGCTGGCAATGCCAGTGAGTTGTGATCCATTTCCTATGAAATAACCACCTGAGATGTTGGCAGTTGTGGTGATGTTTGAGGTTGAATTGATTGCACTTACAACATTTGAACTCAGGCTCAAACCAGCAGCATTCAAGTTGCCGGCAGTTACATTACCAGTTGAACTAATCAATCCCGGTGTGGTGACATTGCCACCAGCAATGTTGCCAGTGACATTGAGTGCGCTGATAACGTTACCACTCAGGCTCAGGCCCACAGCATTTACATTTCCAGCCAGCACATTGCCTGTGGCACTGATATTGCCTGAAGAAGTAATGCCTGCGGCACCCACATTGCTGACAGCAGTGATATTGGTGGCAGCAGTCAGACTGGAACTCAAATTCAGAGCAGATACCACATTTGAACTCAGGCTCAATCCAGCAGCATTCAAGTTGCCACCTGTGACGTTACCAGTCACACTCACAGTTGTGCCAGTGTGTGTTGTGGCATTGACATTGGCACCGCCCAGGATATTGCCACCAAATATGTTGCCAGTGGCACTGATGTTGCCCGAAGAAGTAATGCCTGCCGCCCCCACGTTGCCTGTGGCAGCAACCAAGCCTGGAGTGTTGATGTTACTGCCAGTGATGTTGCCAGTGACGTTGAGTGCTGACACCACATTTGAACTCAGGCTCAAACCGGCTGCATTTAAATTCCCACCAACAATGTTGCCGGCAACACTGAGTGCTAGGCCCGAAGTATTGGCAATGGCCAACACAGTATTGGCCGAAGTTGTCATGCTGGCATTGCCCAATACTGGACCAACCGCAATGGCCGTGGTTGAATTGGCCAAGCCGCCGGTGCCAATGTTGATGTTCTTGAAAACGCCCGAAGTTGCGGCACCTGTGCCAACGTTGTATGTGGCATTGGCCGCACTGGAACCAATTGTGGCATTGGCACCCAATGTGGTTATATTTGCACTGGTGATGTCGCTGGTGACATTGAGTGCTGACACCACGTTGCCACTTAGACTCAGACCCACTGCGTTCAAGTTGGCACTGATGATGTTGCCAGTGGCCGAAATTATGCCAGTTACATATTCACCTGTGGTGGCAAACACAGCCACATTGCCAGTTCCGCCTACTCCCACTGTGATGTTGCCACCCGAACTCACAACTGTGACATTTGATGTGCCATTGTTGATGTTGGCCACACTTGTGATCACACCAGTCAACTGAGATCCATTACCTAAAATATAGTTGCCAGTGACGTTGCCAGTGGCACTGACAACTCCAGTTACAAAGGCTCCAGTTGTGGCAAATGTTGCAATGGCAGTACCTGCCACATTGGCTGTGATATTGCTGCTGGCGCTGACCACCACGTTTGATGTACCATTGGTAATGGCAGCACCTGCTGCCACTGTGATACCTGTGAGTTGTGACCCATTGCCAATGAAGTAGTTGCCGGCAATGTTGGCAGTGGTGGTGATGTTTGAGGTTGAATTAAGTTGACTGATGACATTTGAACTCAGGCTCAGACCCCCAGCCAGAATATTACCACCAGCAATGTTACCAGTTGTGGTGATGTTTGAGGTTGAGTTGATTGCACTCACCACGTTTGAACTTAGACTCAAGCCCCCAGCATTTAAATTTCCACTGTTTACATTGCCAGTTGCGCTGATCAGTCCTGATGTTCGTAAATTACCAGCATCAATGTTACCTGTGACACTCACAGTTGTACCTGTGACGTTACCAACCACGGTGCCAATTAAGTTGCCACCAGAAATGTTGGCAGTGGTTGTTATGTTTGCGGTGGAGTTGATTGCACTTATGACATTTGAGCTCAAACTTAGTCCAGCAGCATTTAAATTGCCGCCTGTGATGTTACCAGTTGCTGAGATCAGGCCCACAGTCGTGACATTTCCAGCAATCACATTGGCCGTAGAAACCACGTTGCCCGTGGCTGTTACAAACGTGTCTACTGTTACGTTGCCGTAAATTCTAGTGCCTGATTGGAGTTTTGCCATGGTTTTGTATTTATTGTGTTAAGCGCCGGTGACTTCATCAAATTCACCTGACACATATTCTACTCCTGTGCTCACGGTACGGCGAGCAAAATTGTTGAGATTCACGCTGGGAGTCGGCCCAGTGGCCACGTATGTGGTTGAGGCAGCAGCCTGTTCGGTTTGTGCGCCCCAGATATAAACACCAGAAGTTCCATCACCAGCGTAGTTGTTGTTACTGCTGGAGTTGGCTGTGACAATTTCTATTCCAATGGCTGTTGCTGTGGCATTTCCCAGGTTGGTTGACATGGAGCATTTGTACCAGTTGTTGCCAACTGGAGTAATGTTGGCTGTTGGAACTGTTGCACCATTTGAGGCTTGCAATGTTCCTACTGTACCAGTTGACAAGTTAAAAAATGCCGCGGCTTGATTGGTAAATCCAGTGTATTCTTTTAGTCCAAGTGAAATATTGCCACGCTCCGCGGCCTTGGCAAATACACTTGCACTATAGGCATTTGAGAGTGCACCGGCTGTGACTGTTATAGATTGAGTGATAAGATGTCGATTGGTGTTGGCACTTTCTATCAACTTGGTGCCAGTCAACGAGTTGTCAGGAGCAGGAATCGTGTTGATGGTCACCGTGACATTGCCTGTGCCCCATTTGCTGGTTTGATTGAATTGTTGGCTGTATGATACAATATTGGTGGCAGTGTTTACACCATTGACACCAAGTTGTCCGGTACCGCCATTGGCACTGTAACTGACTTCATCAAAAGAGCCAGACACATACTCTATGCCTGATGCAATGGTACGTTGTGCAAAGTTGTTGATGTTGATGCTGGTGGTTGCCCCAGTAGCCACGTATGCGGTTGGTGT
>Ga0209296_1003094_pt1 | contig 11454 bp, 8 predicted proteins | sample S_130206_EF_Meta_FD_187319 | JGI IMG/M metagenome (GOLD analysis project Ga0209296, IMG submission 187319) | Freshwater microbial communities from Lake Simoncouche, Canada to study carbon cycling - S_130206_EF_MetaG (SPAdes) (version 2) | ecosystem: Environmental > Aquatic > Freshwater > Lake ...
AATCCATAACTCATGCGCAAAGCGATGTGCCGTCAATGCAGTTATTCCGGGGTAGCACAAGATCACTTCCGCAATACTGCGCGCGGCCGGGTCGCCGCGGTACGCAGCTTCAACATCGGCAGCCAGTGCGGCGCGGATCGCGGGGATCTGTGCAAGTACCTCACTGCAGATGCGGTCGGCAGTGCCATCCTGTTGGTCGATCGCAGAACCTCCCGCTGCACACTGCGCCGCAGCGATGCACTGCGTAAGCGCAAGCTGCAACGCCGGTACGCGCTCCGCAACGAACGCTTCAATGGCACTGTGCTCTTGACTGGCGTGTGCGTTGCGTGCCGCGCCGCCGTTACCGCGCTCTTCGCTTTCGAGCTTGCCGGCCGCACCACCCACTGTGCCCGCCGCGCTACCTTCCATGCCCCCCATCAGGTGGAACCCCGGGAAGGCAATTTCACGCATAGCGCCCAAGAGCTGCCCCGCGGATTCGCGGTCAATCGCCAGCAGTTTGCCAATCCGCGCGGTGGCAGGGTGCGCGGCGATCGATGCCGTGATCGCCTCATGAATTTCGTGCTGCGGCGCAGTGCTCATCGTCCACGATCGTATCGGGTTCGGCTATCCTCGCCCGTCCGCGCCGACCGTTGGCGCCTCGCATCCAAAGCCCCCTGAAGCACCTATGGCGATCCTCATTGACGGTAACACTTCGGTCATCTGCCAAGGAATCACTGGCACATCGGGCGCCTTTCACACCAAGGGCTGCTTTGAGTACGGAACGCGCATGGTTGGTGGAACCACCCCAGGGAAGGGCGGTCAGAAGGATGCCAACGGGCTGCCCATCTTCGACACCGTTGCGCAGGCTGTTCGTTCCACCGGCGCTGCTGCCACCATGATCTTTGTGCCGCCGCCATTTGCAGCCGACGCCATTCTTGAAGCCGCCGACGCTGGGGTGAAGACCATTGTGGCCATCACCGAAGGCATTCCGGTGCAAGACATGATCCGCGTGCGCGCGCGCCTCGCTGGGTATCCAGAGTCCGTGCTGGTTGGCCCCAACTGCCCCGGCGTCATCACTCCGGGTCGCAAGACCGGCACTCCCGGTCGCTACGAAGGTGGCTGCAAGATCGGCATTATGCCTGGTTACATTCACACGCACCGGCTCGACGCTTCCACGCGGAAGGCCGTGGGCATCGTCAGTCGTTCCGGAACGCTCACCTATGAGGCTGTCTGGCAGACCAGCGAACGTGGCATCGGTCAGTCCACCTGCGTGGGCATCGGTGGCGACCCGGTCAAGGGTTTGAACTTCATCGACATTCTGGAAATGTTCGCCGCCGATCAAGACACCGACGGCGTCATCATGATTGGCGAAATCGGCGGCACCGACGAGGTGGAAGCCGGCCGATGGATTCAGGCCAACATGCAGCACAAGCCAGTGGTGGCGTTCATCGCGGGGCGCACTGCTCCTGCGGGGCGTCGTATGGGTCACGCGGGTGCCATCATCGGCGGTGCGGATGACACCGCGCAGGCGAAGATGGATGCCCTGCGCAGCTGCGGTCTGAATGTGGCAGAAAGTCCCGCCGACCTTGGCTCCATGATGTTGAGCAGCCTGACGGCAGTGGTCCACAGCCACGCCTAGCCCGAACCGGCGGTCATAATTTGACACTCGCCAGCACGGCAAAACCCCGATTTTTAAGGGGTTTTTAGCTGTATGCGTCTAGTTTTTTGACTATGGCGCCGGCACCCCACACGCACTGTTAACAAATTCCGAGCACTGTTTCTTGACCCATCCCAAAGGGGGGGCACTATCTACCTGTTCCGGGGTGACACGAGAGGTTGGTCAAAGGGCGTCTAGCTCGGCGAATGCGCCGCGCGGATTGAAACATTGCTTTGCTTGTTTCTTGATTTCCCTTTTCCCTTCCCTTTTGGAGTCCCTGCACATGAAATCTCTCTTGTTCGCCACCGCTACTCTTGCGCTCGTCGCCACGTCGGCATCGAACGCCGCTCTCGTCTACGGCGGCGGCACAGAAACTGGCTCCCGCTTTAATGCTGGCGCTGGCGTGATCACTTATATGAACTGCTTTACCGCCGTGGGCGCGGGCCAGACCCAGCTCGCGGTCGACAGCGCGATCGTCGGCATTCGCCGCCTCGTAGCATCCGGTGCGTTGGTTGATGTTGGCATCAAGATATATGCCGCCGAAATGACCTATGACGGAACCAACTTCGGCCGAGGAGCCAACTACGAGATCTATTCCTCGGCTTCCCTCGGTGCTGGCGCTGCGAGCGTCACTCAGCTGGTCAACACGGGCGCGGTATCGGGTGTCACTCTGAATCTGGAAACCGTCTCCAACGCGGCCGCTGGCTTGGGTGGTTGGTGGATCGGCGTCGAGTTCACCGGTGCTAATGCGGCGAATACAGCCAACGGCTGGCGCGTTGTGAATACGCCGACGACTGGCGCGTCTATCAACGGCTTCGGCATGTTTAACTATCAAGCCAGCGGTGCGTTCCAAGCGTTCTACACCCTCGGCGCTTCGCCGACACCCAGCCGCATGATGGTGGACGTGAACGGAACGCTCGTTCCCGCCCCAGGTGCCTTGGCTCTCCTCGGAGTCGCTGGCTTGGTCGGTGGACGCCGTCGTCGCTCATAAGTCAGCACGACCTGAATGATTGATTCAGGACCCCGGCCTCACGGTCGGGGTCCTGTCGTTTTGCCACTTCGCGGTGGCGCGCATCGGTAACCTTCCGCTATGGCCACGGATCGGCCCTCCACTGCAACAACTTCGCGCTCCTCATTCGCCGCGCTTTATGGAAGCCGGACGATGTTGGTGCTATTGGTCCTGGGGTTTGCAGGCGGAGTGCCAAACGTCTTGGTCACCACGGTGACGCAGGCATGGACCTCCAGCGCTGGTTGGAGCGTCACCGCGATCGGCGCGCTGACCTTCTGTACGTTGCCGTACGCGCTGAAGTTTCTCTGGGCACCGATTGTTGATGGCACGTCGCTGCCGCTCTTTGGGCGACTTGGCCGTCGGCGCGGATGGTTGGTGGTGTCACAGTCGCTTGCAATGTTGGCGCTGGTGGCACTCTCGCTCTGGGGACCCGTGCCTACTGATCCGGCGTCCGGCATCACATGGACTCCCGGCGAATACGCCGCTGCCACGCTGCACAACCGAATCTTCTTCGCGCTGCTCTGTGCTGCCGCATTCTTCTCCGCCACGCAGGACATTGTTGCTGACGCGTTCCGCACCGAATCGCTCGAGCCCACGGAACTTGGGGCCGGTGCAAGCACGTTTGTATCTGGTTACCGCATTGCATTTGTGGTGTTGGGTGCCGGCGTGCTGCTGGTGGCGGAGGCCATCACCTGGCGCTTCGCAACGCTCGGCGCAGCACTTGCCATGGGGCTTGGTGTGGCGGCAACACTGAGTGCGCGCGAGCCCGCACTTGCAAGCGGCACGCGCCCAACGCTCACCGAATCGCTGGTCCAGCCAGTTGCGCGGTTCTACTCAGCATGGGGCGGGCGCGTGCTGCTACTCGCCGCGTTCGTCTTGTTGTTTAAGATGCCAGACCAACTTGCCACCAACATCACCACGCCGCTCCTCATGAAGGGTCTCGCCTATTCCGCAGAGTCGATCGGCTGGGTTCGCCAAGCGTTCGGCTTTGCCATGACCATCGTTGGCGCAGCGGCTGGTGGTTGGATGGTGGCGCGTCTGGGCATCATTCGCTGTCTGTGGATATTTGGACTTGCGCACTCATTGAGCATTGCTGGGTTCTTGGCACTTGCCATTGTCTACGGTGCAACCGTGCATGCCACACCAGCGGTTGCGCCACCCGTGTGGGCGCTCATGCCAGCCATCGCGCTTGAGAACATAGTCATTGGAATGGTGACGAGCGGCTTTGTGGCGTTCCTCATGTCAATCTGCGACCGCCGCTACACCGCCACGCAGTACGCGTTGCTCACAGCGTTGATGGCTGCTGGCAATGCGGTAGCAGGGGGCATGAGCGGGGCCGTGGCAGAGGCGCTCGATTACCCCGGATTCTTGGTGGTGGCCATGTTGGCGGGAATCCCGGGATTGGTGCTCATACCGTTTGTGAAACCCCCAGCCGCTGCGTTGTAGTATGGAGCGCATGTCTGATGTCGTCACAGCCCCGGCACCCGCAGTCATCCGAACGCCCCTGACCTACAAAGATTCGGGCGTCGATATCGACGCCGGTGATGAGGTGGTCGATCGCATCAAGGGTCTCCTGAAGCGCACGCATGGTCCGCGCGTGATGGGTCAACACGGCGCGTTCGCGGGCATGTTCCGGCTTGATTACAACCAGAAACTGTTCAAGAACAACTACCGTGACCCGGTGTTGGTTGGCTGCACCGACGGCGTTGGCACCAAGGTGCTCCTGGCCGCGGAGCGCAAGATCTATGACACGGTTGGCATTGACTGCGTTGCGATGAACGTCAATGACCTCATCGTTCAGGGCGCCGAGCCGCTGTTTTTCCTTGATTACTTGGGACTTTCCAAACTTGACCCAGACGCAACCGCCAAGATGATTGAAGGCGTTGCCAAGGGCTGCGAAATCGCTGGATGTGCGCTCATTGGTGGCGAATGCGCGGAGATGCCGGACATCTACAAGCCCGGAGACTTTGATATCGCTGGTTTCTGCGTGGGTGTAGTGGAATTGGAGCGCGTGGTAGACGCCGCCAGAGTGAAGAAGGGCGACGTGGTCATCGGCCTCCGCTCCTCAGGCGTGCACGCCAACGGCTTCTCACTGGTCCGGCGAATCGTTAAGGACGCTGGGCTGGACCTCGACCGGATTTACCCGGAACTCGGTCCAGATCCGCTTTGGAAGGTCTTGCTTGAGCCCACCCGCATTTACGCCAAGCCAATCATCAAGCTCTTGTCCGGGTACCGCAAGAAGAAGGTCGTCAGCGGCATGGCTCACATTACTGGCGGCGGCCTTCCCGGCAACCTCTGCCGAGCCCTCGGGCCGAAGGTGGACGCCGTCCTTGACCCGGCCGCTTGGACACCCAACCCGATCTTCCCGTTCCTACGCGAGCACGGAAATGTGGCGCAAGACGAGATGTACCGGGTCTTCAACATGGGGATTGGCTACACGCTGATCGTCCGTCCAGCCTTTGCCGATGCCGTGTGCACGAAGCTGGCGCGGATGGGGGAAACCGCCATGGTTATCGGCGAAATTGTCAAGGGATCCGGCGACGTACGGATTTGACTAGCAGATAACAAGGACGAAATTTCTGCTTTTTCCCGGCAATCACGTGTTGTGTTCCTCACGGTTGACGCCATTATTGTCGAGTCAGACGAAGTTCCGGTTTCCCGTGACGGGAAGTCGGGTTGGATTACGTTTATGACTGTGTCAGGATTGCATTTATTTCACTCAGTGTCGGTGATAAGTCCACAGTGCCTGGCTGATCACCGTCCCCGCATTTCAAGGCATTGAAGTCCCCGTTCACATTTACAAGGAAGCAACGAACCATGAGAAACACCTTCTTCACCGCTTGCGCCGCGACAGTGCTCTGTGCATGTCCCGTTGCCATGGCCCAAGACGAGTGCGCAACAGCGCCTACGTTGGTCACTGGCGTTGGTACCGCCTTCAACACCGCCACCGCCACCGTGACGGCCCTTCCTGCTGTGACCGATGCACTTTGCCCGGGCACCTACCTCGGTTGGGGTACCACGCAGAAGGATGTCTGGTTTAAGTGGTCGCCAACCGCAAACGGCACCGCTGACTTCTCCACGTGCCTCGCGGGTTCCTACGACACGTCCATCGTGATTTACTCTGGTTCCTGCGCCACACTGACGCCAGTCGCCTGCAACGGTGACGCGGCTGACAGCACGGGATGCCAGCAATACTCCTCACTGGTGAGCCAGCTCCCAGTAGCAGCTGGAACCACCTACTACGTTCGTATTGGTGGTTACACCGGTACCGCCAGCCCCCAAGGTGCAACTGGCACCGGCGCCATCACCGTCACCTTCACTGCAGGTGTTGACGGTTGCATCGGAGCCACCGGCGCTTGCGATGTAGCTCACGCAACCCCCGGCTGCTCAACGTCCAGTTGCTGCGCCGCTGTTTGCAGTATCAGTCCTGATTGCTGCGCCGTTACTTGGAATCAAGACTGCGTTGATATCGCGATTCCAGAGTGCGGCTACTTCCAGTACGCGTGCACGGCCCCAGCTCAACCCAACGACTGCGCTACAAGCCCACGACTCATCACTGCCGATGGTTCAGTGGCCTTTAGCAACGTCGGCGCTAACTCTGATGGTCCGGGCTACGGCGACAGCTGCGGCTCTGGCAACAACGAAAGCAACAACGATGTTTGGTACCGCTTGAATGCCGTTGCAAACGGTGATTTCAGTATCAACACCTGCGGCACCGTGCCGTTTGACTCAAAGTTGGCTGTGTATGACTTGGGTACTTCTCCGTCTACCTTCAATTACAACACGCTTCCTGATGTGCTTGTGAATTGCAACGACGACGGCGACGCCAACTGCTTGACGACCGGCGGAGTTGCGTTTGCTTCGCAGCTCTCAGTCACCGTTTCAGCTGGCCGCAGTTACTTGGTCTGCCTCAGCACATACACCAATGGCGAGACAGGCGCTGGAACCATCCAATTCAACATTCCAGAACCATGCGTCTTGACCCCAGCGACTGTTGCTGAGGCTGAGCCATGCGGTCAGGACCTCAACGGTGGTTGCAACATGACCACGCCAACCTTTGAGCCCATCGCGCTCGGAGCAGTTGTTGAAGGCACCTTCTGGAGTTCAACAACCACCCGCGATACTGACTGGTACCAGTTCAGCATCCCGTCGGATCGTTCCGTGACCGTGAGTCTGCGCAGTGCTTCTTTGGCGCAGGTGTTCATTCTGAGCAACGCTTGCCCAGGCGCTACCTTGGGAACGGGTTCGGGTGCTTGCCCAACCGTCACCACTGCCTGCCTGACCCCAGGTACGTACCGCATCGCAGTGGTGCCAAGTTTGTTTGTTACCAATCCGTGCAACAGTGGTGCGCTGAACAATTACTCGCTCCAGCTCACTGGCGTTATCCCAACCACCGCATGCCCAGTCCTCATGGACTCAACCTGCGAGCAGCCTGGACCGGACACCGTGCCAGGCTCGGCCTCGACGGTGCTCTCCGGTAACTTTGGTCAGTATTGCTCGACCGCGTGCGGCAACCTCACTGGTTACACCACTGACAACCAGTGGGCTGCAGTGTTCAGCGGTGCATCACTCCCGAAGCAGATTTCCTGCATCAACCTGGGTGTGGCTGCACTGCGCTCCCAGGGCACGCCAACCTGTGGCTACGCAGCATCGGACTTGCCGATTAATGCGCAGATGATTCTTTACCGTGACATCAACGGTGGTGCTCCAACCGCACCGGTTTCTGAAGGTGGTGACCTTGAAGTCATCGTCACTCGTGATGTAACCCTCCCGGGTGGTCTGTTGTTCGGAAACGTTGAGTTTGATCCACCGCTTTGCATCGAGAACGAGACCAACATCGTTGTGTGCATGAGTTACTACAACCTGGGTCCAGCAGGTTCACCACTCGCTGGTGTGCCTCTTGGAGCTGGTTACCGTTGTGGAGTAGCTTTGACCGCAGTGGCTTCAGCCCTGCCGAGCAATGTGTATTCACGCTCGATCGCTTGCGCTGTTCCAACCTACTCACTCCGCAACTACGCCACGGCAACGAACCGTTTGCAGTGGCCGATTGAGTTGAATGGTCAGTTGGCTTCGTGCGGTGGTTCAGTCTGCCCTGCAGACCAGAACAACGACGGCGTTGTCAACGGTGCTGACCTTGGTCTGCTGCTTGGCGCTTGGGGCCCATGCCCAAACTGCCGTGCCGACATCAACATCGATGGTGTTGTGAACGGTGCTGACCTTGGTCTCCTCTTGGGCGCTTGGGGCCCATGCATCTGACCGTGAGTTTCACCCCGCTGGGTGGGGTGAGTAAAGTTTGAAGTACGCGGCCCCCGGACTTGTTCCGGGGGCCGCTTTCATTTTCAATGATGTTTATCTCGAGGGGTCATGTGCTCGGGTGACCAGTACACTTGCGGTCAAGAATGTCGTTGCAAACAGGTCATGCGCGGAGCCGCCGGGTAGCTGAAATCCAAGCCCTGGTGAGCCGTGGCGAACGGGTGGCAGCCATGGCTGTTCTGGAGCCTCTTCTTCGCGTTGATGGACGCGATCCACAGTTGCTCTCGCTGGCGGCCCGCATCCACCACGAAAGTGGAAACGAGCTTCAGGCGGTTGCTTTGGGTACGCGGGCGATCGCTATCCGTGAGCACCCGGAGCCGTACTTCATTCGCGGGGATGCGCTGCGGGCGCTTGGGCGCACTGAGGAAGCAGTGGCAGATCTCTTGCATGCCGTCAAGCTTGAACCCAATGTGGAAGCGATTCGGCTTGCGTTGGTTGCGGCGCTTGAAGAATCAAATCGGCCAGAGGAAGCGCGCGTAGCGTTGGCCCCCATTGTTGATCGCGCAAACGGCGGGGCGCTTTCGGAGCGGGCGGCGTACGAGCATGGCAAACTTCTTGTGCGCGCGGGAGAACTTGAAACAGCAGTGCAAGTGATTGATGGTGCGGTAGCTCACGCAAGTCCGGGGTCGTTGCCTTTCATCATGTTGCTTCATCTGCGCGCCAAGGCACTGGATCGTGCCGGTCGGTTTGATGAAGCATGGGAGAGCGTCAATCGTGCGCATGATTCGCGCGGCGTGGTGTTTGACCCCGCAGAGCTGAAGAGGAGAACCGATACGCTCATTGGATACTGGAATCGGGCAAAGCTCTTAGAGGCTGGACGAAACAGCAACGCAAATCACACGCCAGTATTTGTTGCTGGAATGCCCCGCAGTGGTACCAGTTTGGTTGACCAAGTGATCCATGCGCATCCGTTGGCGGCTGGAGTTGGTGAACTGAATTCAGTAGAGACATGGGCGGAGGCGGTGGATGACGCGGTGCTGCGCGGTCGTCCCGAATTGGCGTCGACTGAGTTTGCTTCGGTTGCACGCCGCTACCTTGCGGATGTGCGCAAGGCTGCACCGCGCGCCGAGCGAGTTGTGAATAAGGCGCTTGGTAACACGCGCATTCTTGGGCACCTTGGGCGCCTGTTTCCAGGAAGTTGCATCATTCACATTCAGCGTGATCCGCGCGATGTGGCGGTGTCATGCGTCATGGGAGCCTTTGGATCACAGCGGTACCCATGGACTGCACGCCCGGAGTGGGTGGCAGCCGCATGGCGTGATTCGCAGCGTCTCATGGAGCACTGGTCCAGAGAGTTGGATCTGCCGATTCTGGAAGTGCGCTACGAAAGCCTGGTGCAGCGTGGCGAGCCAGAACTTCGCAGGATCATCGATTTCATCGGGCTTCCGTGGGACGAAGCGGTCAAAGACTTTCATCGGGCCGGACGCACGGTGCGCACTCTGAGTTATGACCAAGTCAGTCGACCGCTGTACGCCGACTCGATCGGTCGTTGGAAGAACTATGAACGCCATCTTGAGGGCATTGATTGGGGCACTCCGAGCGGCGCTATTGGGTGAGCGCCACGTTGGCTCACGACTCTTCGCGCCAGCGTCGACCCTCTTTGCGCTGGCCGTCCTTCTTCTTGCCTTCGAGTCGGCGCTGCACGCTTCCCCACGTGGGCTTGGTCTTCTTGCGGACTTTCGGACGGACGGCTGCCTGGGAAACCATGGTGCGCAGCCTGCCTTCGCACGCATCCTTGTTCTGCAGTTGACTGCGGTGCAGGTCGCAGCGGTACAGCAGTTCGCCGTCACCCACAAGGACACTGATGGCGATGGCGCGTAGGCGTTCAAGGGCGGCATCGTCAAGACCGCCGATGTCCACCGCGCGGACGCGGAGAATGGCGGCGGTGCTGGCCTTGTTGACATGCTGACCGCCTGGGCCACGAGCGGTGGTGAAGCTCCATTCCATGTCTTGCGGACGAATCCACGTGCCACGACCCAGATCGACGGCCCCGGGTGGACGCCGAGGCTTGGGCGGTGGCGGTGGAGGGCTTGATGGGTAGGCTTCTGTCATGGTGACGCTCATTGTCGCAGGTTGGTTGATGGTGCAGGCTGCCGAGCCTTCATCGGCTTCATTGCCGTCCGCGGTCTCATCTGCTGCGTCGGCATCATCGATGCCGGGCGCGATTCCTCCCGGTTCATCGGCCGCTCGGATTCTTGGCGTGGCAGAGGCGCCGGCCGTGACGGCGGATGTGGGGGTGTGGGTGCCCCGGCTGACGGGAACGGCGCAAGTTGGCAGCGGTGGGACATCGTTCGATCTGAATGATGACTTGGCGGTGGAAGGCAGCAGCGCTGGGGTTGCTGGCGAGTTTGCCGTGACGATTGGGCGTTGGCGGGTTGGAGGTATGGGATTTTCAGCGTCCACTTCAGGCAATGAGAACGCCGTCAAGGGCGGGACCTTTGGCGATACAAACATTTCGGTGGGCGATCAAATCAAGGGCAGCTACAGCGCATGGATGGCAGGGGCAGAAGTGGGGTACGTGGTGTACCGCCCCAGTGCGGATGAGCCGTGGGCGTGGAGTGATGAGGGTGACAACCGCGACGCGGCATCCAAGGCGTTTGGTGCCAACGGGCGACCGCTCTTTGACCCGCAATTCCTGCTGCTTGGTGGAGCACTGCTGTTTCACTACGACCAGACGGTGGAGAACGTCACCGTGCCCAGTTCGTCAAGTTTTGATCGCACCGTTGGATGTCTGTACGGCGGTGCAGGTCTTGATGTGCGCATTGGATTCGATGGTCGAGTGCCGCTCGTGCAGGACTTGCGTATCTATGCAAACGCGGGCGTCGGTCCTTCGATTCCGGACGCAGACATCATTTGGCTGCTGCGTGCTGGCATTGCATTCATGATCAATGAGAACATTGGCGTGGAGTTTGGGTATCGACTGTTTGACTTTGATATGCAGGACGGTCCATCCACCGTGGATGCTGGCTTGCGCGGGTTGTTTGGTGGCGTTTCGGTTCGCTTCTGAGGAGGAAGCATGGCGCGGAGCAAACTATTTCTGCGCGCAAAGATCCGGCACATTGTCCTGACGCGGACGGCGGACCGTCTGACATTGGGGATATTGGGGCGGCGTCATCGTGCACAACCGATTGAGGTGCGCACTGTGGAACTGTGCATCCCGCAGTGGCCGCAGGCATATGACGGCGTGCGGATTGCGCACCTGACGGACTTTCATCTTGGTGAATTGATGCCCGTTGGGCAAGCGCTTGATGCCGTGGAACGCGTGGCACGCCTGAAGCCTGACATGGTTGCATGCACCGGCGATGTGGTGGATTTAGATTTGCATCACATGGGGGCAGAGGAAGTGCTGTCTGCCATGGGATCAATGGATGCACCGCTGGGTCGGTTCTTGGTGCTTGGCAATCACGATCACCTTGATGATGGGCACATGCTTGCGGCGATGGCTTCCATGCGCGGCCTGCAGGTGTTGCATGGCGCGGTGGTGCCGGTGGGTGAT
>Ga0209296_1003099_pt1 | contig 11441 bp, 9 predicted proteins | sample S_130206_EF_Meta_FD_187319 | JGI IMG/M metagenome (GOLD analysis project Ga0209296, IMG submission 187319) | Freshwater microbial communities from Lake Simoncouche, Canada to study carbon cycling - S_130206_EF_MetaG (SPAdes) (version 2) | ecosystem: Environmental > Aquatic > Freshwater > Lake ...
CACAATGACCAAGACAGATGCTAAGAGCAACTACTCACGTCAAAATGATTCTGCAATTCAAAAACTATTTGAAGCAACAGATTCAATGACTGACGTGAAGAAGTCCGATAAAGCCCTTGGCGATATCGAACAGAAGACAATTCAAGATCTAGCTACCGTTGTACCTGTATACATGCAGATTGCTAACTCAATCTTCGGTTCAAAGGTCGGCGGAGTTCAAGCAGATGGTGGATATGGCACAACCAGTCCAGCAGCTGCTTACATCAAGAAGTAACAAATAGTAAGAGGCTTAGGTGGCAGGAAACTGCCACCTAAGTTTTTAAATTCGACAGGAGGCGCCAAATGCTTAGTTATATCGCCCGTCGAATTACCAGTGGTGTTTTAGTTTTATTTATTGTTTCAGCTGTAGTTTTTAGTATTTTTTATATCCTGCCTGCAGATCCAGCACGTCTTGCTTGTGGCAAATCTTGTACACCAGAATTGATGGAACGTATTCGCCATGCGATGGAGATTGATCAACCACTTGCAACTCAATATGGCAGATTTGTTAAAGGTGTTTTTGTTGGCAGAACCTATAACGCAGGAACTGAGGTTCAATTAGATTGCGCAGCGCCTTGCCTTGGCTACTCATACCAAACCGATCTTCCAGTTACATCTTTAATTAAAGATCGGCTCCCGGCTACTTTATCAATTGCAGTTGGTGCATCACTGCTTTGGTTATTAGTTGGGTTATCCGGCGGAATTCTTTCGGCACTAAAACGGGGAACCCTAATTGATCGAGGCTCACAAGCTTTTGCCTTAGCTGGCGCCTCACTTCAGATTTATTTCGTAGGACTCATATTGCAATTTATATTTGTAAACAAACTCGAATGGCTACCCATGCCCGGTTATGTTTCACCATTTGAAATGCCATTTGAATGGGCTAAAGAGATGGTTTTACCTTGGGTTACATTGGCATTTTTACTCTCTGCGATTTACTCTCGATTAACCAGATCAGGAATGATCGAAGTAATGAGCGAGGATTACATCCGTACAGCTCGTGCAAAAGGATTATCTGCTCGGCAAATTAACTTTAAGCATGTTCTGCGCTCTGCAATTACGCCAATTGTTACCGTCTTTGGCTTAGATCTAGGCGCACTGCTAGGCGGTGCGGTAATCACCGAGTATGTATTTAATATTCCAGGGCTTGGAAAGCTGGCAACAGAGGCGGTTGCAAATGTTGATATGCCAGTTATCACCGGCACAGTTCTTCTGGCAGCCATATTTATCATTACGGCAAATATGATTGTAGATATTATTTATTCTTTCCTTGATCCAAAGGTCAGGCTTAAATGAGAAAGTTTTTAGATGTTAAAAATCTTTCCGTAAAATTTAACACCGAAGATGGTGTTGTTCACGCGGTAGATAATCTCTCTTTTTCAGTTGAGCGCGGTAAAACTTTAGGAATAGTTGGTGAGTCTGGCTCTGGAAAATCTGTAACCAGCCTTGCCATTATGGGGCTGCACAAGGGAAGCAGAGCTGAAGTCACTGGTGAAATTTGGCTAGATGGGCAAGAGATCAATCAATTAGCTGAAAAAGATATTCGAAAGCTTCGTGGCAAGAAGATGGCGATGATTTTCCAAGATGCATTAGCAGCGCTACATCCTTATTACACCGTAGGGAATCAAATTGCTGAGGCTTATCAAGTTCATAATAAGGCTTCAAAGGCAGAGGCAAAAAAACATGCAATTGAAATGCTAGATCGAGTTGGTATACCTGAGCCACAAAAACGGGCAGATGATTATCCGCACCAATTTTCTGGCGGCATGAGACAACGCGCGATGATCGCAATGTCACTATCTTGTGATCCAACTCTTTTGATTGCAGATGAACCAACTACCGCACTTGATGTAACGGTACAAGCACAAATCCTTGAACTACTTAGGGATTTACAAAAGGAGTTTGGCACCGCAATTATTTTAATTACCCATGATCTAGGGGTAGTTGCTGAAACTGCAGATGATGTTTTATTGATGTATGCCGGCAAAGCTGTCGAGTATGGAAACGTCAGAGATGTACTTAAAAATCCACAGCATCCATATGCATGGGGGTTATTAACTTCAATTCCAAGATTAACTGGTGATCCAGATAAAAAATTGGCTGCAATTCCTGGCACACCACCATCACTAATCTCTGTTCCATCCGGATGTGCATTTCATCCAAGATGTAGTTATGTAAGCACTGTAGGAGCTGCCTGTTCAGGCACGGTTCCTGATCTACTGCCAGTTGGAAGTGCAGCGCACCATCTTGTTCGCTGTCATTTAGATGTTAAAAACCGCGAAGATATATTTAAAAATCAGGTGGTGCCTAAATTATGAGTACCATTTTAAAAGTTTCAGGCTTAACCAAACACTTTGCTGGCAATAAGCATGGCTTATTTAGCAAAGCTGATGTAATTCAAGCTGTCGATGGGGTTTCATTTGAGCTAGCTCAAGGTGAAGCACTTGGCTTAGTTGGTGAATCAGGTTGCGGAAAATCAACTACCGGTAGATTAATTACTCGCCTACTTGAACCAACTAGCGGAAAAATTGAGTTTGAAGGCCAAGATATAACTAATCTTTCAAATAATGACTTGCGGCCAATTCGCACTCAATTACAAATGATTTTCCAAGATCCGTACTCATCATTAAATCCACGTCATACAGTTGGAACAATTGTTGGCACACCTTTTGAAATCAGCAAGGTAACACCAGAAGGTGGCGTTAAAAAGCGAGTTCAAGAATTACTTGAAATTGTTGGACTAAATCCAGAGCATTACAACCGATATCCACATGAGTTCTCTGGTGGTCAACGCCAGCGAATCGGTATTGCCCGCGCCTTAGCACTTCGTCCTAAAGTGATTGTCGCGGATGAACCAGTTTCAGCTTTAGATGTTTCAATTCAAGCCCAAATTATTAACTTAATGAAAGATTTACAGAAAGATTTTGGTCTGACATTTGTCTTTATCGCTCATGATCTTGCAGTTGTCAGACACTTTGCGCAACGAGTTGCTGTTATGTATTTAGGAAATATTGTTGAGATTGCAGATCGTGATTCTCTTTATTCAAATCCAAAGCATCCTTACACAAAAGCTTTGTTATCAGCTGTTCCAGAAGCTGATCCAGATGCAGTAGGTGCTAGAGAGAGAATTCGTTTAACTGGAGATGTGCCAAACCCAATTAACCCTCCATCTGGTTGCCGGTTTAGAACTAGGTGCTGGAAAGCGCAGGAAATATGTGCAACTACGCCACCAGTTCTACTTCAAATTGGCACTTCATCAGTTGCTTGCCACTTTCCAGAAAAGTAGTCATTTATAACATTTTCTTATTAAATCCAAGCGTTAAAGTTTTAAATAGGTTATTTTAAAAAATCTAGTATGCGACTACCTTTAGCAGGCGCAGTTTAGGAATATCAGGGGGGGCTTTAATGAGTGCGATTGCCTCAAACCCAGGAGTCATTGATGAAAGTAAAGAAAATCTTTCATTAACCCAAATCGCTTTTCTAAGATTTAGAAGAGATAAAGCTGCAATATTTGCACTTGGCTTTGTCGGAGTTTTTGTATTTTTAGCAGTAACTGCCAATGTTTTTGGCTGGATAACCCATCAAGATCCATATTTATTTAATGAGGATGTAATTAATTTAGATAATGGTGGAACACCAATTGGTAAATTTGGTGGTATCAGCAGCATGCATTGGTTTGGCGTAGAGCCTGGCACTGGGCGCGATCTTTTTATGAGATTTGTTCACGGCGCAAGGACCTCACTAATAATTGCATTTGCCTCAACTATCGGAACAATTCTGCTTGGTACTTTTATTGGTTTAATTGCTGGCTACTTTGGCGGATTAATCGAAAAAGTTGTTGGTAGAGTTATTGATTTTATTTTAACCTTCCCATTCCTGCTTTTTGTAATTGCAGCCACTCCAGTACTAGAAAATTCTCTTGAAAGATTTGGGATTGAGCAATCTCCAACATTTAGAATTATTACTATTATTTCAATATTTGTATTTTTTGGTTGGACAGGAACTGCCCGACTAGTTCGTGGACAAGTCTTATCATTAAAGGAGCGAGAGTTTATTGATGCAGCTAGAGTTGCTGGCGCTAGTAAGTGGCATATTATTTTCAAAGAAATTTTACCTAATTTAAGTGGACCAATTCTCGTAATCTCAACATTGGCACTACCAAGTTATGTAACCGCTGAGGCAGTACTTTCATATTTAAATGTGGGCGTAATAGCCCCAACACCTTCATGGGGAGCAACCGTGCTCCGATCAACCCCATATTTTGAGGCAAATCCAACCTACATGTTGATTCCAGCGGTTTCATTGACGCTATTAGTTTTGTCATTTAATCTTTTCGGCGATGGCATCAGAGATGCCTTTGATCCAAAGGGACAAAAATAGAATTCCAAAGGTTAATACCGGCGGATTAGATATAAAAACTTTATATCTGCAGAAAGGAAGGGCATATGAAAAATAAGAGCACCGCAATATTTGCTGCACTTGCACTTAGTGCATCAGCATTAACAGTGGTTTCAATGTCTCCTGCCGCAAATGCAGCCGGGGGTATTACCTTAAATGCGAAAGCAGTTGGACCAGCACCAGCAATTGCTGGCACTAAAAAAGGTGGAACATTAAATTACACTGGAAAATCAGATGTAAACCACTTAGATCCAACCCGTTGCTACGACACATTTTGCATGAATATCGGTCGTCTGCTTTGGCGGACATTAACCGCTATCCAAACAGATGGAAACGGAAAGCAAACATTAGTTGGCGATTTAGCATCCGATGTTGGAACTGCGTCAAAGGATTCTAAGACTTGGGTATTTAAACTTCGTTCTGGAGTTAAGTGGCAAGATGGAACAGATGTGACCTGTGAAGACCTTAAGTATGGAATTAGTCGTACTTGGGATATTGAAGGTAGCAATGTTCTAACTTCTGGTACTGAGTACCCAGTAAATTACATTGAGAACAAGACCGCTTACAAAGGTCCTTACACAACTCCAACTGGAGACCTTTCTGGAGTCGTTTGTGGTAAATCTGGCTCAGTAGAGACAATTACATTTAAATTGACTCAATCTGCTGGAGATTTTAACTTCCAAACAACAATGCCAAACTATGCTGCGGTAAAGAAGAGCAAAGATACCGGCGCAACATATGATGACAATGTATTCTCAAATGGACCATACAAGATTGAAAGCAGAATCAAGAAAGATAAGTCTTTCTTTGTTAAAAATACCTATTGGGATACTAAAACCGATCCAATTCGCCTACAAAATGTAGACAGAATTGATATGTTACTTGGACAGGATTCTGTAAATACAAATAATTTGTATATTGAGGACACTGGAAGAGCTACAAACGGAATGGTAAACGGCCCATTAACCCAAAACGTGCCACTGATTTATGACAGTGAGTACGACGGCTTAAAGCTACGCTTTGAAAATCGTGGCTACTATGGCAAGGGCCCGTATGTTGAGTGGCTTGCCATCAACGTACAAAAGGTAACTGATCTAAACCTACGTAAAGCAATTCAATGTGCATTAAACAAAGAGTCACTTCGTGCAACCGCTGGTGGTAAGTCAACTGGCGATTACACAAACTCTGTTGTGCCTGTTGAGTTTGGTTATCCGGCATACACAGTGTGTACTGATAACCCAAAGGGTGATTTAGCTAAGGCTAAAACATTTATGAGCAAAGTTAAAAAGAATACTGAATTAGTCTTTGCTTACTCAAATGCAACTACAGATGCTGAGAATGGCGCATTGTCTATTCAATCATCTCTAGCTAAAGCTGGAATCAAGGTGAAGATCAAGCCAATTGATTCAACTGATTATTACACTTTGCTTGAAACTCAAAGCAAAGATACTCCAGACCTAATGCTTTATGCATGGGGCTTTGATTGGCCAAACAGCTCAACAATTTTCCCTCCACTATTTGCCTCAGATCTTGTTGGCAAAGATACGGTTGGCGAAAATAAGTCACGAGTTCAAGATAAAGCATTAGATGCAATCATGAACAAGGCCTTGGCTGAGAGCAACGCAACAAAGCAAACTGCACTATGGGTACAGGCAGATCAGTATGTTTCTAATACGATCGCAGCCGTTGTTCCTTTATGGCAGCTAAAAACTCTTCTATGGAAGGGAAGCAATGTTGGTTCTGTATACAATTCAATCTCAAACTCATTTGATTGGGCCACTGTTTACTTAAAGAATCCAACTAAGTAATAAAGTAAGTTTGTTGGGGCCATTAATTTGGCCCCAACAAAACATTTAATTTTTAAGTCAGGGGCGTAGTTGTTTAATTATTTTATTAAGCGAGTAATCGCCTCTATTGTTCTTTTATTCGCAGTCATCTTTGTAACATTTGGCCTATTTATGGCGGTGCCAGCTGATCCGGCACGGTTATCGTGCGGAAAGACATGCTCTGAAGAAACTAAAATTGGCATACGTCACGCAATGGAGATTGATATTCCATTCTCAGAGCAGTACAAACGATTTGTTAAAGGATTATTTGTTGACCGGATCTATAACCAAGGCAGCACAGTCGCTAGAACATGTGAGGCGCCATGTCTTGGGTTTAGTTTTAGAACTGATGAGAATGTAACTGATTTATTGCAAAGACGAGCACCGGTAACCTTTTCACTCGCCCTAGGTGCCTCAATACTCTGGTTAACTGGCGGCGTCTTGTTCGGAATGCTCTCAGCCCTTAAACGAGGCAAGCTTGTTGATAAACTCGTTCAAAGCGTGGCTTTATTTGGTTCATCACTACAGATTTATTTAATTGGTTGGGTTCTATCTTTATATTTGGTAATTCGAAACAATATTTTGCCAACGCCAGCATATGTAAGTCCATTTGAAAGTATTACTAGCTGGGCCGGGGGAATGCTGCTGCCATGGATAACCTTGGCCTTTATCTCAATGTCCGGATACGCCAGGCTCACTAGATCTGGAATGTTAGAAACACTCTCAGAAGATTATGTAAGAACTGCAAGATCAAATGGTTTAACAAAGTCACGGGTTTATTTCCGTCACACACTTCGAGGAGCAATTACCCCAATCATCACAATTTTTGGTCTTGACCTAGGCGGCCTACTTGGTGGCGCTGTGATTACTGAGAGCACCTTCGGCTTAAAAGGAGTTGGCCGCCTTTCACTTGAAGCGGTGTATGAGTTAGATCTTCCAATCATTATCGGAACTGTAATTTTCGGTGCATTCTTTATTATTGTTGCAAATCTAATTGTGGACATGCTTTATGCAGTTTTGGATCCAAAGGTTCGGATTTCTAAATGAGTACCTTTCTTGAGGTAAGAGATTTAAAGGTTGATTTCCCGGTTGAAGATGGTGTTGTCCATGCCGTAAATGGATTGAGTTTTAAACTTGAGCAAGGAAAATCACTTGGCATTGTGGGTGAATCTGGCTCTGGTAAATCTGTTACTAGTTTGGCAATTATGGGGCTATTAAAAGAGAGTTCAGCAATTGTTAGCGGTGAAATACTCCTTGATGGCCAAGATTTAGTAGCAGCCTCTGAGAGCGATATGCGAAAACTTCGTGGCACTAAAGCATCAATGATTTTTCAAGATTCCTTAGCCGCTCTTCACCCTTATTTTAGAGTGGGCAAGCAGATCGCTGAGGTTTATAAATCACATAATAAGGTTTCAAAAGCTGATGCAAAAAAACGAGCAATTGAGATGTTAGATCTAGTTGGAATTCCACAACCAGATAAGCGGTTTAATGATTACCCTCATCAATTCTCAGGTGGCATGAGGCAAAGAGTGATGATCGCAATGGCGCTCTCATGTAATCCAAAATTACTTATTGCCGATGAGCCAACTACCGCACTTGATGTGACGGTGCAAGCACAAATCCTTGAGTTGCTTAAAAGTATTCAAAAGCAGTTTGGCACCTCAGTAATATTAATAACCCATGATCTTGGCGTGATTTCAGAGTTTGCTGATGATGTATTGGTGATGTATGCCGGCCGAGCGGTTGAAACTGGTTCAGTTGTTGATGTCTTAACTAAGCCACAACATCCATACTCATGGGGTTTGTTGTCATCAATTCCAACCTTAGAAACAACCATAAATAAGTTTCACTCAATCTCTGGAACGCCCCCATCTATGTTAAATCTTGCATCTGGCTGCGCTTTTGAACCAAGATGTGAATTTAAATCTTCAGTACCAGGTGGAAAGTGCGCATCAAATATTCCAGATCTGATTGAGACCTCACCAAATCATCAATCGCGCTGCTATTTGGATACTGCGCAACGGGCAAACTTACTTACACCACCAGAATTTTCGGTGCAAAAGTGAGCAACATTCTTGAGGTTAAAAATTTAACAAAGGAGTTTAAATCTAGCTCTCGAATTGGCGAGGCTAAATCCCTGGTTAAAGCGGTATCTGGAATCTCCTTTGAACTTAAAGAGGGTGAGTCACTTGGTTTAGTGGGGGAGAGCGGCTGTGGTAAATCCACAACCGGGCGAATGATTGCAAAATTACTAGACCCAACTGATGGGCAGATATTTTTTAATGGTCAAGATATTTCAAAATTTTCAGAAAAACAGATGAAACCTATTCGTGGCGATATTCAGATGATTTTTCAGGATCCATTTAGTGCTTTAAATCCAAGGCAAACCGTCGGCTCAATAATTGGTATGCCATTTACGGTCAACAAGATTGTGCCAAAACAGGGTTTAAAGACCAAGGTCCAAGAGTTATTGGAATTAGTTGGCCTTAACCCAGAGCATTACAACCGCTTCCCACATGAGTTCTCAGGTGGGCAGCGCCAGCGAATTGGCATTGCTAGAGCTATTGCGTTAAATCCAAAGCTAATTGTCTGTGATGAGCCAGTTTCAGCCCTAGATGTCTCAATACAAGCCCAGATCCTTAATTTACTAAATGACTTACGTAAGGAATTAAATCTCTCCCTAGTATTTATCGCCCATGACCTTGCAGTGGTGCGGAATTTCTGTGATCGCGTAGCGGTGATGTATTTGGGTAAGTTAGTAGAGGTTAGTAGCGCGGATGAGATCTTTAATCATGCCCACCACCCCTACACAAAGGCACTTTTATCTGCCGTGCCGGCAGTTAATCCATTAAATAAAAAATCAGAACGAATTCACCTATCAGGTGATGTTCCTAGTCCAATTGATCCACCATCTGGCTGCCGCTTTAGAACTAGATGCTGGAAAGCTCAAGAGGTATGTGCAACTACGCCACCAGCACTTCTTCAAGTGGGCAAATCATCTGTTGCCTGCCACTTTCCAGAGTAATTACCAGATTCGAACGCGTTGCCCTTCTGGCATAAAGTGTTTATCACTTTGCTTAACTGCAAAGGCATCATAAAACTCACTTAGGTTTGCAACTATTTGATTACACCTAAACTCATCAGGTGAGTGAGGATCAGTTGCGATTCGCCGCTTAACCTCTTCCGGGCGATACTTACCCCGCCAGGATTGAGCCCAGCCCATAAAGAATCTTTGAGCACCGGTGTAACCATCAATTTCAGGTGGCTGCTTTCCATTAAGTGAAATCTCATAAGCCTTATAGGCAATAGTTAATCCACCCAGATCGCCAATATTTTCACCAATAGTAAGTGCGCCATTGACCTTAACCTCAGGGGCAGCAGATGGGGATAGTTGGTCATACTGCTCAATTAGTTTCTTAGTTCGCTTTTCAAACTCTGCTCGATCTTTATCACTCCACCAATTAACTAGATTGCCATCACCATCATATTTAGAGCCCTGATCATCAAAGCCATGGCCGATCTCATGGCCTATTACCGCCCCAATGCCGCCATAGTTGGCCGCATCATCATCTGCTAACACATCAAAAAATGGTGGTTGCAAAATAGCGGCTGGAAAGACAATCTCATTCATCCCTGGGTTGTAGTAAGCATTAACTGTTTGGGGAGTCATATACCACTCAGATTTATCAACCGGTTTACCAATCTTGGCATATTCATAATCTTGGGAGTACTTAGAGATCTGGGCCAGATTGCCAATTAGATCACCTGAGTTGATTATTAGTTTTGAGTAATCACGCCACTTATCTGGGTAGCCAATCTTTGGCGTGAACTTATCTAATTTAATAAATGCTTTTTCTTTAGTCTCATCACTCATCCAGGTAAGAGCTTTGATATCAACCCGGTATGCCTCAATCAGATTGGCAACTAAGCCAACCATCCGCTCCTTAGCCTGCTTGCCAAAGTGGCGATCAACATAGATCTGACCAACTGCTTCACCCAGTGCGCCCTCCACCAAGCCAACCCCTCGCTTCCACCGCTCCTTAAGCTTTGGAATACCAGAAAGAGTGGTGCCATAAAAGTTAAAGTTTTCATCAACTAATGCTTTATTCAGATAAGGGCTGGCGCCAGAGATGATGTGCCAGGTCAACCAGGTCCGCCATTTATCGGTGTCAAAGCTTTGGATTAATTTAGATAATCCTTCAAAGTAGGAGGGTTGTCTAACAACTAGCTGTTCTAAAACATGGGCCGGGGTTTTAGAGGCGGTGATCCACAACTTCCAATTAAAGGTAGGGGCAAGGGATGTTAATTCGGCGAAACTCTTTTTGTTGTAGGTCGCTTCCGCATCTCGATCCTTAACCTGATCCCAATGGCAGGCAGCGATCTGGGTCTCAAGCTCTAACACCTGTTTGGCGGCAGCTTTGCCATCAGGCAGCTTTGCTAACTCAAAGATCTTCTCAACATGTAATAAAAATGCATCTCTAACCTCTTGGTACTCACCCTCGCGGTAGTAGGCCTCATCGGGAAGTGATAAACCAGATTGACCTAGGTAGACAATATTTTTACTTGAGTCTTTATTATCAGTTGAAACGTATGAATAGAAAAGACCAGAAAGCCCTTGGCTTTCTAACTCGCCTAATATTTGGAAAAACTCATCAGCAGTTTTAAATGAAGCAGCAGCAGTTAGATCTTTTGCAATTGGAGTGATCCCTAACTGCTCTATTTTGTCTTCATCCATAAATGAGTTATAGAGATCCCCAATTTTTTGGGCATTACTTCCACCGGCCGCATTACTTGCGGCCTGATCTAGAATGATTTGTTTAACCTGTTTTTCAGCCCGCTCATATAACCAGTAAAAAGCACCATCACTTGCCCGATCATCTGGGATAACTGATTCTTTAAGCCACTTGCCATTCATAAATCTAAAGAGATCATCTTGGGGGCGAACCGATGGATCAATGTGACTGAGGTCTAGGCCGCTTCGCATAATAGTTAAAGCCTATCTTTCTTAAAATTTATTTTGGGCAATAAAAAATCCCGCCATTTGACTGGCGGGATTTTTTAGTTAATAACTTACTTTGCAGCCTTCTTACGACGACGACGCTTTGGAGCAGCCTTTGCTGCTTTCTTACGACGACGACGCTTTGGAGCAGCCTTAGCTGCCTTCTTACGACGACGACG
>Ga0209296_1003100_pt1 | contig 11432 bp, 6 predicted proteins | sample S_130206_EF_Meta_FD_187319 | JGI IMG/M metagenome (GOLD analysis project Ga0209296, IMG submission 187319) | Freshwater microbial communities from Lake Simoncouche, Canada to study carbon cycling - S_130206_EF_MetaG (SPAdes) (version 2) | ecosystem: Environmental > Aquatic > Freshwater > Lake ...
ATGAAAGCCTTGACCCGCTCTGACGTAAAGCCGTTCTACAAAAAGATGTACTGGGACAAAGTGCGTGGCGATGATTTGCCGCAAGGGGTAGACTACGCCATCTTTGATTTTGCTGTAAATGCTGGTCCAGGCCGCGCTGCCAAGTTCCTCCAGCAATCTGTGGGAGCTACGCCTGATGGCGCTATTGGGCCTGGAACTATGGCTTTGGTAGCCAAAATATCCCCGGCAGAGATCTTGCAAAAGTTTGCGAAGCAGAAAGAAGCGTTTTACAATAGCCTAGCCGAGAAAAACCCAACCCAACAGAAATTCTTGAAGGGCTGGTTAAGTCGGGTTGCGCATGTGCAGACGGCAGCTTCTTCAATGCTGGCATAAGAATTGGATAACTAATGCCTTTACAGAAACTTCAGCTTAAAGCCGGGATTAATCGTGAAAACACACGATATACCAACGAGAATGGTTGGTACGAGTCCGACAAGGTACGGTTTCGTCAAGGCACGCCTGAAAAAATAGGTGGCTGGCAGCGTATTTCTGCCGCAACATTTTTAGGTTTATGCCGATCCCTATGGAATTGGATAATTCTTTCAGGGCAAAACCTACTTGGCGTTGGTACAAACTTAAAGTTTTACATTGAAAACGGTGGTGCGTACTATGACATCACCCCGATTCGCGCAGAACATACACTGACCAATCCATTTACCACCGACGGGACAACTACGGTACTTGTTACAGATGCTGCGCACGGGGCTCTCAATGGTGACTATGTAACCTTTTACGGAGGTAGCGCTGTTGGTGGTCAAAATATTTTAGGCCAGTATCAAATAACCCTGCGTAACATTGATACTTATTACATAACAATTTCAGCAGCAGCTACAGCCGCCACTGGAGGCGGAACGGTATATGCTGTTTATCAAGTTAACACTGGACCATCTTATGCAGTTCCATTAATAGGATGGGGGGCAAGTACTTGGGGATCTGGCTCATGGGGCTTTGGTGCCTCATCTTCTGATGCGTTGCGCATTTGGAACCAGATTAATTGGGGTGAAGATTTAATTTATGGGCCTCGTGGCGGTTCCTTGTATTACTGGGATGCTAGTATTGGAATTAATAACAATGGTGGAGTTGAGGTTACGTTATCAATTGCTTCCCCATGCGTAATGACATCTACAATTTCATTCGCTGACAAAACTCCAATTACGTTTTCTACAACAAGTGCATTGCCAACAGGTTTAATTCCTGGTGTAACGTACTACACAAAATATTTAACCTCTACTACTTCCAATTTAACAACATCTTCTACTTTAAGTGGGGTGTTATCTAGTGTAGTCATTACTGGCACAGCAGGACAATTTGGTTGCACTGCCTCAAGTGTTGCTTTAGCGGTTGGTCAATCCTTAACAATTAGCGGTACATACGGCGGCACAGGATCTATTACTGGATACACCAACCCCACAACGTACTACATTGTTGCAACTAACGGCTCAACTACATTTACCCTATCCACCACTGCCGGAGGATCAGGAGTTACTACTACAGCAGGCACACCTACTGGGCTTACCTATACGTTATCAACTGTCATTAACACATCTGGCACTCAAGCTGGTACGCAGATCGTTTCTTCCAGGGGTATTTTGCTTTCTTCTTTACCTGGTTCAGATAGCGGGTCGCCGCTGTACCAAAATACATTTACTGTTTCAGACGCCAGCCGGTTTCTTATTGTGTTTGGAACAAATGATTATGGCAGTACCATTATTGACCCAATGCTTGTTCGCTGGTCAGACCAAGAGTCTTTAACTGTATGGAACCCATCAGCTACCAATCAAGCTGGATTTGTACGGCTGTCGCATGGATCAAAAATTGTTACCACGTTGCAAAGCCGTCAAGAGATAGTGGTGTGGACAGACTCATCTCTGTATTCATTCCAGTACCTTGGCCCGCCTGTTGTTTGGAGTACGCAACTTCTTGCTGACAACATATCTATTGCTGGTCCCAACGCCGCTGCTATGGCTTCTGGCGTTACTTACTGGATGGGTGTAGATAAGTTCTATAAATATGATGGCCGGGTGCAAACCCTGCGCTGTGATTTGCGTCAATACATTTACAGTGACATTAACCAATTGCAGTTTGACCAAGTATTTGCTAGTACCAATGAAGGCTTTAATGAGGTATGGTTCTTCTACTGCTCTGAGAATAGCAATGAGATAGATAAATACGTTATTTACAATTACTCTGAAGACATTTGGATGTATGGCTCAATGAAGCGTACAGCATGGCTGGACACTGGACTTCGTCAATATCCGCTTGCAGCTACATACAGCTATAACATTGTTCAACATGAGTATGGCGTGGATAACAATGAGACAGCAAACACTCAGGCAATTACAGCATCCATAACATCGGCGCAATTTGATATTGGTGATGGTAATAACATGGCTTTTGTATGGAGGATGTTGCCCGACTTGACGTTCCGTGGATCTACGGATGGGACAACTCCTGCTTTGACTATGCAGCTATTGCCATTACTAAATTCAGGATCTGGGTATAACGATCCTAAGTCGGTAGGCGGCACAAGCTCTGACGCAACGCAATCGGTAACCGCAACACAAGTTTACCCAATAGACTTGGATACATACAACGGGCAGATTTACATTCGTATTCGTGGGCGGCAAATGTCCATGAAGATTGAATCTACCAAAATTGGTACGCAGTGGCAGCTTGGCTCACCCAGGATTGATTTGCGTCTTGATGGGAGGCGGTAGCCATATGTTCAGATGGTATGTTATACTTAAAGCTCTTTTAGGAGGGCTTATGCCAAAATTTATTGACAGAACTGGACAGCGTTTTGGAAGATTGTTGGTTATTGAGGACGCAGGAAGAAATGCGTTTAAAAAAGTACTTTGGCGGTGTACGTGTGATTGCGGTAAAAACATTAACGTGCCTGCTGGAGCATTGATTACCGGAAATACAACGTCATGTGGATGCTACTTAAAAGAACGCATTACAAAACATGGCGGGTGGAAAAATGCTTCGTATAACACATGGCGGGCCATGATTAGGCGCTGTACTATATCAACGGATAAAGATTACCCGCGTTATGGCGGTAGGGGCGTTAAAGTTTGCACTAGGTGGATGGATTACCTTAATTTTTTACATGATATGGGTGAGCCTGTAGGAGATGAAACCTTAGATCGTGTTGACGTATATGGGGACTACACCCCAGAAAATTGCAGATGGGCAGGTGTGGCTACTCAAAATAGAAATGTGAGGATACGCCAAAATAGTAAAACGGGCGTTACTGGGGTTTCAAAAACTACAGCAGGCACATATATGGCTAAAGTTACATTAAAGAAACAAAGTTTTTACTCAAAGTGTTTTTCTACGCTTGAAGAAGCCGCTGCCGCCCGCAAAGAACTTGAGCGCCTACATTGGGGTATTGCGTAATGACTTACGTTGTTACTTCACAATATGAGCTTAGCCAGACTGTTGCTCCACGTCTGCCTGCGGCTACTCAAGACTACGATGCCAACTATATTAACCAGTTGAATAACGTTTTACGCCTGTACTTTAACCAGATTGATAAAATACTTAATCAATTAAAAAATTCAGAAATTGTTCCAAGCTTAACTAATTACACTGTTGCAACATTACCTAGTGCAGTTACATCTGGCAAAGGATCACGATCTTTTGTTACTGATGCTTTAGCTCCTACATTTGGTGCAACTGTTGTTACCGGCGGAGCAGTTGCTGTTCCCGTGTACTCCGATGGCACTAACTGGAAGGTTGGTTAAATATGCTATCCACGATGTCATTTGTATCAGCCTTACCTTAAGGAAAATTAATCATGCCCGGCAGACCAATTCAAAAAGAAGCTTCAGCACCTTTATCGCAGACCCAAGAGTTTGGGATGGTTCCTGTCTACGAAGAAAGAAGAGGCGGTAGAGGTCCTTTGTTGGGATACAAATTTGATGAATCTTTTGCCGCAAGTCAAGGAAAAATTGACGTGCCAAAACCACCAGAAATACTAGCAGAAGAAAAACGCCTTGGCGGTAAAGAGCTTGAACCTATTTACGCCAAAGGTAATGCTGGCGGAGGCAGAGGCGGCAACAATATCGTAGAGTACGGCGCGCCTATTGGCTACCGCTATGACAATGGCAATAGCGAATACGTCAACTTCGATGCTAGTGGAAAGTACCAAGGTACGGCAAAAAGACAACACGGGATTGACCCTGCAATGTTGGCTATATTGGCAATGCCATTTGTTGGTCCTGCTTTATTTGAAGCTCTAGGTTTAACTGGTGCTGCCGGCGCTGAAGGTTTAGCTAGTTTGGGTACTGGTGCAACGGGCATAAAAGGAACTTCTGTGGCTATGGGAGGTGGATTTGGTACTGGCGCTGCTGCTGGTGCTGCTGAAGGTTTAGCTGGAACAGGAGCTTTGGGCGCAGGCGGCACAGGATTAACCGCAGGTGGAGCAGGATTAACCGCAGGTGGTGCTGGGGCTTTGGGTGCAGGTGGCACAGGATTAACCGCAGGCGGCGCAGGATTAACCGCAGGTGGTGCTGGGGCTGCGGGCATGGGTGGTGGCACAGGATTAAGTGCATTAGCAAGTCTTAGTCCTCTTGCTACAGCCCCATTAACAGAAGCAGGGCTTGGGGCTTTGGGCATGGGGGGTGCAGCTGGCACAGGATTAAAAGCATTAGCAAGTCTTAGCCCTATCGCTGGAGCTCCATTAGTAGATGCAGGGCTTGGGGCTTTGGGCATGGGGGGTGCAGCTGGCACAGGATTAAAAGCATTACCAAGTCTTAGCCCTGTCGCTGGAGCCCCATTAGTAGATGCATTAGGGGCAGCAGGGGCAGCCGGCTCTCTTGGTAAACTTGGGGTTTCAGATTTATTGAATGCGGGTAAATTGTTGACCTTAGGATCTGTAGTTGGCAAAGGACTCAGCGGCGGAAGTGGAGGCGGTTCTGGCACTTCTGGCACATCTACTATCCCAGAGTTCACCGCAAACAGGACTCAACTTGCTTATGACGTAGATAAAAAAGGTGTAAATCCAAACACACCTTATCGCCCTGGACAAGGTGGAGTCACCTATTTCTCACCCATTACTTACACCCCTAAAACTCCAAAGGCGGCAGTCGAAGACGTAAAAGCAGCAGATGGAGAAAAAAAAGTGGCAGGCGGAGGCCTTATGTCTCTTGGTGGGATGTCAAATTTAGGCAGCTATTCTGATGGCGGGCGGCTACTCCAAGGTCCTGGAGATGGTGTTTCCGACTCAATTCCTGCCATAATTGGCAAAAAACAACCTGCCCGTTTAGCTAATGGTGAGTTTGTTATACCAGCAAGAATTGTTTCTGAGCTAGGAAATGGTTCTACAGATGCAGGCGCTAAGCGTTTGTACGAGATGATGGACCGTATTCAAAAGGTTCGCCGTAAAACCAAAAACGTTGCCGCTAACACAAAAGCCGCAAAGTACCTACCAGCATAAGGAATTAACATGCCTATTAACTCTCCATCTACGCTTGATAACAATCTGTCTACTGGCGGAACTAATGCTCAAGGCCTTTCAGATTGGTCATCTGATTACGTTACAGATTATCTTGGTAAAGCTAAAGCTTTATCTGGAACTGGTTATGAAACCTATAAAGGCCCACTTACGGCGGGTCCGTCCCAGATACAAGATAAAGTATTTCAAGGCATAAGTTCACTCAACTTCCCAGGAAACCTTGGGAAAAGCTTTAGCTCTACTGGTGCGTATCAGCCGCCAACGTATGGGCCAGATGGACAAATTGTTTCGCCTGCGCCTACTCTTGGACCAGATGGAAAACCTATTGCGCCAAGCGTTGCTTCCGAGTACATGAATCCGTACTTGCAGTCGGTTTTAAACCCGCAACTAGAAGAGCTGCGCCGTCAATCTCAAATCACACAGATGGGCAACAACGCTAAGTTTGCCAATGCAGGTGCGTTTGGAGGCGGGCGACAAGCTATTGTGGACGCCGAGAACCAACGTAACTTAATGCAAGAGCAGAACAAGACTGTTGGCACCGGCTATGCTAATGCTTACGATAAGGCTATGGGTCAGTTCAATACAGAACAAGGACAAGCTAAGACGCTGGCTGATTTGATGTCAACAGCCGGAGCAACCCAGCGTGGGATTGAATCAGAAGGCGTTGCTGCTGATCTGGCGGAGTTTGAGAAACAACGTCAGTTCCCCTATCAGCAATTGACGTTTGCAAGAGATATGTTGACAGGATTACCAACATCTTCTGTATCAAACACGCCTGGAGAAATGAGCGATGTTGGAAATATTTTAGCCACATTAGGTGGAGGCACTAAGGTTGCAGAAGCATTTGGTTACAAAAATGTAGGTGATCTTTTAAAGACTATTGGGTTGGACTTCGGACCATAAAAGGTAAAGAAAATGAATCTTATACAAATTCAAGAGCATCTTAAGGATCTACCTGATCATGTGATTAAGGCCTACGCAAATGGCCAGAATCCAGAGGTTCCCCCTTACATGGCTCTTGGTGAGCTTGAGCGCCGTAGTAGATCAAATCAGCGCAAAACAGAGCCGCCAACACAGTCTGTTAAAGATAAGTTGGAAGCTGAAGTAGGCGCAGCCCCAATGCCCCAAGGCATGCCGCAGGGTATGCCTCAAGGAATGCCTCAGGGCATGCCTCAAGGAATGCCTCAGGGTATCGCACAAGTCATGCCCCAGGGATTGCCTCAAGCCGCCCCTCAAGAAGCTCCTCAAGGTATTGCTCAGCTTGCTCAAGGCGCACCACAAAGCATGGCCGCTGGTGGGGTAGCTGAACTACCTGTACCAGATGATATGTTTAACTACGCTCCAGGCGGAATTGTTGCTTTTGGTGGCGGCGGTGAAGCAGATGAAGAAAACGCTGGAGAGGCTGAAGCCCGCGACTACTACAAAAATGTGATGAATAAAAAAGTTGCAGAGCCGGTAGTGGCGGCAACACCAAGCGGTATCCCGTCTTTGGCCGGCAGCATTCCAAGTGATAGCATTAAGTCTTTAACTGCTCCTGCGCTTGATATTTTAAAAAAAGGATTAGCGGGACAGTCTGATATACCAGAGGTTCAAGATCCAGAAGAAGCAAAACAAGAGGCAATAAAACGTGATCCACGTTTGGCTGGAATTCTTAGCAAAATTCCTGGGACGGAATACCTTGCTTTGGTTGATAAATTAAAAGCACAAAACGAGGCTGCTAAAGGTCAATTTGCACAAAACCAAGACAGGCTAAGGTTTGGCGCGCTTGGTGATGCTTTGATTGCAGCGGGTGAAGCTACTCGTGGCTTAAAAGGCAAGAAGGGCGAGACTGGCGCAGCATTTGCTGGGTTTGGTAAATCGTACAGTAACTATACCGCTGAAGATGTTAAGCGCCAGCAAGCTCAACAGGCTCTTGAGCGTCAGCAAGAAATTGAAACTGCTAAGCTGCAAAGCGATTCTGATAATTTGCGCATGGCTTATGCGGCAGGAGATGTTGATAAGATTATTAAGTACAAAAAAGATGTTGCTGAACGCAAGGCCAAGATAGCCGCAAACCAAATCGCTGCTGCCCAAGCAGGTATTGATCTTGGGTTTAAGCAATCAACATTGGAAACTGAAAGAGAGCGAACAGGAATTCAAGGCGAACAAATGCGAGGCACTCTTGCTCACTATGCGGCGCAAGAAGCAAATGAATCCAAGAGATTGGATGAAATGAAGTCCCATCATGCTGATCAATCATCTATTGAACGTCAGCGTCTAAATTTGCAAGAAGCGCAAAATAGGAGAATGGCTGCTCATCAATCGGTTATGGAAGATATAGCAAGGTCTACTAGAGTTACTGCTGATGACAAAGCTAACAGTTTGGTACAAGCTAGAGTTACTGCTGATGGCGGATATCAAAATCTTGCTAAAAGGTTAATAGATAAAGATAATCCAGTTGAAATTGGAAGTAATGAATACTACAAAATATTAGATGGCATGAATGATATTGCTGTACGTTATTACAAATCATATCCAAGCCTAAAGCCGCCGGAATACGTTGGTCGTGAGCCGGTAACAGCTACCAATCCTCAAACAGGGGAAAAACAAATTTCTTATGATGGTGGAAGAACTTGGAAATCAACAGGAAATGTAACCGGAGGAACCCAACCGGGTAGTAACATGAACGGTTATGTTCCAGGTCGCCGTTAAGGAGATAGATAATGCCATTGCCACCAGGGTTTGTGCTAGATGAGCCATCATCCGAAACAAAAGAAAAAGCTAAGCCAAGAGGTTTTAATTTACCCCCAGGTTTTGTTTTAGATGAGCCTCCTAAAGAAAAAGAAAAACCTAGTTTTACTAGTCGTATTTCTGATCTCTTAAATTCTGACATCCTTACAAATGGTGTTGGTTTTTATGAGCCCGCATCTTCGCAAGACCTGGCTAAGATGCAAAGGCCTACAGAGGGCATTGCTAGTTTAAGGCCTGAGCAACCTAGTACTGCAAAGGTAAATGATAAGGGCCAGATCACCGGAATGACTGGCGAAGAATACTTATCGTCTGTTGCAAAAAGAAAAGAACAAACACCAGACCGTTCTGTTTCTGATTATGCTGTAGATTCTGGAGTAACTTTCCTTAAGGCGGCAATTGGTTTGCCAGAAGCCTTTGTTGGTTTGGCTGACATACCAACTCTTGGTAGGGTTGGTAAACTTTTACAAGACAATGGGTTTAATCCAAAAGAAGCTAAAGCAATTTTGGACACCTACTTGTCTGAAGGCCAGCAAGTAGCAAACCGTAAAGTAAAAGAAACACAAGGATTCTTTCCAACAATTGGTGCAGCGCTTGAGAACCCAAGCGTCATTGCTACGTCTGTTGCTGAATCATTGCCTTCGATGTTTGGTGGTGCTGGGGTAGCTAGAGGGTTGTTAAAGGCTGCTCCAACTTTAGCGCCTTATTTAGCAGGCGCGTTGGGTGAAGGCGTAATAGGCGCTGGTAGTGCTGCTGAGCAAATGCGCCAAGAATCCAAAGACCAATTACTAAGCGGCAAACAAGCTTTGTCTGCGGTTGGTTCTGGCATTGGAACAGCTTTATTTAGTATTGCTGGCGGAAGGTTAGCTCACAAATTGGGCTTTGAAGATATAGATACCTTACTGGTTAGCGGCTCCACTCAAGGCGGATCAAAGTCAGTAAAAGATTTTGCCAAGAAAGCATTCTTCTCGGGTGTATCTGAAGGCGTGTTTGAGGAAATGCCACAGTCTGCACAAGAGCAGATGTGGATGAACTACGCTACCGATAAGCCATTGTTACAGGGTGTTCCTGAAGCAGCGGGTATGGGCGCTATTACTGGCGCAGCTATGGGTATCGGCGCTACTGCTGCGGCAGGACGCAGGAAAACTCCACAAGAAGAACGCGCTCAAGCTTTTGCTGATGCTATGAATAAAAGCACCAAAGGCGGCGAATTTTATAAAGAACCTATTAACCAAGAAGCTATTAATGCCCTGAGCCCTTACCGTGGTTTTGTTGCTGGTACAAACATTATGGTTGATCCCAGGACTGGTGAGACTGTACAGTTCCAAGAGCCTGCTGGTATTGCAACACTACCTAAAGCTGAAACACCGGCTGGTATTGCTGAGCCCACGCAAGGCATAGCCGCTCTTATCCCGCCTGTAGCCCCTGTTACTCCGGCTATTACTCCACCTGTTGCTCCAGAAGATGAAGAGGCGCAAGATACATCAGCCATGATGCGAGAGATTAACAAAGCTCTTGGTCTACCTGAAACAACATTACCACCTGTTAATGTTGAAGAGCCTAAAGGGCCGAATGCTGGAGTCCCTGCTACAGGAGAGGGACAACAGTCCGCTGAAATAAAAGAATTTAAAGAAAAAAGTGATGCGTTATTAGCTGAAATGAAAAGGATTACGGATGCAAACGCTCTTTTAATCCTTGAACCGGGTTCTCCCGATTTTGATGCAGTATTTGAAAAGAAAATGAAGCTCCATGATGCCCATAAAGCTGCTTCAGATAAACTTCTAGCGCTTACAGTAACGCCATCAACTACGCCCACTGAAACCACAGTAAAAGAAACCCCTGTCTCTATTGAAGGAGCCTTAAGTGGCATTGAAACCCCTAAAGCCAAGCAAGCAAAAACGCAAGGACAACAAGCGCCCGCAGCCCCAGTAGCACCTAAAACTTTTTCTGCTCCTGAAGGATGGACAGAAGGAGAGCCGGTTAATAATTTTAAAAACTGGTTAAAAGTTATTAATGGAATTGATGTCAGCATACTTCAATCTGGGCCAAATTCTTTTTCAAGTAACATTGCGGATGCTAAAGGGTCTCCAACTAATACATTTCGCACATTAAATGATGCTATTAAGGCTTCAGAAGAATCTGCTTTGCGGCGCTCTGAAAGAGAAAAAGCGCCCGTATCCCCTGTAGCGCCTACTGTTAAACCAGCAACTGGTCCTGAGAGCCGTGCGCCACAAGTACCTGACCTTAAAAAGTACACCCCTACTGAAGCTAAAGATCAGTGGAATAGCGCAGGCCAGGGTAAGCGAGCCGCAGTTATTAGTAGGCTTGAAAACAAAAAACTGGAAAAAGAAATCATTGGCAAAAATTGGGAAGACCTAACTCCAGAGCAACGTAAGGCAACTAAGTCTGCGCTGGATGAAGACTTCTTTATGCCCAGCAGCTACACCAATACCAAAGGTGAGCAGGTTAGGACTGGACCTCCTGTTATGCCAGTTGGTGCTGCCGCGCCTGCTGCTCCAGTTACGCCTAAAGCGCCCGCGCCGGCTGAGATTGTTCCGGCAATCACCCCTGCTACAGCCGAAGAGACTGCAAAAGTTGACAAAGCTAAAGATGATTTGATGGATGCGTTAGGTGACTTGGGAGAGCTTCTTACCAAGAACACGCGCATGAACATGATGCCAGAAGAAGAGCAGAAGCTTATGCCTGTTCTTACTCGGCTTATGGATGCCGCTTTCCGCCTTGGCTATTACAAGTTCAAGCAAGCCGTTAAGTTTATTCTTAAAACTATCCGCGATAAATTTGGCAAAGACGCAGCCAACAAGATTACCTTGGACCACTTGCAGGGTGCCTACATTGGTATGGCTGGTAAGTATCAGGACCAAGGCGCAAGCACCAAGAAAGAAGTTGTTTCTGTTGAAAGCTTGGAAGAGATTGAAGCAGAAGAAGCTGAACAGGTTACTGTACAGGCTGACTTGTCTACGCCTGATGGCAAGTTTGCTGTTGCTCAAAAGATAGCGGACATCTTTAACAGTGGTAAAGGTTTTAACAATATTATTGAAGCACGCAAGGCCATTGAAGAAATGACCGGCCAGAAGATTGAGGCCGGCACAGAGTCAGCCAAGAATGCTGATGAATCAGTGGAGGTAGGCGTAGTACTAGCCTCGCGCAATATCGTTGAGCAAGGGCGCAAGGATGGCCTCAATAGCAG
>Ga0209296_1003101_pt1 | contig 11432 bp, 6 predicted proteins | sample S_130206_EF_Meta_FD_187319 | JGI IMG/M metagenome (GOLD analysis project Ga0209296, IMG submission 187319) | Freshwater microbial communities from Lake Simoncouche, Canada to study carbon cycling - S_130206_EF_MetaG (SPAdes) (version 2) | ecosystem: Environmental > Aquatic > Freshwater > Lake ...
TGTCGCACAGTTATACTTTGAAAGAACCAGTCCTGTGATTGAGATCTGCAAGGCATAAGTATTAGCTCCTTCGTTCACATAGTACCACTTGTTCAAGCCATTGAACGGCAATGTACCTATTGAGTTAGTATATATAAAGTCTCCAAGTGCAGGGTATGCGCTAGCTCCATTATGGTAGAACGTTGTTGAGTTTACACCTAAAGAACAAGAACTATACTGAGTGCTATATCCCGTTGGATCCATAAGGTATCCGGTGAACACAGGCGCAGTAGTCGTTGTGGTTGTTGTCGTAGATGTAGTCGTTGTTGTACCAATACACGTTGCACAGTTTGCATAAAGAACTCTTGGATTAGGAATTAGATACCCATAAGGTTGTGCAGCTACCGTTCCAGTGATTGTCCAGCAGTTGCCATCAGATGACTTCAATACATTGCCTACTGAGATTGCTTGAGAGAAAGTATCTAACAATACATCGTTGTATGTTGTTCCACATAATGTTGCGCTGTAGTAAGTTCCTGCTGGCAAAGTAGTTGTGGTTGTTGTGGTTCCGCAATTAAATACGTCAACTACATTGCCAAGGTTGTCAACTTTTATTGCTTGGCCATTATTAATCAAGTACCAGTTGTTGCCACCCACTAAAGGCGTTGCACCATTTTGATCTTCGTAAACAATGTCATCAACCATCGGGAATACTGTGTATCCGTTTGAGTACATAGTAACAAATGTAGGCACAGAAATAGCACAGCATAATGACGCACTTACTTGATTGTGAACCTTATCCACTTGAATAGGTACATAATTTACCGGTTGACTATTTACAGTAATTGTAAATGTGTTTGGTATACTTGTTCCTACGCAGTTTGTTGCAGTCACAGTTAAGTTATATTGCCCGAATCCAGACGCTGTCCCAGAAATCAATCCTGTTGCAGTATCAAGCGTTAGGCCTGCTGGCATACTATTGGTTTGACAAGGTCCTACTAACGAGAATGTTACATCTGATCCAGTGACAACTGATATTGTTCCACTGACATAGCATTTGTAAATAACCTGACCAACATTAACCACAACGTTTTCATACAATAATGTATTTGGATTCTGACCAGTAACAACGCCACCAACTGTTCCGCCATCAATGGCATAGTTAGATGATGTAGTTGACACGGCATAGCTTGTCGGGTTATTTGTTGCAGCTATTTTAATGCTTACATCGTTACCTTGGATGAATTCTACATTGCCTTGAATAACAACTGGCACAGCAACTTCAGTACATCCGCAAGCGGTTACCGATAGTACAACACCAAAGTTGTCAATGTTTAATGCATAGCCAGATATGTAATAATACTTACTATCTCCGGCAAACAATGTTGTTCCACCAGCATTAGAGTAGATAATATTCCCCTCAGAAGGTATGCTGTTTTGTCCATTATAATATACAGTTGTGCTTGTGCTTCCGGCACACGCAAGAGCTGTAGTTGTGTAAGGTGTTGCCCCCATTGCGATTGACCTCAATGTGGTTGCGTAAGTTTGAAATGACCATGTTGTGCTGGTAATAGGAGAGTAAACATATAAGAAGTAACTTCCTGTTGTTTGCTTAACTTGCGTCAAGAATCCTACGCCATTATTAACAGAGCCATTGTAAGGAGAACTTAAATTTATATTATCAACACCTAATGCAACCAATGCGTTATAGTTTGACAAGCTGTTTAATCCAACGTATCCACTATCATTAATTAAGTTGTTGTTTGCGTCATATAAAACAAATCTAGAAGCACCAACTCCTGCGTTATACTTCAATTGTAAATTACCTACGTTTGATCCATAGTTCAATTCAATGATCTCAGGATTCAATGTGCCAGAAGATGTAGACGATCCAACGCTTGGAATGTTTACTTTGTTTCTATAGTCCCAAGTTAAATACAAGTTAGTACCACTTGCTGCATAATTGAAGTTTGCATTGTAAAGCCCTGCGCTATAAACTGGAGTAATCTCAGTAGATGCTGCAATCAATGCATTTACGTTTGCAGGGTCGTAGGTTGCATTTGTATCTAACGAATATACTTTGTTACCCAAGCTTGGATTAAATATCTTTATATTGGATCCTTGTGCGTTTGTAGTGTCGGTGTAAGATGTAAGAGTAACAGTATCTCCAACCGCTGGGATATTACCCTGACCGACAACACCAACGCTTTGAGCATATAATGACAATCCAGTTGGCTGCATTACTACGTTTGAGTACAAAGCTCCTGAAGATCCTGAGCTTGTCCAATTCACGTTCTGTTGTGTTTGTGAACCACCTTGAGCTACTTGACCACCATTGGCAACCACAACTGTCTTAATAACAGCTGGTCTATTAGATTGAGTCAATATAACATCTTGGAATGTTCCGCAGGCATTTACCCTAATCTTTATAGATCTAGATGTAGCAGCGCCAATATTTGACGTAAGCGTAACTTTAATAAGTTTGTTACCTGTGCCAGCAACTTGAGAAAGCGTAGCCCATCCAGTTCCAAAACCATTGTCAATCAATGACACAGTCCAGTTCTGAGATGCAGTAATAATAAATGTGTCATACGTTCCGGCAGTTCCCTCAATAAAGAAAACTGTTTTATTGACAGAGTATGTACACAAATTTACAGTCTTTGTGTTGCTTGTTAATACATACACGGCATCATAAGGATCATATGCACCAATCTTTTGTGTATCTGGCCCACTTGAGAATAAATCTCTAAACCAATCTCTCATGCCCTGAGAAGATATCTCAAATAATCCAGACTCGTCAAGCTTCATCGCTGCGCCTCTTCTGGCATCAGTAAAGAAGATATCAGATCCCCACTTCGCAAAACTCTCAGGGTTCAAGCTAATACCATATTCTCCCATATAAGGTACAGGTGTGCCAAGCACCTCAGGGATAGAAGATATTGCGCCTCCGCCAATAGCATCGCTTAGTAAGTTCTTCTCGTAAAGAACTCTGAATATTTTATTTTCTTGGAATACAACTAAGTCAGTGTCTCTTGAGTGCAGCTTTTGAATGGAGCCGTATGCTCTGTCCAAGAACTTGAAGTTAGCTTTAGACAAATTGAACTCATTCAATCTGTTAGTCGATGTCTCAGACTGATATATTTGCGAGTATGTGATGCCAGACTTTGCATTGCTTTGCGCATAGTTAGAAATGTATGAGTTAACCCTTGGGGTATTGCCTATTGTAGGTTGATTAAAATCATCTCTAACTCTATAACTCTCAACACCATTACCAAAAGAGAATGCATTGAAATCATTAATCTGCAACGTTGCAATACCATTTAACACTTGCCCGGTATCTCCGCTAACGGTTGAGCTGTGAAGCTTTACAAGTCCGTTAGATGTACTTACGCTTGTGATTGGATATGTGATTGGAATCTCATAAAATATCTCAGAGTTATTATCCCTGCCAATTGTTTCAAGCACAATAGGTGATTGTCCATTTAAGCTATATGTAATCTTAAGAGTAATTCTATTCTGAGGAATTGTATTAAATCCCCCACCGCTAAAACTACCTAATTGATTATTAACATCATATCCTTTTATAATTATATAAGTAATACCGCTTATAGTTCTAAAGAAAACATTAAAAGGACCATGATTTGTTCCGCCTTCATCATATTGTCTGAACTTACTATAAACTTGATCTTCATAAAACCATTCTTCAATATTTACATAATCAGAAGACGCAATAAATGTTTGTTCTGGCTGATCTGCGGCACCCTCACTTTCAGACATATCTATTTTAATTACTTGACCAGTAGTTATGTTGTTTAAAGGAAGCTTTGCAAATCCACCATCTTTTTGAGCATTAGGATCAATCCACCAAGTTGGACCATTGAAAGTATTTTTTCCTTTATTGCTTCTACAATTTATTCTCCAAGAATCTCCGACTGTATACCCTGTATTTGATCCAAATATAATAAAACCAATTGATTTGCCTGATGCGTCTTTTAAATAGTTACCCTTTTTTACGGTTGTAATCGTTGATAAATTATCTTTGTTTATTGTAACATTTGATTCAATAGGCGCAGATAAATTAGGAAACAAATAATAATTAAATGTATTTGTTCCTGTCATTTTTATAGAATATCTTGCATCTTGTACTCCTCCGTAATAAGTTAATGCAGTTAGCTTACTATTGCCCTTTCCATAAAATATTGGATTTTCAATAGCAGCATAAGGAGTATATTTATCAAGATTTATATTGGTGGTAACGCTATCTCTGTTATTAGCAACACCAAAATCACTTATGGATGTTTCTGATCTTGATATTTTAATAAATAAACTTCCTTCGGCTTTAACTTTAATGTAAAATCCTTCAGGCTGTTGTAGTGGAGATGTGTTCAAGAAATTAGCAGCCTTCATATCCGCTTCAAGAATTTTATATCTTTCAGCGGATCCAGTTGCTCCAGACTCTGTCGACTTAATTGTTAAGTAAGCATCCTTCTGAACTTTGTCAATGTCAGCCTTAGGTATCAAGAACCAAGTATATAACCCATCTTGAAAATAATTAACTGGAAATACATTGTAATACTCTGATTTGTTTTGCTTTATAAAGAATCTATACTTTGTTGCAAAGCAAGGAGCATAGTTATTTACCTTTACTTTCAATAAGTTTTGTGCTGTAGACGCACTAGCTGGCACATGAACCGTGTTCCCATCAGAGGTAAGAACAGTTGTCATTCTGCCATAGTCATCTAAATACACAATCCCTAACTCATAGTCCCTGTCGCTTTTAAATGTTTTTCTTGGAACACCCTTAGTTACTACCGGTATAGAATTCAATTCAGCCTTAAGACTAACATTGATAGGCACTTGATTGCAGTCAGCGATATCATAGAACTGAGTGTAGTTACCATAAGATAATCTGTTGCCAATATACTCTTGCGCTTTTGCCTTCAATGGCACGTTGTCAAACAACCTTGTCAATTGATCTTCTGGCAAAGCAGCGTAAGCTTTGTTGTTTTGAAATTTAAACTTATTTGATAAAGCTGTCGCCTTGGTTATGTTCTCAATAATGTTTGCCGTCAACGAAAAGCTGTCCTTAAATATTAACTGAACCTCTTTTACATTGCTGTCTCCAAAGTCAAAAGTAATATCAACAGTATTGTTTACATTGACCATGGACTTATTACTTCCTGTCCCATAGTCATATGAGAATACCTTAGGGAAGAATGCAACGTCAGAGAAAGGCGATAACGCACTATACTCATTGTCAAGGTACTTGTATCTATAAGCAAATCGTATAAATCTCTCACTGATATTATTTACGTCAGATCCATCATTGCTCATTACAATTGTAGGCGCATTTAATGGAGGAGCTAATATCACAGAGATGTCTTTGTCCGTAAACCCATCTAAGGCATATGTTCTTGTTACATTTATTTTTCTTGGTGGGTTCAATCCATCTGTCCAATACAATAAATTATCAACCAAGTTAACGCCAGTAATTAAATTACTAGTACTGAACTTCAAGTACTCAACCGGAGCCCTACCAACGCTTTCCATTAACAATATATATGTCTCTCCTGTTCCGTTTGCATTCTCATGGTATTTCACAACCATATTAAATATGCCCTTCACAAAATAGTATATATTATTGTTTGCCAGATCAACATACGAACCAATGGTTGTATATGTGCCCGGCAACGTGATACCCATAGCTAACGCTGCGGCCCTTAATCCAGACACTTTGGTATTACCCATTACATTCTGCACGGAACCAACATTGGTTGAGTCAGATGTACCTACACGGATGTTTCTGGCATCTCTATATTGACCATTAGGGATAAGCCTCTCATCGAGGTCTTTGTTCATTATGCCAGCGGCAAAGTTTCTTTTTAATTCCATAGTTATTTAATCCACTTATCTCTACCACGAAGAACCATTAATAATCTTCCTGGCTTAAGGTTACTCAATCTGATTTTAGCATTTCTTAGCATCGCTGACTTCTCTTCTCTTGCACGTCTTACAATGTACTCCTGAACGCCAATTCTGTTGTTTAGAATACACCATTTGATGTAAGAGTAAATAAAGTCTTCAGCAAACTTGTGAACCTTTAATTGTGATGGATCTGTGCTCTCAAGACCATCAGAGATATACTCAAGCACGATCATTCTGCCTGATACAGCTGATGAGAAGTTGATCACACCAGATGCTTTGTCAATTACAAATTTAGGGTTGACATTCGCTTCACTTGTCTCCATACCAAAGCGTCCGCCAATTCCATATCTAAAGTACCAGTAGCCATCATAGAACCAACCTTCTCTTCCATAGTACCATCCATCAATGTAAGCAATCTCCATTGCTGTATTCTTGATGCGTGAGATATCTAATTCAGATTGACCAGTAATAATGTTACCGTCTTGGTCATAGATAAAATCATCATTGTTATCTTGCAAATATGCGTTAGCATAGTTAACCGTTGTATTCTCAGTCAACTTGAACAATACGCCATTTGCTTCTAATGATATTCTAATATAGTCAACATAGTCAGGAGGCAATATGAACTTCAAATCATCCTTAACCTTCATCTCAAGAACCTTCTTGTTTCTTAGTGCGTCATAGTTTAGCTCCTGCAATGCTCTCTTTGCGTGGAACAACACATTGTAACGCGTCGCATTGTCAATTAATTTGTCAGGCCCAACATACATAAGCATGAAGTTGTTGACAATATCAGCCAATGTTGTATTCTGCCCTTCACCCCAAAGGTTTGAGTCGTTGTAATATTCTTGGTTTGTTGACATTATTGTTGTTGTTGATTATTTTGTTCCTCAGCAGTTGCTATTGCAACAATCTCATTCTCTCTAATAGTAACACCAGCAAACTTCAATATCTTGATAATCAAGTCGTTCTGAAATATATCAGGCACCTCAAAGTCTTTATAATCTGGAGCCGCTTGGTCAAACAATGGTGCTTGCGTTGCTGGATCAGTGTAGTATGTCCACTTCGGATCTAATGGGTATCTATTGTAAACAATTGACACGTTAGTCTGAATCGTTGACGGATAGACAGTTATTGTTGTGCCAGCTTGTGAATATGCCGGATAGTATGTTGTTGGAGCTGTGTGATTAGAAAACAAAAAGTAAGGCAATTTGTTTTTCTCAATTCTCTCAACATCCTTAAAGCTATACAATACATTTGTTACGCTATATACATCTGTAGGCAAATTGTATATGCCACCAGAATATGTTAATGCAGCGCTGGTAGAAAACTTATCAATGCTTTCAGACAAAAGCTTGGCAATGTCCGAGCTGCCACTATACGATACCCCTGTATTCCTCTTAACAAGCCACTTATTGTATTGATAGAACATATCTTCAAATACCTCTAATTGTGCTTGTCTGGCAAATGCATTGAATTCATCAGGAGTAAGATATCCATTGTTATCCTTATTAAGGAAGAACATTACGGTATTTCTTACGTTATTTATCATTGTATCGCAAAGATAATAAAAAAATAGCAGGGACTTGCCCTGCTACCTTAATGAATGAAATAAAGAAAAAATTAAGCTAGTACCGCAGTAGAAATACTGATACCAGATGGTAATGTTGGTGCAAGAAATTGCAAAGGAGCCGCGTTTGGCTTTTGTACATTAATGATTGCGTCAATGATTGCATTTACAGTTGCAGTAGTTGCATCACTTGTGTGAGTAAGTGTAAGAACGTCAGCAGCAGTGCTACCAGCAGTATACGCAATCGTAACAGTTGTGTTAGAAGCTTTAGAAACTAAACCAATGCCGTCAGTTCCGATCAATACCGTTCCGGTAGTTGATGCTTCGATTTTTAAAAATTTGCTCATAGTTGTATGCAAATATAATAATTATTCTTGACTAATCCTGTTAAGCATTTCTTCTGTCTCAATACCTTCTTGAGTCTTGAAATAAGCAGCCATGGCATTGATGGGTTCTTCTCCTAAAGGAATGCTCATCATTTTGCGCTTATTGTCTTTAAGATTAAAGTATACGTCTCTTTGTGAGTTCCTAAATTGCAAGTAAGCCATCTCAATATACTTCGCTGCTTTGTTGCGTAATTGTAAGTCAGAGTCGTCAATCATTTCTAAGAAGTCTTCTGGATTGTTTCTAGCATATACCATAACGTCTCTTCTTATTTCTTGAGATGTCATGTTTTCTACACGAGAACCAATCATCACACGTAATACCGCCATTGCTGTGTCAATACTAATTTCTCTGGCAGCTATTTGCGCATCAAGTTCAAAGTTGATATACTCAAGACTTTGCGTTGCTTCTTTCTCTGGATCAAACTCTTCAAAAATATCTCCATTAGATGGATGTAATTCTAAGAACTTTTGTAATACAGGATTGTTCTTTTGAACAACCAATGCGCCATCTTCAAATACAATTGGCTCTAAGATGTAGTTACCATCTTGTTCGTCCTCGAAAGGAGACTTCTGGTTTCTGGCATATCTTAATGCTCTGTTTGTGTTTGTTTCTTCGTCGAAGTGCAATAAAGCAAAACGCTTGGTGTTGCGAGAAGGCAACATGAATGACAATGGAGGAGCTACGTCCTTCAGAACGTAAACTCTGTCTTTGATTTCAGGTTTTTTCATTTGATTAAAATTTTACATTGCAAATATAAACAAAAAAAAGTGGGGCTATTAACCCCACTTAGTTTATTGATTGCTAATTACTTATTAGTTACGGAATAAAACGAAGTTGTTAGCTCCCAAGGTGCACAATGCACGCTCAGACAAGAAATGAACTTGCATAGCATCCAAGTCACTAGTAGTTGCACCACCGGCAGAACCAGTAATCCAAGTTTTGTAACGACGATCTTCAGTTTCGCTAGCTCTGTAACGAACGTGCAAGAATGGACGTTTAGCGTTCTTACCTAACACTTGATCATAAACGCTAGTAGAACCTGCTGGTACTAACACACCGTTTACAACACCACCATTAATACCACCACGTAAAGTAGCGTCATTAAGATATTTCCAGTCAGTTTTGTAGAACTCATAGCTACCACGTTTGAAGCCTTTGAAGCCCAAAGTTAATGCCATGTTCTCGTCATTGTCAAACAAACCAAAGCTTGTTCCACCTGCACCGTAGCTGTTTTGAGCAGCCAACATATCATCAATATCCAAAGAGAATTGACGATTGATGAACAATGCGTTTTCTTGGATAGCTCCTTGTTTGTCAAGACGTTGCAAGATAGCATCGAAGTCAGCTAATGCAGTTGGGTTTCCACCGCCCCACACGTTACCACGGCTATTAACAACGTAGAATAAACCTTCAGAACCCTTGTTTCCAATGTCACCAGTAGCTGCGATAGCACCAGAGTTAGCTTCAGCAGGAACTGCTTCAACCATAGCCATCTCTAAGTAGTCATCAAAACGTAAACGAGTTTCGTGCTCTGATTTCAAATACCACAAGTAACCTGTAGCACCGTTCTCAGTAGTAACTTCTACCCATCCGATTTGAGCCATGTCAGAACCAGAAACTTCATATTTGTCTTTGATAATGATTGGGCTGTTAGAGAAGATATCATCTTGTCCTTCCAAAGAACCAGACATACCGTTAGAACCTTTTTTGAATTCAGAACCGTAAACAAATGCACTAGATGCAGTTGATACAGGGATAGTTTGTCCACCACCAGCATAATATGCTACAGTGAAAGTCAAACCACTAACAGCAGTGATAATTGCTTTGTCGCTTTGAGTTCCAGCTGCATTTCTAGATAAGAATACAGTTTGACCAACTCTAAAGTTACAAGCAGTGATACCTGCGTCAGCTACAGTCCAAACAGCGGTGTCATCACCAGCAGCACCAGCTGAAGTACAGCTAGAATACTTTGTGTGCAAACGACCTTGTTCAGCCCATTTGATTAAGTCGGAGTTACTTGGCATCTCCGCACCGACCATGCGTAAGAAAGATGCAATTGAACGATTACCGTATCTTTCAAATTCTTTCTCGTAAGTATCAGGAAGATACTGGTTCAAGAAGTTAAAATTGGTAATGTAGTTAGTAGGCAATGTTGCCTTTACTGATGAGGGGGTTAATGCGAAACCCGGACTCGATAATACTGAACCAGCCATGTTTTTTTATTTTTGTTTTTTTTTGTTTATTTTTTGTTGCTTTTTATAACTAATCTGTTGCCGTGGTCGTTGTCAAGAGAAGTTACCTTAAATCCACCTTTGCCCATATTTTCTGGTACGGATCTTACACCTCCCATATCTATGTTCTTTGATTCCTTTGCGATTGTTTCTACTGCCTCAGATTTTCCCTGATCGTAGAAATATTTTGCAAAACCCTCCGGATTTCTGGCAACTGCTATCGCCCTATGATACGCAGCCGGATCTTTCATAAAACCGTTATCATCTAAGAATGTCTTGATGAACTCGGTCAAATTAGATTGATCCTTCTTAATTGCTTCTGTCTCGCCCGGTTTGTAAACAAATTCATTATCTCCAACTTTAAATCCAAAACCTTTGAATTCATTAGAGAATAACTCGTCAGTTTTCTTGGCGAAATATTCAGCTCTTTCTCTCTGCGCCTGTTCAACTTCTTTGGCACTTTGGGCATTTTGCTTAAAGGCGTTGTACTGATCTTTTTCGTTGTCCGGAATTCCAGCACCTCTTGACTCAAGGGGAACTTTGTATTGGTCCTTCAACTTATTAAAGTAGTCCTTCGCTTTTGTAAGCTCTTGTTTGTGTGCTATTCGCTTCTTCTTAACATCCCTTTCGTCGTCCATGTCTTCATCGTACTTAAACTTGTTCTCAAGTTCAAATGCAACTTCATCATCGTCAAGGTCAGGGTTGTTTTGCTTGTAATAATCGAACAGCAACTTATTTGGGTCTTCGTTATCAACGTCTCTATTTACTTTATAGAAATCATCAATGCCTCGACCTGTTTCCTTTTTGAACTTTAAAAACGCTGAGACATCCTCTGGTAACTCTTCACTTTGATTTCTCTCTTGAAGCAAGTCATCCAAAGTATTAATCTCTTTGTTATACCTATTCTTAATAAAGGACAGAACGTCATTCTCTTCAAGTTGCCTTTGCTCTCCTTGCGGTACAGCAATTGGCTCTTCAATTCTAACAGGCTCTTCTACCTGTTCTGTTGGGTGCTGTTCTTCGTGCTTGGCTAGTAACTCCTGTTCGATTTCTTGAACAGACTTTTCTTCACCAAAACTCACAGCTTTTACTGATGTGAAATTCTCCATATATTTTATTTGATTAATTTTTCGCTACAAAAATAGTGATTTTTATTTTGGTTCAAATTGAGCCAAATCAAAACCATCTAAAGAGTCTTCGCTTGATTCAAAATCAATGGCTGGCAAGTCTTTCTTACGCTGCTCAATTAACTTTGATTGGTGTGTGCTTTGGATGTCAATACGCTTATCCTTCGCCATTTCCTTCTCTTGGTCAATTGTCTTCGCAGCATTAACTTCTAA
>Ga0209296_1003102_pt1 | contig 11432 bp, 7 predicted proteins | sample S_130206_EF_Meta_FD_187319 | JGI IMG/M metagenome (GOLD analysis project Ga0209296, IMG submission 187319) | Freshwater microbial communities from Lake Simoncouche, Canada to study carbon cycling - S_130206_EF_MetaG (SPAdes) (version 2) | ecosystem: Environmental > Aquatic > Freshwater > Lake ...
GCTTTGCTTTCACTTGAATCATTTCGCATCTATGCGCGAGATTTTAATGTCATTCCAGTGGCTAGAAAATTATCATCGGCTGGTCAAACTCCGCTCTCTATTTACAATAAATTAGCTTCAAACAGAAGTGGGACATTCCTACTTGAATCAGCAGAAGCTGGCGTATGGGCGCGCTACTCATTTATTGGAATAAACAGTGAGGCAACTCTTACAGAATTAAACGGTCAAGCTATTTGGGAAGGAACAATGCCATCTGGGGCGCCAACTGGGATTGATCCATTATCTGCGTTAAGAATTTCAACCGCACACCTTCGCTCTCCAAAGCTTGCTAACTTGCCACCACTTACTGGTGGATTAGTTGGATATCTTGGATATGACATTGTCCGAAGATTAGAAAAAATATCGAATACTGCAAGTACCGATGTTGATATTCCAGAGATTGCCATGATGCTAACCGCAGATTTAGCGGTTTATGACCATAAAGAAAGCAGCATTACGTTAATTGCCAACGTAATAAATTGGGACGGAAGTTCAGAGCGAGTTGATGAGGTCTATGCGCTAGCTATTAAGAGATTAGACAAAATGGAATCAGATTTACTAAAAGGAAGTAATCAATTCAAAGAAATTCCTGCGTTGGTGTCTGCGCAATACGAGCGAAACACAACCGATGCCGAATATGTGAATAAAGTTGAACTGATCAAAGAAGAAATTAAATCAGGTGAAGCATTTCAGGTAGTTTTATCGCAGAGATTTACAATGGCATCTAACTCTGATCCATTTGATTTATACCGAGTACTACGTGAGCAAAATCCAAGCCCCTATATGTATTTGTTTCGATTTGCTAATGGCCTATCCGTAGTTGGCTCAAGCCCAGAAGCATTAGTTAAAGTAACTGGTGATGAGGTGATGATTCATCCAATAGCTGGCACTAGAGCTAGAAATATAGACCCACAAATCGATGATGAACTTGCTAAGGAATTATTGGAGGATCCAAAGGAGCGAGCAGAACATTTGATGCTAGTAGATTTAGGGCGTAATGATTTAGGCAGAGTGTGTAATCCGGGTAGCGTTGAAGTGACAGAGTTTATGCAGATTGAAAAGTATTCTCATGTTATGCATATTGTTTCTACGGTTGTTGGTAAATTAGCAAAAAAGTTTGCACCTATTGAGGCGCTTTTTGCAGTATTTCCAGCCGGAACTTTATCTGGTGCGCCAAAACCTAGAGCTATGCAAATCATCGAGGATAATGAATCAACAAGAAGAGGAATTTATGGTGGAACGATTGGTTATTTAGATTTCACGGGAAATATAGATACTTGCATTGCGATAAGAACTGCAGTGATTAAAAATGGTGTGGCCTATGTTCAAGCTGGTGCCGGCATTGTTGCCGATTCTGATCCAATATCTGAAAATCAAGAGTGCATTAATAAAGCGGCAGCGGTGTTAGGCGCAATCGCCACGGCAAATACGATGGTTGATTAATATGAAATCTTCGATAATTACCAGTTTACTTCTGGTGGCGCTTTTAACATTTTTTATCATTAAACTAAGCAAACGGACCAATTTGAAAAAATATGAGCGCAAGCCAAAGAATTCTTGGAACTCTCTTTCAGAAGGGATAGATCCAACAGATGAGTGATTCAAACATTCTTACATCCATTATTGAAGGTGTTATCGAAGATGTTGCAAAGCGCAAAATTCCAACCTCACAACTCAAAGAACAGCTAGAAAATGCGCCCAAACTTAGAAATGCCTACGCTGCTTTAAACAATGAAGGAATGCGCTTAATCGCTGAAATAAAAAGGTCTTCTCCCAGTAAAGGAGATCTAGCTGCCATAAGTGATCCGGTTTCATTGGCAATGGATTATCAAAGTGGGGGAGCTGATGTAATAAGTGTATTAACTGAGGAACGAAGATTTAAAGGAAATATCTCTGATTTAATTGCGGTTAGATCAGAAGTTAACCTACCTGTCTTACGCAAAGATTTTATTGTGACCGAGTATCAAGTCTATGAGTCAAGAATTCTAGGCGCAGATTTAATGTTGTTAATTGTTGCTGGATTATCAAAAACAGAGCTTATTGATTTCTACCAATTGGCAACAGAATTAGGAATGGATGTTTTAGTTGAAGTTCATGATTTAAATGAGGCAGAAATTGCTGTCGATATCGGATCTAAAATAATTGGTGTAAATTGTAGAAATCTAAAAACACTTGAGATAAATTCTAGAAGTTTTGAGTTAATCCTGCCTCAATTCCCAGCATCAGTTCTAAAGGTGGCAGAGTCTGGAATTAGCAACAGGGAGCAAGTCATAGCGGTGCAAGATTTAGGCGCAAAAGCAGTTCTAATCGGTGAGACTCTAGTTAAAACAGGTAATCCAGTTCATACTATAAAAGAACTTCTTAATCGCTAGAGATCTAATAAACTACTGTTATGGCTAATGAAAAAGTAGTGCGAAGTATGGATTCAAACGTACTTGGGCATTTTGGACCTTACGGTGGCAGATTTGTACCAGAGGCATTAATTGCTGCATTAGATGAATTATCTGCTGCGCATGTTTCCGCTCAAGCTGATCCAAGTTTTCAAGCAGAGTTGTCTGAATTACATAAGACATATTCAGGGCGACCAAGTATTTTAACTGATGCTAAAAGGTTCTCAGCCTATGCAGGTGGTGCAAAAATTCTTTTGAAGCGCGAGGATTTAAACCATACTGGAAGTCACAAAATTAATAATGTACTTGGCCAAGCACTTTTAACTAAGCGTATGGGTAAGAAGAGAATTATTGCTGAAACCGGAGCAGGCCAACATGGAGTCGCATCTGCAACCGCTGCTGCATTATTTGGCTTGGAATGTGTTGTTTATATGGGAGAGGCTGATACTAAAAGACAGGCGTTAAATGTTGCTCGAATGAAGTTACTTGGCGCAACTGTGGTGCCTGTAACACAGGGCTCTAAAACATTAAAAGATGCAATTAATGAGGCAATGCGAGATTGGGTAACAAATGTTGAAACAACTCATTACTTATTAGGCACCGTTGCTGGGCCACATCCATTTCCAACCATGGTCAGAGATTTTCAAAGAATTATTGGAGTCGAAGCCAGGCAACAAGTGCTCGAACTTACTGGAAGATTGCCAGATGCAGTTTTGGCTTGTGTTGGTGGGGGTTCTAATGCAATAGGTATTTTCCATCCATTCATTGAGGATAAATCTGTCCGCTTAATTGGATTTGAAGCTGGCGGTAGTGGGATTGAAACTGGCTTGCATGCTGCAACTATTTCAGGTGGTACACCTGGTGTTTTACATGGCACCCGTTCATACGTGTTGCAAGATAAAGATGGTCAAACAATCGAATCACACTCTATTTCAGCAGGTCTTGATTACCCAGGTGTTGGACCAGAACATGCTTATTTAAATGACATAGGTCGCGCTGAGTACAGACCAGTAACGGATGATCAGGCAATGTATGCATTTTCATTACTTTGTAAGTCTGAGGGAATTATTCCGGCAATTGAAACTGCGCATGCTTTAGCTGGTGCATTAGAGGTTGGTAATGAATTAGGTAAAGATGCAATTTTACTTATTAATCTCTCTGGTCGAGGCGATAAAGATGTACAGACGGCTGCAGAATACTTTGGAATGCCTCTTTAATGTCAACAAAGCTTGAAGATCTCTTTATCAAAACGAAATCAGAGAATAGAGCAGCACTAATTGGATATTTACCTGCTGGATTTCCGACACAGAAGGATTCAAAGTTAATTGTTAAAGCAATGATTGAAGGTGGAGTAGATGCGATTGAAATTGGATATCCATACTCTGATCCAGTTATGGATGGACCTGTAATTCAAGCAGCCTCTGAACAAGCAATTTCCAACGGGGCTGGCGTTGATGAGGTTTTTGATCTACTTATGATAAGCGTGGGCTACGGAGTCCCATCTGTTGTAATGAGTTATTGGAGTCCTATTGAAAAGTATGGTTCAGCAAAATTTGCTGCTGCCGTATCTGCAGCTGGCGGCTCTGGTGTGATTACACCTGATTTAACAGTTGAAGAGTCTGAGCTTTGGAAGAATCAAGCGCAAAATGAATCTATAAATCGAATATATGTTGTTGCCCCAAGCACTACTGATCAACGCTTGGCAAAAGTTACTTCAGAATGTTCAGGATTTATTTATGCTGCAAGTTTGATGGGAGTTACAGGGGCTAGAACCTCAGTTTCGGGCAACGCAAAAGCTTTAGTTGATCGAATTCGAAATGCTAGTAATACTCCAGTTGCAGTTGGTCTAGGTGTATCAACTAAAGAGCAGGCTAGTGAGGTAGCTTCATATGCAGATGGCGTAATTGTCGGCTCAGCTTTTATTAAAGTAATCCAGGAGCATGGTGCAGGAAGATCTGGGTTAAAGAGAATTAAAAAACTTGCCGAATCACTTTCGAAAGGAGTAAGAGATGGAAGATAAGTTCAAAGTACTCCAACCATGGTTGACTCTTTTATCTAGATTGATATTAGGAGTTGTTTTACTTGTGGCAGGTGGACTAAAAATAGGTAACTTACCAAAATCTGCAATGGCTGTTCGAGCTTATGAATTATTGCCAGTCTCATTAGCGAATTTTTTAGGTTATACGCTGCCATGGATTGAAATTGGACTAGGCCTGCTATTAATTGTTGGAGTTACTGTAAAGATTTCAGGAGCATTAGGTGCCTTAACGATGTTGGCATTTATCATTGCAATTGCCCAGGCTTGGGCCAGGGGGCTGAGTATTGACTGTGGATGTTTTGGAGGCGGGGGAGCCATCGACCCTGAAGATACGAAGTATCTCTCAGAAATAATTAGAGACATAGGCTTAATGGCGCTAGGAATTTTCTTATATTTCTACCCTAAGGGTAGATTTGCCTTAGAGAAATAAATATCGAGATACATAGGGGAGTGAAATGGCTGCGAATAGTGAATCTGATAAAGGAACTCGTAACTTAGTTATTGGAATGGTTGCATTTATTGTGGCTGTTGGAATAATTTTTTCCTTTATAAGCAATCGCGCTAATTCAAACTATGCTATTCCTGCAACTGTATCTGAGGCTGACGGGTACGGAATTGTTTTAAACCCAACGGCAACACCAACGATAGATATCTGGGTTGATTACCAGTGTCCAGCATGTCGCGCATTTGAGATTCTAAATGGTGGCTATGTAAATGAAGTTATTGCTCAAAAGAAAGCAAAAGTAGTTTTTCATCCACTAACTTTTATTGGAGCTGAATCAATTATTGCTGCTAACGCTGCTGCTTGTGCAGCCGATGAGAATAAATTTGTTGATATGAACCTTGCACTTTTCCAAAACCAACCTAGCAATGAAAATTCTGGTCAATGGCAGGCTGAGGCGATGCTCGCTCTCGGTGAATCAGTTGGAATTAAGTCTGAGACTTTTAAGCAGTGCGTTAGGGACGGCAATTACGTGAAATGGACACGCAACGTTACGGATGCCTCTGCAAACAAAAATGTAAACAGCACTCCAACTATTCGCGTTAATGGCAAGGATTTAGATCGAAATACTGAGTATGGAGATCCGGTTAAGTTTAAGGCGGCACTTGCTGCAGCTGGCGTTAAGTAGTACTTCTACTTAATTTGCATGCATGCCTTGATACCAAGTCCTAGTTCATCGCAATTTTCAATTGGTCCTGCCACATTTCATTTCTATGCACTTTGCATAATTGCAGGAATTGCCACCGCAATTTGGATTGGTAGAAAAAGATACTCAGCAAATGGTGGATTAGCTGATGATGTCTCTGAAGCGGCAATTTGGGCAGTGCCTTTTGGAATTATTGGTGGACGGATCTATCACGTAATTACATCTCCACAAAAGTATTTTGGTTCAGATGCTAATCCAGTTGATGCACTTCGGATTTGGCAGGGAGGACTTGGTATCTGGGGAGCTATTTCCTTTGGCGCGTTTGGTGCTTATATTTATTTTCGCACTCATAAAACTACTTTAAGTTTCCCGCATTTTCTAGATGCTCTTGCACCTGGTGTCGTAATTGCCCAAGCGATGGGCCGGGTTGGAAATTGGTTTAATCAAGAACTTTTTGGAAAACCTACATCACTGCCATGGGGATTAGAGATTGATCTTGTTAATCGTCCAGATGGGTATGAGAACTATTCAACTTTCCATCCCACTTTTTTGTATGAAGCGCTTTGGTGTCTGCTAGTTGCCTATCTTTTACTTAAGTTACCAATGTTTTTTAAGAGCTTTGTGAAAAATAAAGGAGATGTGTTTGCGCTCTATATATGCGGATACACACTAGGCAGATTGTGGATTGAGGCGATTCGTATTGATGATGCAAATTATATATTGGGGTTGAGGCTAAATATTTGGGTGAGTTTAATCGTGATTTCTTCGTCAGTAATGTATTTAATTCGCAGTAATCGTCGTGGCAATTTATCTAATACCCAACCTGCAAGTTAGAATTAGGGCATGGGTTTAGAAGAGGTTCAAATACGCAATATGCAGCACCGCACAAACCACTCAGGTTGGCTTCGAGCAGCTGTGCTTGGTTCAAATGATGGTTTAGTTTCAACTGCAAGTTTGATGATAGGTATAGCCGCGGCAAGTAAAAACGAATTCATCATCACTGCAGGTCTTGCCGGAATTGTTGCCGGCGCTATGTCGATGGCGGTTGGTGAATACGTCTCTGTTAAATCACAAAATGATATTGAAAATACAGATCGTGAACTTGAGATAGAACATTTAAAAGCAGATCCTGAGGGTGAATTTGCCGAGCTAGTAGAGATATATATGGAGCGTGGTTTATCGAAACCACTTGCAACAGAGGTCGTAACGGCATTTTATAAAAAGGATCCATTAGATGCTCATCTAAGAGATGAACTTGGATACTTTGAACATACAAAAGCTAGGCCTGTGCAAGCTGCAATTGCTTCTGCAATAGCTTTTACAGTTGGTGGTGTGATTCCTCTAGCAGGGGCATTGATTTCAAAATCAAATCAAGTTGTATACATTCTGATCTTTACGGCGGTTGGTTTAACTACCGCAGGCATTATTAGCGCAAAAATTGCTGCCTCACCGTTATTTAACACTGTTGCTCGAATATTCCTGGGCGGAGCATTAGGTGTGGTCATTACCGCAGGAATTGGTTACTTATTGGGGCTGACCGGGATTTAAGTATCCTGCTATTATTTGCCTATCAAGTTGTAAAAAGTTGGGCCATAGTCGTCCCGACCCTTTAACGGGAGCGACCATTTAATTTGGAAATGAATAAGCTTTTTTCTTCAACCCCAAATGCAGTTGGGTTATACAACCCTGCTGATGAGCATGATGCCTGTGGTGTTGCCATGGTCGCAACACTTAACAAATTGCCAACTCATCAGATTGTTGCGCAAGCACTTACCGCTCTTCGTAATCTTGAACATCGAGGTGCATCCGGAGCTGAAGTAGATAGTGGAGATGGCGCGGGAATTCTTATTCAAATACCAGATAAATTTTATAGATCAGAGGTAGATTTTGAACTACCTAAAGCAAGTGAGTATGCAACAGGAATCTTTTTTGTTAAGCCCGGTGAAAGCAGCTACCAAAGTAGTATTGAAAAAATTGCTAAAGAAGAGGGTCTAAAAGTCTTAGGCTGGCGAGATGTGCCAATAAATTCAAAATCGTTAGGTAAAACTGCTCTCTCAGTTATGCCAGAGTTTAAACAATTATTCATTGCAGGTAGTAACCATGAGAATGATTTAGTACTTGAAAGAATGGCATTTTGTTTACGCAAACGAGTCGAACATACGCTGCCAATATATGTCTCATCACTTTCTTCTAGAACAATTGTTTATAAGGGAATGCTTACGACTGGTCAGCTTGAAGAGTTTTTTCCAGATTTATCTAACCCATTAGTTGAATCTCCACTGGCACTTGTTCACTCTAGATTCTCAACAAATACATTCCCATCTTGGCCGCTTGCCCACCCATACCGATTTATTGCCCATAACGGTGAGATAAATACAGTAAAAGGAAATAGAAATTGGATGAGATCTCGCGAGACATTACTTGAAAGTGAGTTAATTCCTGGGGATCTAAAACGATTATTTCCAATTGTGAATGAATCTGGCAGTGACTCAGCTTCATTTGATGAGGTTCTAGAGTTGTTGTATTTAGGTGGCAGATCTTTACCTCATTCGATATTAATGATGATTCCTGAAGCCTGGGAAAATCACACAACCATGTCACAGGAGCGTAAAGATTTTTACGCATTTCATTCTGCCTTAATGGAGCCATGGGATGGACCTGCTTGCGTTACCTTCACCGATGGTAAACAAGTTGGTGCTGTACTTGATAGAAATGGTTTACGTCCTTCAAGATTTTGGGTAACAGATGATGGTTTAGTAGTTCTTGCAAGTGAGGTCGGTGTGCTTGATTTTCCTCCCGAGAAGATTATTCGTAAAGGAAGACTTCAACCGGGAAAGATGTTTTTAGTTGATATTCAAGAGGGCCGAATTATTGAAGATGATGAAATTAAACAATCACTTGCAACTGCAGCCCCTTATTCGAAATGGTTAAGTGATGGCTTAGTAAGACTTAGTGATTTACCGGCTAGGGAACACATCGTCTATCCGCACTCCTCAGTACTTAGAAGACAGCGAGCTTTTGGTTATACCGAAGAAGAGATTCGAATGATCATTACTCCTATGGCAAAAAATGGCGCAGAACCACTTGGTTCAATGGGAACTGACACACCGATAGCCGCTCTATCAAATAAACCGCGCCTATTATTTGATTATTTCGCACAGTTATTTGCACAAGTAACAAACCCACCACTTGATGCCATCCGAGAAGAACTTGTTACATCACTTGGAGGATCTATTGGTCCAGAGCACAACCTATTAGATCCTGGTCCTGAATCATGTAGGCAAATATCCTTACAATTTCCAGTAATTGATAACGATGAACTTGCCAAGATTATTAACGTCAACGCTGATGGCGATCAACCTGGTTTTGTCTCTCATGTTGTTAGAGGACTGTTTAAAACTGCAGGTGGCGGGGAAGCATTAGTCGCACGAATAACTGAGATAAGAGAAGAGATTTCAAAAGCGATAAGTGAAGGCGCAAGAATAATTGTTTTATCAGATAGGGATGGAGATGCAGAAAATGCACCAATTCCATCCTTACTTCTAATTTCAGCTGTTCACCATCATCTAATTCGTGAGAAAACTAGAACCAAGGTTGGTTTAGTTGTAGAAAGTGGTGAGGTCAGAGAGGTCCATCATGTTGCTTTACTAATTGGTTTTGGTGCTGCAGCGGTGAATCCTTATTTAGCAATGGAGAGTGCGGAGGATTTAGTTAGACAAGGCATTATTACTGGTGTTACTCCTGAAAAGGCAGTAAGAAATTTGATCAAGTCACTCGGTAAGGGTGTACTAAAAGTAATGTCAAAAATGGGAGTTTCAACTATCGCCTCATACACCGGGGCTCAGATTTTTGAAGCAATTGGTTTATCCAAAGAGGTAGTTGACGAGTACTTTGTGGGTGTTACATCAAGATTAGGCGGAGTTGGTATTGATGTAATTGCACAAGAAACAATTAAGAGACACCATATTGCTTATCCGCCAGGGGGTGAGATTCCAGGAGCTAAGCGGCTTCAAATTGGTGGAGAGTATCAATGGCGCCGAGAAGGTGAACCTCACTTATTTGATCCAGAAACCGTTTTCACTTTACAACATGCAACTAGATCAAAAAGATTTGATGTATTTAAGAGGTATACCGAAAGAGTAGATGATCAATCTCGTAGATTAATGACACTTCGCGGATTATTTGATTTCAATAGAGGTATTCGAAGCCCAATATCAATTGAAGAGGTGGAGCCTGCCTCGGAGATAATTAAGCGGTTTGCAACAGGTGCGATGTCTTATGGATCTATTTCGCAAGAAGCTCACGAAACACTTGCAATTGCGATGAACCGAATTGGTGGTAAATCAAATACTGGTGAGGGCGGGGAAGATCCTGCTCGTAACATTCCAGATTTAAATGGAGATCTAAGACGATCTGCAATTAAGCAAGTAGCAAGTGGCAGATTTGGTGTAACAAGTGAGTACCTTGTTAATGCAGATGACATTCAAATCAAAATGGCTCAGGGCGCAAAACCAGGTGAGGGTGGTCAATTACCTGGAAATAAGGTTTATCCATGGATTGCAAAGGTGCGTTATTCAACTCCCGGCGTTGGTTTAATTTCACCACCTCCACATCATGATATTTATTCAATCGAAGATCTTGCACAGCTAATTCATGATTTAAAAAATGCAAATAACAGTGCCCGTGTACACGTTAAATTAGTGGCTGAAGTTGGCGTTGGCACAGTTGCTGCTGGTGTCAGCAAGGCACATGCAGATGTGGTTTTAATCTCTGGTCATGATGGTGGAACTGGTGCTTCTCCATTAACATCGTTAAAGCATGCAGGCGCTCCATGGGAGTTGGGGCTGGCCGAAACTCAACAAACATTGATGCTAAATGGTTTACGTGATCGAATTGTTGTTCAAGTAGATGGACAAATGAAGACTGGTCGAGATGTTTTAATTGCTGCGCTATTAGGTGCTGAAGAATTTGGATTTGCTACCGCACCACTTGTGGTTTCTGGCTGCGTCATGATGCGAGTTTGTCATTTAGATACTTGTCCAGTGGGTGTAGCAACACAAAATCCTGAGCTAAGAAAGAAATTTACTGGAAAACCTGAATTTGTTGAAACCTTTTTTGAATATATCGCCGAAGAGGTTAGAGAGCTGTTAGCACAGCTTGGCTTTAGAAAATTAGAGGATGCGATTGGTCAGGTTGAACTTCTAGATACTAAGTCAGCGATTGATCATTGGAAAGCAAGTGGGTTAGACCTTGCCCCTTTACTTATAGCACCAAGAGATGAGTCACCAAGAAGGAATGTGACTAAACAAGATCATGGTTTAGCTAATGCTTTAGATAATGAATTAATTAACTTATCAGCGCAATCATTAGATAAGGCAACTCCTACTAAATTAAATATGACGGTTCGAAATGTTAATCGCACCGTAGGAACAATGCTGGGAGCTGAAATAACTCGCAGATTTGGGGGAGTAGGTCTTCCAACGGACACAATTGATATAACTTTCCATGGTTCAGCCGGACAATCATTTGGTGCTTTTTTACCTTCTGGCTTAACTCTTAGGCTCTATGGAGATAGCAATGACTATGTTGGCAAAGGCTTATCTGGTGGTCGCGTAATAATTCGACCAGATGAGAAGGCAAAGTTTTTATCTGCTGCAAATGTAATTGCCGGAAACGTAATTGGATACGGTGCAACCTCTGGTGAAATCATGATTGCTGGAATCGTTGGTGAGCGCTTTTGTGTTCGTAATTCTGGCGCAACGGCCATAGTTGAAGGTGTTGGCGATCATGGGTGTGAGTACATGACTGGTGGTACCG
>Ga0209296_1003104_pt1 | contig 11426 bp, 10 predicted proteins | sample S_130206_EF_Meta_FD_187319 | JGI IMG/M metagenome (GOLD analysis project Ga0209296, IMG submission 187319) | Freshwater microbial communities from Lake Simoncouche, Canada to study carbon cycling - S_130206_EF_MetaG (SPAdes) (version 2) | ecosystem: Environmental > Aquatic > Freshwater > Lake ...
GTTATAAATTAGTAGGTTTAACTTATACTCTTTTAAATACAATTGATTACATAGCATTTGACGGTTATTCATATTACGAACAAGGATTTAACTTTGACAATTTAGATTACGGACTTGACGCAGGAAACTATTACTACAACCCAACTTCAGACGCAGGAAAAATAAGAGTAACAATAGGAGCAAGTTTTACAGCGCGTTACACAAATTTAAGCACCGCAGTAGTAACAAGTTTAGCAGTAGCAAGTTCGACATTTGATATTCCACGAGTAAGAACTGCAAACGTAAACGAAGGAAACAAAGTAGAAATTTTAAACGGAGCTTCAGCAGTACAAGCAACTTGGTATTTTTATCCGTTAGAAGAATGCAAATATACACCTGTTATAATTGACTTTGTAAACAAGTACGGAGCTTGGCAAAGAGAATTCTTTTTTAAAGCAAGTACAGATAACTTTAATGTTGAAAACACGGAATACAATTTGATGCAAACATCACAATTTCCAACAACTTTTTATAGTGGATTAGAAGGACAAAGAAAAACATTTAATACTAATGGAAAGAAAAGTATTAAAGTAAATACAGGTTGGGTTAAGGAAACTTGGAAAGAAGTATTAAAACAAATAATGTTAAGCGAACGAATACTGATTGACGATAAACCTGCAAAGATTAATACTAAAAGCACGGAGTTGTTTAAGCATATAAACACGAAACAAATAAATTATAGTTTAGAATTTGAGTTTGCATTTGATGTTATTAATTCAGTTATTTAATGAAAAGGCAAGTAGCAATATTTATAGAAACAGCTTTAGCACAAACCGAATTAAATTTTTCACGTTTAGAATTATTTAACGATGAAAAGATTTCCGTAAGTTCTACCATTCAAAACATATCGGATATAAGTAAAATATTTACGGACTATTCGCAAGGGTTTACAATTCCTTGTTCACCTACAAACAACGCAATATTTCAGCACTTTTACCAAAACGATGTTAATGCAACTATTGATTATCAAAACCGATACAACGCATACATAGAAATAGACACAGTTTTATTTAGACGTGGTAAAATTCAGCTCGAAAAGACGAACCTAAAAAACGGAAGTCCTGATAGTTATTCAGTAACATTTTACGGAGCAGGAGTTTCTTTAAAAGACTATTTTAACGAAGACAAATTAAGCCAATTAAATTATTCGACATTAGACCACGATTACACAAACCAAGAAGTTTACAATAGAGTAACAATAGACAGCACAGTAACCGATTACAACGTTCGTTACCCGTTAATAAGTTCAAATAGAGTTTGGCAGTTTGGTTCAAGTGTTCCTTTGCCTACTGCAAACTTACCTAATTGGTATGAATACCCTACAAACAACGATAACAATATAAACCACGTACACGGCGAAATAGTTTACACAGAATTATTTCCTGCGGTTCGTGTTGCAAGTATATTTAATTTAATTGCAAGTAAATATCAAATAACATTTAACGGAGTATTTTTACAAAGTGATTTATTTAAAAAAGCATTTTTACTTTACAAAAACAAGGAAAGTTACCACTACACAAATAATCCTGTAGAATTAGATTTTACTTCAACAAGTGACGCTACACAATTTAATTTAAGTACAAATAGTTTTCAATTAACTAATCAATTACAAATAGATAGTACGCTTTTTTTTAATTGTCAAAGTTTGTCAATAAGTCCAAGTGATTATTTTATTGATGTTTATGTAAATGGAGTTTTATTAGTTGTTAAATCAGGCACAACAACAGGTGGTTCACAGCAATTTCAAATTACACCTGAATTTAACCAAGTTATAACATTTAAAATACGAAGTTATTACGCTATAACCATTGGAATAAATTTAACTTGTGAAAAAGCATTTTATGATACAGTAACGCAAGACACTACATATATTCAACAAACAGCAGTTACAACAGCAACAACAACTTCATTTACTGATTTAGCAGGTTTAGCACCTGATATGAAAATATCTGATTTTATAACAGGAATATGCAAAGAATTTAATTTAACAGTTTACTCAAACACGAAGAACGTATTTACTTTTGAACCAATACCTTATTGGTATAGTAAAGGAATTATTAGAGACATAACGCAATATACTGATGTAACAAGCATTGAAATTGAACGAATGAAACTTTATAAGTCTATTGAGTTTAAATACCAAGATAGCGAATGTATGCTTAATAAATACTTTTTAGAAAGTCCATTAAACGCAGATGCACACGGCTACGGAAACACGAAAATAGGTTGGAACTATGACGGTGGCGAATACAAAATTGAAAGTCCATTTGAAAACTTACTACACAATAATTTCGGTAACAATTTGCAAGTAGCTTATTGCCTAAACAAAGAGTTAGCTCCTTATATTCCAAAACCTGTTTTGTTGTATATGAATACACTAACAACTTTAACAGCAGGAGATAAAATACACTGGCACGGACTATCAAACACAGCGCAATACGTTCCATTTGGACAAGATAGCGAAATACTTTTTGTAACAGGTTTAATTCCATTGACGTTAAATTTTGGTGAAGAAATTTCAAGTTTTTATTTAGAAAACAACCCAAACACGATTTACGCTTTATATTACAGAAGTTATTTAGTTAACCTATACAACCCAAAAAACAGACTTGTAAAAGTTAAAACTATTTTACCGGTTTCTTTGCTTACACAACTTCAGTTAAACGATAGATTAATAATAAGAGACAAACGTTATATGATTAACGAAATGCAAAGCGACTTGACAACAGGAGATGTAACATTCACGTTAATTAGTGATTTTGCAGAAGTTAAACCAATTGTTTACACACCAAGTCCTTTAGGTGGTTCTGTTCACAAAATTGTGGTTTTATTTAGTAACGGAGCTACACAAGTAAGAATTTCAAAAAGCGCAAATGCAAGTAACGTTACTTTGTCAAGCGTATTATTTACAGCAGAAGGTTATTTAACAGTAACAGTTCCTGCAAACGCAACAAGAACAATTACAATAAGTTTAGACACAGAATATACCAACGGAAACACGGAAACAAATTACATAATAATAGAACAACAATGATAAACAAAATAATAGAAATGCTTTTGTTAAGTGATTTTTACGGTGAAAGTGAAAACATCGACATTGCAAAAGGTAAATACAAGTTCACAACGAGCATAAAAGAACAATGGAAACAAGCACAACGCAAAAGGTTAATAGAAAAAAAACTAAAGAATAATGGCTGAAAAAAAAGTAATTGAATTAGAAGTAAGTTCTAATTTAGGCAATTTAAAACAACAACTAAAAGCAGCGCAAGTTGAAGTCCAAACGTTAGCCGAAAAGTTCGGAGCAACTTCAGCACAAGCAGTTGAAGCGGCAAAGTCAGCGGCTATATTAAAAGACAAGATTGGCGATGCAAAAGCGTTGACTGATGCGTTTAACCCAGACGCAAAGTTTAAAGCGTTGAGCGGTTCGCTTACAGGCGTTGCGGGTGGTTTTTCTGTTGTTACAGGAGCATTAGGAGCGTTCGGAAAACAAAATGAAGACGTAGAAAAAGCGTTGTTAAAAGTTCAAAGTGCAATGGCTTTAGCTTCAGGCGCACAAGCAATTGGTGAAAGCATCGATAGTTTTAAACAACTTGGAGCGGTTATAAAAGCAAATGCAGTATTTCAAAAAATAATGACTGCGGCTCAATATGCTTACAATTTAGCAATGGCGTTAAATCCTATCGGAGCAATTATAGCGGCAACTATTGCTTTAATAGCAGTTGGTTACAAGTTGATTACAATGTTTCAAGCAAGTGAACAAGCAAACGCACGAAACGAAACAGCAGTTAAAAAAAATACTGTTGCTTTAAAAGAACAAATAAAATCAAGTGAACGTGCAAGTGAAGCATTAAAAACAAAGAACGGACACGAGTACGAAATGGCGAAAGCTTCCGGTGCAAGTACAAAAGCATTAAGGGCGTTGGCATTAAAACACGCAGAAGAAGAAATTGCACTTAACAAAGCAAGTTTAGCAACAGCAAAAAATACATATGAGAAAAACAAGAATACTTTAGCAAATTTAATTAATTCAGGCGCAAGTGATGAGTTAATTCAAAAGCAAAGAGAAGTAACAACTGAATCAAGAAAAGCGTCCGCAGAAGAACGCAAAGATTTAGAAGACGCGATTAAGAATAAAAAAGATATTGTAAGGAAAAACCAAGTTGAAGTTAGACAAGAATTAACCGACAACAACACGAAAATAAAAGATGCAAACAAAGCACTTAACGAACAAATTAAACAACAAAATGAAGAAGCGGCTAAAACTGAAAAAGACCGTATTAAAACATTAAATGATAGCATACTTTCATTAAGAGAAGAATTAAGGTTAAGTAAATTAAACGAAGAACAAAAAGAAAAAGACGAAGTAGAAAAAAAATATACCAAGTTAATTGCAGATGCAAAAAAAGAAAAAATTAGTGTTACTGATTTAGAAAAAGAAAAGGAAAACGCACTTAAATTAATAAGGGAAAAATACGACAAGGTTTATGAACTTTCAATAGAAGAAAAAAAAGCAAAAAACAAAGAAAAAATTGCTAATGAAAAAATAGTTTTAGAAGAACTTACATTAAGCGAAAACGAATTAAGATTAGCAAAACTTACGGAGCAATATACCGCCGACCAACTATTATACAAGGACAACAAAGAAATTTTAAAGGCACTTGATATAAAATATTCAAAGGATAAACAAGATTTAGAAAATGAAGAACTTGCAAAAAAACAAGCTACTTTACAAAAACAATTAGATTTAGTCAAAGGAAGTTTTCAAGCGTTTGCAGACGTAGCAACTTTGTTTGCAGGTAAAAATAAAAAAGCACAAAAAGCCGCGTTTAATATTCAAAAAGCTGCAAATATTGCTTCCGCAACAATAGACACTTATACAGCAGCAACAGCGGCATTTAAGTCAGCGGCAGGAATTCCAGTAATAGGACCTGTACTTGCACCAATAGCCGCTGCAGGTGCTGTTGCAGCAGGTTTAATGAACATTAAAAAAATTGCCGCTTCAAAGTTTGAAGGTGGTGAAACACCAAGCGCAAGTGGTGGTGGTGGTGGTGGTGGCGGTGCAACAGCACCAACGATGTCAGCACCACAATTTAATGTTGTAGGACAAAGTGGAGTTAATCAACTTGCAAGTTTGAACCAACAACCAATACAAGCTTATGTAGTTTCAGGGCAAGTAACTTCACAACAGGCACTTGATAGAAACAGGTTAGCAAACGCAACTTTAGGCGGTTAGAAAATACAACAAACAAACAATAATTTAATTAATATATTATGCGAATAGTTGAATTAATAATTGACGAAAAAGACGAGACAAGCGGAATTGACGCAGTTTCTGTGGTAGAAAGTCCAGCCATTGAAAGCGACTTTATTTATCTATCAAAACACGAAATAGAGTTAAAAGAAGTTGATTCTGAAAAGCGTATATTAATGGGTGCGGCTTTAATTCCAAACAAACAAATTTACCGCAAGAACGACAAGAACGAAGAATACTATATTTATTTTTCTGAAGCAACGGTACGAAAAGCAAGTGAATTATTTTTTATGAATAGCAACCAGAACAACGCAACTTTAGAACATAAACAAAAGTTAGACGGAATGTCCGTTGTTGAAAGTTGGATTACAGAAGGAAAAAATGACAAAAGCACGAACTACGGTTTTAACTTTCCTAAAGGTACTTGGGTTATTTCTATGAAAGTAAACAACGATGAAATTTGGAACAAAGTAAAACTTGGTGAAGTAAAAGGATTTTCTATTGAAGGTTATTTTGCAGACAAATACGAAATGAGTTTAGTAAATGACGAGCAAATTTTAATGGACAAAATCAAAGAAATTATTTTAAATGGCGAAGCAAACTAACGTTAAAGTTCATCTTAAAAAACCGAAAGTTAAACGTGCAGGAGTACACGCAAAAACACGAAATAGTAAATTAAAGTCAAGTAAAAATTACGTTAAAACTTATACACGACAAGGACGATGAGTTTAAAAATACAACAAATAATAAACAATTAAATTATACATATATGAACACACTACAAAACGTTTACGACAGGTTAGCAGACAAAACGGAATTAGCAAAACACGAAGTTAATTTAGGTTTAGCTGATGATGTAAAAAAAGCTTATGCCGATGCTATAAACGCAAGGAAAAAAAGTTTTGATGATTACGAAAAGTTAAGACCAATTGTTGCTTTAGCTCTTAAAAACCAACTTGATTTACAAAAAATTAATGAAGATGCAATTCCAATATTTACAAAATTTGAACTTGCGGCTAAAGAATTAGGCATAGCAGTTCCAAAAGAAATATTAGACCAAAAGAAAAATTTACAAGACGGTTTAAAAGGTGGAATAGCTGTAAAAATTAAAACTTTACAATCAATTAAATTATAAAAAAATTAAATATGAAAACAAGCGTAATTAATCAAATCAAAACACTTTTAGGAATGGAAGTGAAATTGGAAACAATGAAGTTAGCAGACGGAATCACAATTTTTGAAGCAGACGCTTTTGAAATGGACAAAGAAGTTTTTATTGTAACTGAAGACGAGCAAAAAATACCCGTTCCGATTGGAGAATATGAATTAGAAGACGGACGTATTTTAGTTGTAGAAGTTGAAGGTATTATAATGGATGTTAAAGAAGCTCCAACAACTGAAGAAGTTGCACCTGAAGACGAAGTTGCTCCAGAAGTTCCTGTTGCAGCAGAAGCAGTAACACCAAGCGCAAAAAAGACAATTGAAAGCGTAGTTAAAGAAACGTTCTTTGCAGAAATAGAAAAATTAACACAAGAAAATATAGAGTTAAAAGCACAAATCGAATTACTGTCTAAAGTTGACGAAGTTGCAACTGAAGTAACCGAACTTGCAGACGTAAAACCAATTGCATTTAACCCTGAAAACACGAATGAAGTTGAACATTTTCAATATGGTTCTAAAAGACCACGAACAATGATGGACGCAATTATAGAAAAAATTAACAAATAATATTAACAATTTAAAATTTAAAAAATGGCAAATCCAGTAACATCCGGTACTACTTACGCAGGTCAATTTGCAGGTAAGTATATCGCAGCAGCTTTATTAAGCGCACCAACATTAGAGCAAGGTGGAATAACAATACTTCCAAACGTTGCTTACAAACAAGTAATTCAAAAAGTAGCAACAGGTGACATAGTCGCAAATGCTTCATGTGATTTCACAGCTTCAGGAACGGTAACACTAACTGAAAGAGTATTAACAACAGAAGAATTTCAAGTAAACATTCAATTGTGTAAAGCAGATTTACAACAAACATGGCAAGTTGCAGAAATGGGATATTCTTCTTTTTCTAAACTTCCAAAGTCTTTTGAAGATTTTGTAATTGCACACGTTTCAGCAAAAGTAGCTGCTAAATTAGAAACAACAATTTGGAATGGAACTAACGCAACAGCGGGTGAATTTGCAGGGTTTAGAACTTTAATGTTAGCAGACGCAGACGTTATTGACGTAGTTTCAACTGCGATTACATCCGCTAACGTAGTAGCAGAAATAGGAAAAGTAGTAGACGCTATTCCTGCATCACTTTACGGAAATGAAGGTTTAAGAATTTATGTTTCACAAGCAATAGCAAAATCTTACGTTCGCGCTCTTGGTGGTTTTGGTGCTTCAGGTTTAGGAGCAAACGGAACAAACACACAGGGTACACAATGGTACACAAACGGTTCTCTTTCATTTGACGGCATTCCAATCTTCATGGCTAACGGAATGAAATCTACAGACATGATTGCAACTACGGTTGACAACCTTTACTTTGGTTGTGGTTTATTAAACGACAAAAACGTTGTTAAAGTCATTGATATGGCTGACATAGACGGTTCTCAAAATGTACGTGTAGTTATGCGTTACAATGGAGCGGTTCAACATGGTATTGGTGGAGACGTAGTTCTTTATTCTTCAGGAGTATAATATTAAATAAAAAGCGTAGGTAACTGCGCTTTATTTTATTCATAATTTAAAAACAAAACAAAATGGCTTGTTTATTAACACACGGTAGAGCTGAAGTTTGTAAAGAGTTTGTAGGCGGTATTAAGTCAATATACTTTATTAACTACGGAGATTTAGGCACAATTACTTATGATGGTGTTTCACCACCACTTCCAGACATTACCGACCAAATTAAAACTATTGCAGGAACTTTCAGTTTATTTAAGTACGATTTAAAAGGTGCAAATTCTTTTGAGCAAACAATTACAAGTTCAAGAGAAAACGGAACAACATTTGTAGAGCAAACTTTAACTTTTACAATCAAAGGTTTAGATGCACAAACTACAAGACAAATGAAATTACTTGCTTGGGGTAGACCACACGTTATAATTAAGACAAACGCTAACAATTTCTTTTTAGCAGGACTTAATCACGGAATGGATGTAACAACAGGAACTATTGCTAACGGTACTGCAATGGGTGACTTAAACGGTTACACATTGACACTTGTAGGAACAGAGCCAATTCCTGCAAATCATTTGCCTGTTGCTTCACCTTATGCTGATACAGATTTAGTAGGTTCAGGTAAAATATTTACAGGTTTAACAACTACAAATATTATTTCAACTTAAAACTTAAAAAATTATTTTAAAAGCCGTTCGTAAGTTCGGCTTTTTTTTTGTCTTAAAAAAAGAACAAAAACACGAATATTTAATTATACTAATATGATAGTATTAACACCTTCAGGAAGTCAACAAACGTTTAGTTATATTCCAAGAGTTTTAGGGAACGCTGTTAACGAATCACCTGCAACAATGATAATAACAGACGAACAAACAAACACGCCTATTTCAACACAAGCGTTTTTTTTTGGTTATGGTGGTTATGTAAATACAATAACACATACTTTTAGTTTAATAGAAGGACATTTTTATACTTTAGAATTAAAAAATTCAAGTAACGATATAATTTACAAGGATAGAATATTTTGCACCGCACAACCTTTAGTTACATTTTCGGTTAACAATAATCAGTACGTTTCTAATTCCACAACAAATGATTTTATAGTATATGAATAATTTACACGTTTTAAATTTGTCGGCTTATACGTCACCTGTAGTATCGGAAACAAACCGAGAAAATTGGGTTGACTTTTTAACCGAAGACGGAGACCAATACTTTCAATTTTTAATTGAGAGATACAGCAATTCAACAACCAATAACGCTATTATAAACAACGTAGCGCGATTAATTTACGGAAAAGGTCTTAGTGCATTAGACGCTAATAAAAAGCCGAATGAATACGCACAAATGATGTCTTTATTTCACAAAGAAGACGTACGAAAAATGGTTCTTGATAGAAAAATGTTTGGGCAATTTGCTATTCAAGTACATTATAATGACAAGCACGACAAAATATTAAAAGCATATCATATACCTGTTAATTTATTACGAGCTGAAAAATGCGACAAAGACGGACAAATAACAGGTTATTACTACAGCGACAATTGGGACGATACTAAAAAGTTTGCACCGATTAGATTTAATGCGTTTGGTTATAGCAAAGAAAAAATAGAAATATTATTTTCCAAACCTTATTCGGTTGGAATGAAATATTACGCATATCCTGACTATCAAGGTGCAGTACCTTATACACTTTTAGAAGAAGAAATTGCAGACTACTTAATAAACGAAGTACAAAACGGATTTAGTGGTACTAAAGTTGTAAACTTTAATAACGGAATACCAACGGATGAACAACAAAGTATTATTTCAAGCAAAGTTTTAAGCAAGTTAACAGGTTCACGCGGACAAAAAGTTATAGTAGCTTTTAACAACAACGCTGAAAGTAAAACAACAGTTGAAGATATTCCGTTAAACGATGCTCCAGAACACTACACATATTTAAGCGAAGAATGTTTACGCAAAATAATGTTAGGACACAATATAACAAGTCCGTTATTATTTGGAGTTGCTTCAACAAACGGATTTTCAAGTAACGCAGAAGAACTAAAAAATTCAAGTATATTATTTGACAATATGGTTATAAGACCATTCCAAGAAGAATTATTAGATGCTTTTGATAGCATATTAGCTTACAATGGAGTAGCTTTAAAGTTATTCTTTAAGACTTTACAACCTTTAGAGTTTACGGACTTGGAAAACACGCAAAACGCAGAACAAGTTGCAGAAGAAACAGGAACAGAATTAAGCGCACATACAAATCCGTTAATTGATTTAGGCGAAGAACCACAAGACAATTGGGTTTTAATAGATGAAAAGGAAGTTGACTACGAAAATGACGATAAAGAAAACGAGTTGTTAAGTAAAGAACCAAAACAAAGTTTATTAAACAAAATTGTAAACTTGGTTTCTACAGGAGACGCAAGACCAAACATAACAAGTAGACAAGACAAAACTATTGACGGAGTAAAGTTTGTTGTTCGTTATAAATACGAAGGCGAAGTAACGGATAACCCACGTGAATTTTGTACACAAATGGTTTTAGCAAACAAGATTTACCGTAAAGAAGATATTTTAAATATGGGTTCACAAGTTGTTAATAAAGGTTGGGGGCCTAAAGGTGCTGACACTTATTCAATTTGGTTATATAAGGGCGGTGGAAATTGTCACCACAGGTGGAATAAACAAGTTTATGCAGTATTTGAAGGAACAGGATTAAACATAACTGAAAACACAAAAAAATTAGCACAAGCAAAAGCCGCTAAATTTGGTTATGTAATTACTAACCCAAGTTTAGTTGCACAACGTCCAATTGATATGCCGAACAAAGGGTTTTTACCTACAAATAAAAAAGAGAATTAATGGCAGAAGCACTTTTAGTAACACGACAAGATTTAACAAAGTACACTTCGTTAAACGGAAACGTTGACACGGACAATTTTATACAATATATTAAAATCGCACAAGATACAGACTTGCAAAATTACACGGGTACGAAGCTATTAGAGAAGATAAAAGCGGACATAATAGCAAATACATTAAGTGGAAATTATTTAACGCTTACAACTACTTATTTGAAGCCAATGCTTATTCATTTAGCAATGAAGTATTATTTGCCGTTCGCTTGTTACACGATTTCAAACAAAGGAGTTTACAAACATAATTCTGAAAATTCAACAAGCGTAGAAAAAAACGAAATAGACTTTTTAATTGAAAAGGAAACACAAATCGCACAACACTACACACAACGTTTTATTGACTACATAAGCAACAACACAAGTTTGTTTCCTGAATACAACACAAATTCAACAAGTGATATGTTTCCAGACACAAACAATAATTATACCGGATGGTACATTTAAGAACATACAAACCAAAGGAAGTCAATATCGTAAAGTTAAAGACTTACCTAAACACTATAAAAAATGGGAAGTAGTTGGGGTTCTTTACCTTCGAGAACAAGTCC
>Ga0209296_1003106_pt1 | contig 11424 bp, 9 predicted proteins | sample S_130206_EF_Meta_FD_187319 | JGI IMG/M metagenome (GOLD analysis project Ga0209296, IMG submission 187319) | Freshwater microbial communities from Lake Simoncouche, Canada to study carbon cycling - S_130206_EF_MetaG (SPAdes) (version 2) | ecosystem: Environmental > Aquatic > Freshwater > Lake ...
GCCGTTACCCGCGACGCCGTCCGCCAACCAGTTGCGTAGAGCGAGGGTGGCTTTCACGTCATCTTCGTTATAGGTAAGGAGTTTCTGTTGCATACCAGCAGCGTCACCAGGAATAAGTCCGCACGCTATTTGGTACCACACGATGGAGTTTCCGCCACCTGCATCGGACGCATCCCACGAGAAGCCAGCCAACTTGGCAACATCTTTCAAACCGGTGCGGCGAGTTGGCCACAACAATGGTTTTGAAATCTCGTACAGGTCGACCCAATGAGCAGCAACGCCGAGTTCGTTGATTTCTTCTGGCGTCGGAACACCCGGAACATCAGCATTTCGCAATGATGCTTCACGCATACGTGGCAGTTCTGCAATCTTTCCGGAGTAGCAATAAACGTTTGCGGTCTTGCCGTTAGCAGCAGCATCAGCAAATTGTTGATGTAGCCATGCCCAGAAGGCAGCCAACTGGCGGCCTTCTTCTTTCGGATCATCACGATTAAAGAAGTGGAACGAAATGTATTCGCCCTTGTCGTATGAGCCATCTGGTTGTTTACGCGTGATGTACGCACCGAAAAGGTACACAACATCATCGTTCTCAACATCAAAGTCGATTTCGATATCTGCGCGTGGAATAACTGGCGCACTTTGACCACGTGGGTAGAACGGGTACTTACCTGCATGCATATCCACGCGTGCTGCGTCAATGTTGTCAGCAAGAAGTTTGTACGTTGGCACTGCAAGTGTTGCATGGTCATATGACAAAAGGTCAGCAGTTGTTTCAATGCCAATTGCCTCTAATTTATCGAGACGTCTATCAGACATCTTTGGCAACATTGACAATTCAATTGATGGGTCTTCAATTGCGACATCAAACAACTCACCAAGACTTGGTGTAAGGCCCCATTTGTTTGCTGCAATGGCTGAACGAGGGTCAAGTGCTGCCAGTTGCGGGGTAGTCGTTATGCCCGCTTCTTCCATTTTTCCTACGTGCGTGACAGTGACACCGGCCAGAAGTGAAACATGGCGTTCGCGAACGAGCTCAGTTTCACAAATGTCGTGCCATGCACAGTCGCGGCATTCGGGCCGGTACACAGGTCGTGTGCAAGCATCAAGGTCGTCGCGCATGGCAACAATTGCATTCCAGCGTTTTTTCCATTCCCGTTCGATTGTCTTTAGTGGTGACTGTTCACCATCATCAAGTCCGCGCCATGTGAGGTTCATGTCTTTATCGATGATTCCGCCAACCGGTGCAATGTCTGGTGCGTAATCAAGATCAATCAACATCATCCAGTAGTGCGCAAGTTGCAAACTGTGTTCTGGCTTAGGTGAGCCAAGGCCAATGTCTATGCGTTCACGATTTTCTAACCATGGTGTCTCAAGTGGCGACACAGCCCACTTTTCATTTGCATTTCCTTCAAGCGGCTTTGAGTTCTTTACGTCAACCGGGATGTAGGCCCATTTGCCGTGGCGCATCTTTTCTTCACCAAAGCGAATCAAAATGTCGGGACGACCCGAACGATGATTGATGGTGGGAAGTGTTGGGCCAATGATGATGCGGTCGCCACGTTCCATCGCGCGCATTGTTGCGCCTTCAACGTCGTCATCTTGCTTACGTAATGAAGAAACCTTATGCAAGCGCTCTAATTCAGCGAAAACATGGGCTTCAAAGATCTGACCCTGTTCGAAGAGGTGCTGTAATTGCTCACTTGGCTCACGGCGCTTCGAGGTATCGATGGCCGGGTTGCGGTTATTTACTTCACGATGAGCACAACCAATAACAAAACGGGCGTCTCCCTTATCTGTAGAGCGAAGCTGTGAATTAGACAATGAGGTTTCTCTTTTCGTGATATTGCCAAAAGGCCGTGTGTTGGGCATGGCCCCGGCCGATGGTGTCTCCACGGCCTAATGCTTGATCAGCAGCCGGAAGGTGAGAGTTCAGCGTATCGCCCACATGATCGCGAGTGATGAAAATGCACGCTGACTGATGACGCGACGCCATGACGCACAGGCGACCAGTCTCTAGATCAAAGGCACTCGGAGTTTGAACACCCGATAGTGGGTGCACAGCAATCATGACTGCGCGCTCTAAACCTTGCCAACGTTCTGGGGTTGTAACACTGATTCCGTGTTCACCAACAAGATCTGAAGGGAGACATGAGCGAATTGCTGAATTCATTTGATTATGAGTAGAAACGATGCCGATATCCGCTGCTGTCAGTTTTCGTGGGGCATCACGTTCTGCCGCAGTCGTCGACACATCACATTGCAATGCCAGTAAACGTGATACGAAATCGGCTGCAACTTGAGCGAGTTCTGTATCCGTTTCAATCGGCGCCCCATCTGGTCCAGTGGGATGCGTGTAGATGATGGTCGAATGATTCGCCAATGTCTGAATTGCCTTGTCAACGCGAGAATCAGTCCCTTTTATGGTTGGACGCAAGAATCTTTCACCTGCAGCTGCAAATGCTGTGAATGGAAAGTCGTAGAAGTTATTCACTAGTTGAACCGCATCATCTGGAAGTCTGCGACAGGTATCAAGTTCAAACAATTGCGTGATAGCGCGTAGATCAGGATTCTCGAGAACTACCTCAGGGGCCGGCATGTGTGGCGCAACTGGTGAGACTTCCCATCTGTCAACAGCAATAGTGACAGTAGGTGGAATTTGACCAGGATCGCCGATCATCACGTAACGATCAGCTACATCACGCATGGTCAGGAAATCCGCCCATGTCATTTGCCATGCTTCGTCAACGAAGAGAACATCGTATTCATCAACGATTTCTATAAAGCCCAATTTTGCAACAGTGGCAATCATGACGGACGGGCCGAGAGGAAGTAGATCTCGCTTGACTACAACCGAGACGTTGTCCGGCAAGGTACTAGGGCGCTCGTATGAATCACTTGAGAATCGATAGATGTCATCTTTGGGAAAGCGCACACAGAAGCGGTCACATAAGTCGTCGACCTGGTTGTTTGTTTGAGCTGCGATGGCAATCCGTTTACCACCTGCGATTGCGCCATCAAGTGCTTCGAGCAAGTTGTATGACTTACCGGAACCTGGGGGAGCTTTCACCACGGCGATACGACCGGTTCCGCGAACAAAGTCTTGTAGTTCTTCATAAATTGGTTTACTCATTGGTCGTCTCCATTTGCTACGACAGGGCCTTCATCGTCGAGTGCGGCATGTCGCCGTGGTCGAGCAACGATGAGGTCAGTGATATCTGAACCCGTTGCCTTCCTCTCTCTGACTTTCTTGACTTTTTTCATCTCCATCGAAAATGGAATCACGTCACCTACCAATACAAGATGTTTGCTTTTCCATTCCGGACTAATTGCAGATAATGCGTACTGCCCAGCATTCGCCTTTGGCTTCACCCATTTTGGTTTGACTTGAAGCGTGTGTGAATCAAAATCTATTTCAAGTATTTCCAACGTAAGGGTGGCATGACCTGCAATGGCAAGCTTGTCTCGTCGCTTGATGGTCGGCAGATCAGGAAATGAATAGTGGAGTGTCCACGTAGAAGTTGCTGCATCCACCGCTACTACTTGACAGATAACTCCATGTCCTGCGACAAGTTCGGCTTGCTGAAGTTCAGTGTCTCCATGAATTAACGCGCGACGTGCTGCATTATCAAGTGCATCTCGTAATTGGTATGCGGAGCCAGCTGAACGCGGGCTGTAATCCGTAAACACATTTGGCCAGAAAGCATCAATGCCGGCTTCTTCATTTGTGGCTTTTTCACCCCAACTATAAAAAAATGAAGAAGCAGTATTTGTAACAAGAGAATCGACACCTGTATTTGTCATACGCGTATCGTTACGCACTGATTCAGCAGCTTCACGAGCAAGGTTCCATCGCGACAACAACTCGTCTGAGAGTGATGAATGAATTGCATCACCGTTCTGTTTCATGATTGATGAATTATTGGCTGCTCGTGCCTCGCCCCACGCCGAAACCAAAGGTTGGAGGTCTGTTCGTTCAATATGCGGGTCGAGCACTGTTGACATCGACAATTTCTCTGCGGCGTGCGCTGCAGCAAGGCGAGTATCGCGATCCGTTCCGCCGTTTAACCAACCCAACAAGTAGCCGAGATGTGCCTGTCGAACCGGAGTAGCAGGAAACACGTAGCTATTGCGTAACGCATCTGTCGCAGCAACAATTGTTTGTTGGCCAGGTCGCTGAGATTCAATGAACAAACAGTTGGCTAGATTTCCGAGCGCGTTCAATGCTGCAATGTCTGGTCTATCCCACGTGGAACGTGCGTAAGCCGCTGCAATGAAGTGCAAAATTTCAATATGTGACGTGCTGGGTAACCAAATCTGACGAAGTGAATCTGTTGAATACGCTTGTGGACCACCTTCAGAATACGACGGGTGGCGAAAATGGCTAAGGATTGCTGGTGCAAATGCAGCCATCATGTCGCCAACCAGCGTTCGGTTTCGTCCTTCAGGAACTGTAAGAACAGTAGGTCCATCCGCGATGGTGCCGTATGCAACACCCCATGGACGCGACTCGCCGCCCATTCGTAAGAATGCCACTATTAATAGATCTTCATCATTCGCCACATGCAGGTTGATGACATTGCCTCGAGGTAACGGGGCGCCAACTACCCACGCGTTGAGGCGACGAACTGTTTCCAATGACGCGCTCATGGCAGGACCGGCAATTGCGATTGAAGACGAGCAAGTAAGTCTTTTTCTGCAGGATTTGTGGGAGCTGCACCGTTGATTAGGTCTTCTGCGCGATCAAGCCCGATTCCATTCAGAAATCGGTCCACATCATCACCGAGCGCAACGCCTTCATTGTTTGCAAGAGCTTTTTTGTAACAAGCATCTGCTCGTTCACAGAAAGTGATACACGAATCCTGAAATTCAGTCTTGGCATTAAGGACCAGATCCAGCAAGCTTGCTTCATCAGTGTCTTCGCCGTCGCCGTATGCACCATCGAGCAGAAGTGCTGACTCTTCCATCAGGTCAAAACCACGACGTGCACGCTCTAATTGATAGCGAAGGTCTTCACCGCTGCGCACACTGGGTTGATTAGAACCAGGGTAAGTGAGAATAAGAAAACCTTGGACCGATACTGACACTGCATCGGCAAGACCAAGGTCCTCCAAGGTGATTTCCAATGCGTGAACATACAAACCCATTTGTGCTCGAGCAGTTGCAAGATCACTGCGGTGTGTGTGGCCACCTTGGTCTGCATACGTCTTGATTTCGCCAACAGCGATGACGGCTCTACCCTCAACTGTTTGCACAGAAAGCACATCGATAATCAGCGTTGCTTCCGGCAACATCACGCCGCGCGGAATACGAACAGTGAGACTTGAAACAGCCCCATTGAACGAGTTGCCTTCTGCGAGTGACTTAAGAAATGCATGACCTGCTTCAGTTGCAGCGTCAAGGCTGGCTAAAGGTCCACCATTACGAGTTGTGCGGTGATCAGCGAAGTCCTTGCTTGTAGACGAAATTACTTCAGCCCCACGAAGCGCCTCCAACAATATGGGCGCTCCATCATTAATAAGGCTTGCTTCGAAGGCATTTCCGCGTTCCAATGCAAACACGGATTGCCCATCACGAGGGGCATCAGGATTTTCTCTGCGGGCCGCCGCGCCCATTTTCACATTGTGAACAGCTGAAGTGACGTTGGCTTGGCATTCAGGATTACGCGCCCATTGTTCAAACCTACGACGGGTCTCGCGGCGTGCACGTTCTCTCTTGCTATCTGTCACTAGACCTCCTGGGGGACTAGCAAACTCTACTAGAGGGGTGTTTGTCTCATTTTCAAGCGATTTCATTGGAGAAACTCGACAATATTTAGAACTTCTCGCAAGTTGTGACTACCGAGTTCTAATGCCGATTCAAACAGTTGCTGAAGCAGGGCGTCCCATTCCTCTTGCGCTGCCTCTTGGTCGTCTGCCGTGTCGCAGATGTGGGCTTTTGCCTCAATGAACTCTCTGGAGACCATGGCGACAATTCGATCTTCATCAAAAGTGGGCATGAGAACCGGGCCAGTTCCTTGAACAACAACGTGCGGGGCAAGAACAATCGTGATCGTTTGCAATCCATCAGTACCCACCACGAGAATGTCTTCTGGTTGACGCGTTAACTGGGCGATTTCAGAAGCCATGTTTCGTGACAATTCGGGGGTAATGCCCTCGCCATTGTTCAACTCATCAAGCAGTTTCTCACCTTCTTCAAAATGAAAGGTGTGCACGTATTGGCCGTTGCTGGTTGTTTTGATTCTGGCCATCAGGCCTCCTCTATAAAACGTAGTGAGTCTCACGCATGACGGTTAATGCCCGCGCAAGACATTCACCGTACATCTCGTTACGGACGACTTACAAGTTGCCTCTCTGACAACGCTGACTGCAATAGAGAACTTTCTCCCAGTCGCGAGGTCTACGATGGGAAATTCAAGTGTTTGCAATCATGTATGGTTCCGATGGTTCTTTTTGAATCAACAAGAACTATTCCGTTCAAGAAAGAAACAGGACAACAAGATGAAACTAATTGGATTTTGTATTGCAACTGTGGGAGTTTTCTCGTTCTTCACAGGAAATTTTATATTTGGTGCAATACTCTTCTTTGTCGGTACCGGAATGATGCCCGATTACTGAGTCCGATTTTCTTCAACGGTGCGAAGTCGGTGAAGCAATAAATTTACAGACGTGACGGTTCATCTATTCGCTTAGGGCTTGGGATGTGCTGCGAAAAACTCCCATATCTTGGTCGCAAAAGTAGACCTAAGCGTTGGAATGTGAGCGCCATTCTCCATTGTCCAAAGTTCCACCTCTGAAGAATTCTGACAGTTGGTCCATGCAGTAACTGCTGTCTCATCTCCGGCAATGTTGGGCTCTAGGTCGAGCTTTGTAGAACGGGTGACGCCGTTTTGTGTGCATTGATTAAAAGTTGCCCATTGACTTGCAGAAGCAACCGCGCCTGGGTACGAGGTTCCAAGAATCTGGCCACCTTCATAAAGAATCGTCGCATCTTTTGTTCCATGAACTTGAAGAACGCTGATAGAACTTTTGGCCCCGCAATCCGTTGCCTTGAAAAAGGAAGCACCGGCAAGACTGGCAATGGCCGCAATGCGATCAGGATGTTTACATGCCATTCGATACGACATGAAACCACCATTGGAGTGACCAACAAAATAGATGCGTTTGGCATCTATGGAGTAGTTAGATTCCATTTCTTTAAGAACTGAAAGCAAGTACGCATCGTCGTCTACGTCAGAGAAAAAACTATGCCATGTATCTGCTGCATTCCAGAATCGTCTTCCACTTGAATCAAGAGTGCCATCTGGATACACCAATATGAATTTGTTCGTTTCTGCAACAGATTCAAACTTCATGTAGCTCTCTTGCATTGCTCCAGTTGAGCCGTAACCATGCAAAAGTACAACCAGTGAGAGGCTCGTCCCTTTTGAATAGGAAGAGGGAATAAACTTGCTGTAGCCCCTTGCTGTTGAAACAATTGTTGTTGACGTAGCTGTTGGCTGTGTGGTTGATGACGCGACTGACCATCGAGCCGAACCAACGGTGTAGCGGACCGGAGAACTAGATCTGCTGCTTCCATTTTTGTTTCGTGATACTGCACGGATGGTTACTTGAGCTCTGGTTGGCATTCCAGTAATCGTGCAAGATTGTTTGCCGCTCAGTATTTTGCAACTCTTATTGTTGGCAGTGACGAGCGTAGAAAGTAATGGCAATTTGCTGGTTCCCTTATTGACGGAAACACTGATTCGTAGGTCCTGAGTTTTACTGCTCTTTTTCACAGACTCGATGGCTGTAATCCTTGGCGCTGAGGGAGTCGGTAATGGCGCAGCCTGTGAATATGAGTTATTGCTGAATACTGAGGCGCCGAGAGCAAGAACTGCCGTACAAATAAGTGAGAAAGTTCTTTTGTTCATTATTGAACTTTTCTACTACAACGCTGGCTGCAATAGAGCACTTTCTCCCAGTCGCGAGCCCACTTCTTTCTCCATTCAAACGGTTTTCCGCACGTGATACAGATTCGCGGGGCAAATCCATTCTTTGTCTGTGACTCGCGACTCATACTCGGAACACTATTCGCATGTTGCCAAGAGTTGAATATCATGGGCTGGTGAATATGAGCACGGTGTGGGTCTTTGGAGACCAACTGAATCGACAAATCGGTGCACTCCGCGATGCGAAGCCGAAAACACATCGCGTCTTGATGATCGAGTCCCATTCCAAAATTGCATCCCGCCGCTGGCACGTTCAGCGAGCTCACTTCATCATCACCTCCATGAGGCGCTTTGCAGTCGAACTGCGTGAAGAAGGTTTCGAGGTTGATTACCGGTTTGCTGAATCGATGCAGCAAGGTGTGCAGCAACACATCGATGAGTTCACACCTTCAAAAGTCATTGCAACAGAGCCGAATAGCTTTGCTGCTCGCTCACTTGTCTCAATGCTCGGCATCAACTCTGTTCAGTCGAATCAGTTTCTCTGTCATCCAAATATTTACAAGGATTTCCTCAAAGGGCGCAAGGCTCTGAAGATGGAAGATTTCTATCGCTTCCAACGCAAAAGACTGAATGTGTTGATGGACGGCGATAATCCTGTCGGAGATCGCTGGAACTTTGATGAAGAGAATCGTTCTGGTCCGCCTAAAAAAGACCAAGACCGATGGCCAAAACCTGAAGTGACCGCACTTGATGAACTCGATGCAGAAGTTCTTAAGGATGTTTCACAATTCAGTTGGGGAGTAAAGCCAATAGGTCAATGGGCCACCACTCGAGCCGGAGCTCTGCAACGCATGAACTATTTCATGCAAAATCTTTTGCCCGCCTTTGGCGAACATGAAGATGCAATGCTCGCTTCGAATTGGCATTTAGCGCATTCGTTGCTTTCTCCGTATCTCAATCTCGGTTTGTTATTGCCTGAAGAAGTAGTCGCTGCTGCATGCAAGGAATTTGAATCTGGACGAGTGCCGATCAGCAGTGCTGAAGGTTTCATTCGTCAAGTCATTGGTTGGCGTGAATTTATTTGGAATTGCTACTGGCAGTGGATGCCTGAATACGCAGAAATGAATTCACTCGAAGCAACGCGTGATCTACCGCAACTGTTTACTAACCCAGATAAAACTTCTATGGCGTGCATGAAGTCTGTTCTCCAAGGCGTGAATGAACGTTCGTATTCTCATCACATCGAACGCTTAATGATTCTCGGAAACTTCTCACTGATTGCGGGAATTAACCCACAACAGTTAACGCGTTGGATGTGGAACAGTTATATAGATGCAGCCGAGTGGGTAATGGTTCCGAATGTTATTGGCATGTCTCAGTATGCAGATGGCGGCATGTTGTCAACAAAGCCATACGCAAGTGGCGGTGCTTACGTAGACCGCATGAGCGATCATTGCAAAGGTTGCGCATATGACCGCAAGAAACGTGTCGGCGAAGATGCCTGTCCGTTCACCGTTTTGTATTGGGACTTCTTCCTTCGTCACGAAGACCGCTTCGTTCGAAACCCACGCGTCGCCCGCCAAGTCCGCGCAGCCCAACAACTGGCTGATCGAGACGACCTCCAAACAACAGCAGTATCGATTTTTTCTCGCCTGGACCGCGGACAGCTCTAAACCACTTAAGTCAGAACAGGAGTTACGTCGCATCTTCAAAATCACTACCTTGATTGACTGCCGACTGGTGAATATTTCTTTCCTCCTCTCGTCGTTAATGGTGGCGAATGGGGAAATTTCGGCATGGCTAGACATGTAATTAATCGACTCACTCTTATAAAGTTATTGATGTGGCGAGAAAGCTTTACTCCTCAAGGTCTGTCGAGGAATCGATTATGTGCCCTTCTACTGCGCCAAGTGAAACGTCCCATATCCTTGGTATCAAGCGATCCGCCGGAATCATTGAATTCTTTGATCCCCCCCTCCCTCTACCTAAGGTCGCTCGGGCCGTGATTTCGTTAGATGATCTTCAGAATAAATTGCGATTAACCGGACCCTGCGTCCGGCGGTCCTGTGGCTACTGGAGCGGAAAATGCGAGTTGGGAGCCGAGTTGGCTGTCAAGAAAGACCTTGCTCTACAACCGTGCCCTATTCGACCATTGTGTCGGTGGCACATCGAAAATGGCCCAGCTGTGTGTGGAAGTTGTCAGACAGTGCTTTGGCACTCGCGACCTGGAGTGTCTGAGTGAGAGAAATCAAGACTGTCGGAGCATATCGACATCACTATCGATCAGTTAGTGATCGCACTCGTGACGCTAAATTTCGGTATGAGGAATGTAAGTCATGTAACGGAGTCTTTCAATCTTTTGCACTTGAGCCGAAAAGGAGGGGTTTCGGTTCCTACACCACTCGTTATTCAACATTTGATGAAACCATCGCCTTCAAGAGAGAGAACGAGAGATTTAGACGCGCATTTCGCTCTCTTTACAGATGTAAATGTGACTCTTTGGGAGACCAGCATTTTTTAGAGACTCCAGAAGGAGTTGAAGAGTTCAAGTTGCGTCAGAAGCATTTTTCCCAACCCGATATACCTTCTGATGGTTGGTATGTCGACCCTAGCGGCAAACATGAATTCCGATTTTGGGATGGTGCTGATTGGACAGGACATGTAGCAAACAGAGGTACTGCATCGCATGAGCCGATTGTCGTTTTTAACAACTGGTATCACCTACTACCAGGCGAGAAGCCGGCTGCAGTTGCAGCACAACCGAAAGTAACGGTTTCGCCTTCTCGAAAAAAAACTAGTACTAAAAATATTGCAGAACAGCTAACCGAATTGGTCGAATTGCGTAGATCAGGCGCTCTAACTGAAAAGCAATTCGAGGCTGCAAAGAATGCCCTTCTAGGAATCGATTGACAGTAATTGCGACGGCATGATCATCGATACAGAACCTCACTAACCGATGTTTGTGAGACAACAAAACTGCCACTGAGACGGCGATTGAGGTATACCTCATCGCACTATGCAACAACTTGCTGATCGAGACGACCTTCAAACGACTGCCGTATCTATCTTTTCTCGCCTCGACCGCGGAGAGCTCTAAGCCACTGAGGCAACACTGGATTGGTATCCAGTGATTCAAACCGACAGTTTCTCCCTGGAACAGAGTTGAGAAGCCTCTTTGAAGGCTGACTGGTAAATCTTTCTTTCCTTTCATATGTTGTCCGTCCACACATCACTCGCGACGGCAGTTGTCGTTTATATCTTGAGGGAGAAATCGATGTCAGAAGCATCCAGCAATTTTGGAGCCCCAGGCATTGCCGAGCGGTTATCAGTTCTCCGAACGCCGCAACCAGGTAGCGCTCCACTAAAAACAAACACACCGAAACGCATGCGACTTGAAGTACTCATTGGGGTAGTCGTTGTTTTGGCCGGAATAACAATGGCCCTTTTTCTCAGTGGTGGTGGTAGTTCATCTCCTGCAATCGGTGGGGAGCCTGCGA
>Ga0209296_1003108_pt1 | contig 11418 bp, 5 predicted proteins | sample S_130206_EF_Meta_FD_187319 | JGI IMG/M metagenome (GOLD analysis project Ga0209296, IMG submission 187319) | Freshwater microbial communities from Lake Simoncouche, Canada to study carbon cycling - S_130206_EF_MetaG (SPAdes) (version 2) | ecosystem: Environmental > Aquatic > Freshwater > Lake ...
TCCGTAGTGCCGGACTCTTCGGCAACGAGATGCACTCGCCCATCATGTGCGTCGGCAACGGTATCCCGGCCATCGTCTGCCGCTGGGCCGAGCAGACCTCCAAGGGCAACATGTGGAAGGACATCGGCCTTAACGACTGGCTCTTCGATCTGGATGACGAGCCGCAGCTCGCGGGCATCGTCCCGGCCGTGCTGGCTATGGCCAAGGATCCGACCGCTGCGAAGGCCAAGGTGGCCAAGGCCCAGGCCGTCCTCCGCGAACGCCAATCCTCGGCGCTCGCGAGGGTGCGTGGCGCCGCTGTCCGCTGACGTCCGGAGCCTGTTTTCAGGCGTCTTAATCCTATCTTAATTCGAGGTTCATGCTTTGACAGCATGCATCGTGGAACGCAGTGTGCGGGGGTCGTCGCGGACCCTGTTTCCGCGGTCGTCTTTCACCCCGCTTCGCCTCGTCCCATGATCCGTCCTCGTCTCTTTTCCACTGCGCTTCTTCTCGCGCTGGCGGCGTCCCTCGGTGCCCAGACCAAGGAGGGTGGCAAGTCGCCCGGCGGCCCTAAGGCGGGCGGTAAAGGCGCACGCAATCTTCCAGTCTCCGTGGCCACCGCGACCGTCGCTCCCGGCGATATCGAGATCCGCATCTCGGCGCTCGGCGCCGTCAAGGCGCTGAACACGGTCACGGTCCGTCCGCGTGTCAGTGGGCAGCTGATGAAGCTCTATTTCACCGAAGGCCAGGCTGTGAAGGCCGGAGACCCGCTCGCCGACATCGATCCCCGTCCGTTCGAAGTCGCGCTGACGCAGGCCGAAGGTCAACTCGCCCGCGACCGCGCCGCCCTCGCCAACGCCAAGCTCGACCTCAAGCGCTACCAGGACGCCGCCGAGGCCATCACGCGCCAGCAGCTCGATTCCGCCGGCGCCCAGGTGGCCCAGCTCGAAGGTACGGTCAAGGTCGATGAAGGCTCCGTCGCCAACGCACGTCTGCAGGTCGAATACTCGAAGGTCACCGCCCCTATCTCGGGCGTCGTCGGCCTGCGTCAGGTCGACGTCGGCAACGTCGTCTCGTCCTCCGATACGACCGGCCTCGTCGTCATCACCCAACTCCAGCCGCTCTCCGTCGTCTTCGGCGTGCCCGAATCGGACATCCCTGCCTTGCAATATGCGATCGGGCAGGGTGCCCAGCTGAAGGCCGAGGCCTTTGATCGCGACGGCCGTATGGTCCTGGCCGTCGGTGATCTCTCCGCCTTGGATAACCAGATCGACGCCAGCACCGGCACGCTCCGCCTGCGCGCCCTGTTCGCAAACACCGATCGCCGCCTCTTCCCGAACCAGTTCGTGAACATCCGCCTGACCGTCGAGAACAAGAAGGGCGTACTCCTCGCCCCGACCGCCGCCGTGCAGATCAGCGACAAGGACCGCTTCGTCTTCATCCTGAATCCGGACGACACCGTCACGCGTCGCACCGTGCGTACCGGCGTCGTCGACGGCCTCAACACCGAGATCCTCGAAGGCCTGAAGGCCGGCGAGGTGATCGCCGCCGATGGTCTGGACCGTCTGCAGACCGGCACGAAGGTGGTCGTCGCCGGTCGTCGCAAGAGCGCCGGCGCGCCGACCGAAGCCCCTGCCGCCAAGTAAGCCGGCATGAACCTCTCCCGCCCGTTCATCGAGAGGCCGGTCGCCACCACGCTGCTGATGGTGGCGCTGTTGATCTGTGGCGCCATCGGCTACCGCTCGCTGCCTGTCTCCGCCTTGCCGGAGGTCGATTACCCGACTATCCAGGTGGCCACCTTCTATCCTGGAGCCAGCCCTGAGGTGATGATGACCGCGGTCACCGCTCCGTTGGAGCGCCGCCTCGGCCAGATGCCTGGGCTCACCCAGATGGCGTCGACGAGTTCGGCCGGCGCTTCCTCCATCACGCTCCAGTTCGATCTCGCGATCTCCCTCGACGTTGCCGAACAGCAGGTCCAGGCCGCCATCAACGAAGCCTCGGCGTATCTCCCGCCAGGCCTGCCCAATCCGCCGATTTACAGCAAGGTGAACCCGGCCGACGCGCCAATCATGACGCTGGCGGTCACTTCCGATTCGCTGCCTTTGCCCAAGGTCGCCGACCTCGTCGACACGCGCCTCGCCCAGAAGCTTTCGCAGGTCTCCGGGGTGGGCATGGTCAGCATCTCCGGCGGCCAGCGCCCCGCGATCCGTATCCGCGTGAACCCTTCCGCGCTCGCCTCCTATGGCCTCAGCCTCGAGACGGTCCGCCAAGCCGTCGTCGGCGCCAATGCTAACAGCGCTAAGGGCAGCTTTGATGGCCTGAAGCAGTCCTCTACTATCGACGCCAACGATCAGCTGCGTTCGCCCGACGAATACAACCGCGTCATTCTTGCTTATCGTAACGGCTCGCCCGTGCGCCTCAGCGATGTCGCCGACACGACCGACGGCGCCGAGAACGTCTACCTTTCCGCGTGGGCGGGGCATAACCCCGGCGGTCAGGCTCCCGGTGTCATCCTGAACATCCAACGCCAGCCCGGCGCGAACGTCATCGCCGTCGTCGACCGCATCAAGACGATCCTGCCCGCACTGCAGGCTACCTTGCCCGAGGCCGCCAAGGTCACCGTCCTCACGGACCGTACGATCACCATCCGCGCCTCCGTCGACGACGTCCGCCTGGAGCTGCTGCTCTCCATCATCCTCGTCGTCGCGGTCATCTTCGTTTTCCTACGCAGCGTCCCGGCCACGATCATCCCCGGCATCACCGTCCCGCTTTCGCTGATCGGCACCTTCGCGGTCATCACCCTCTGCGACTTCTCGATCAATAACCTCACCTTGATGGCGCTGACCATCGCGACGGGCTTCGTCGTGGACGATGCGATCGTGATGATCGAGAACATCTCCCGTTACATCGAGAAGGGCGAATCCCCCATGGAGGCCTCGCTGAAGGGTTCGGCCAACATCGGCTTCACGATCATCTCGCTGACCTTCTCGCTCATCGCGGTGCTGATCCCGTTGCTCTTCATGGCGGACGTGGTTGGGCGCCTCTTCCGTGAGTTCGCCATCACCCTGGCCGTGGCCATCCTGATTTCGGCTGTCATCTCGCTCACGCTCACGCCGATGATGTGCAGCCGGATGCTGAAGCATGAGGCGCCGGCCGACGAGGCGCGTTGGAGTCGCGCCCTCGGGACGTTCTTCGACGACGTCATCCGCCGCTACGGATGGGCGCTGCGCTGGGTCCTCGCCCGCCAGACCCTGACTCTCTGGGTCGCCGTGGGCACGCTCGCCCTGACCGTGCTTCTCTACGTCTTCATCCCGAAGGGCTTCTTCCCCTTGCAGGATACCGGCGTCATCCAGGCCGTCACCGAGGCCCGCCAGGACATCTCCTTCGCAGCGATGGCCGTCAAGCAGCAGGAGATCGCGCAGGAGATCCTATCCGACCCCGACGTCGAGAGCCTCGCCTCGTTCATCGGCGTCGATGGCACCAGCTCCACGGTCAATTCCGGCCGCATGGTCATCAACCTCCGCCCGCTCGAGGAGCGTAAGTCGCGGGCGCCGGCTATCGCCGAACGCCTCAAGGCGAAGATGGCCAAGCTCGAAGGCGTCGCGCTTTACCTTCAGCCTGTGCAGGACATGACGGTGGACACCACCGTCAGCCGTTCGCAGTACCAGTTCTTGCTGCAGACACCGCGCATGGAGGAGCTCGCCGAATGGGTGCCGCAGCTCATGGAGAAGGTGAAGGCCATTCCCTCGGTCAAAGACGTTGCCACCGACCTGCAGCTCAACGGGCGCCAAGTGTTCGTAGACATCGACCGGACGGCCGCGGGCCGCTACGGCATCTCCGTGGCGGACATCGACGCGGTGCTCTACGACGCGCTCGGCCAGCGCATCATCTCCACGATCTTCACCCAATCGAGCCAGTACCGCGTGATCCTCGAGGTGAAGCCCGAATTCCGCGACGGTCCTGAATCCCTTGGTCGCCTCTACGTCTCCGCCCCGGGTGGGGCGCAGGTGCCGCTGTCCAATCTTGCCAAGTTCCGGGAGCAGTCCGCTCAACTTGCCATCACGCGCGTCGGTCAGTTCCCTTGCGCCCGCATTTCCTTCAACCTCGCCGAGGGCGCCGCGCTGGGCGATGCCGTGAAGGCCATCAAGAAGGCCGAGAAGGACATGGGTATGCCTGTCTCGATTGACACCACCTTCCAGGGTGCTGCGGCCGCCTTCGAGATTGCGCTGAAGAACGAGCTCTGGCTCATCCTGGCCGCCATCGTGGTCATGTACATCGTGCTCGGCGTCCTTTACGAGAGCTTCATCCATCCGGTGACAATCCTCTCGACCCTGCCGTCGGCCGGCGTCGGCGCTCTGCTGGCGTTGATCCTTTCGCGCACCGACCTCGATGTCATTGGCATCATCGGTATCATCCTGCTGATCGGTATCGTGAAGAAGAACGCCATCATGATGGTGGACTTCGCCCTCGACGCCGAACGTACGCAGGGCCTTAAGCCCGAGGACGCCATCTATCAGGCGTGCCTGCTGCGCTTCCGTCCGATCCTCATGACCACCATGGCCGCGCTCCTGGGCGCCTTGCCCCTGATGCTCGGTACGGGCATGGGCTCCGAGATGCGTCAGCCCTTGGGCATCACGATGGTCGGTGGGCTGATCCTGAGCCAGATTCTGACGCTCTTCACCACCCCGGTGATCTACCTCTGGTTCGACCGTCTGCAGCGCCGCCGCGCCGCTGCCACGTCGCCGTGAACCTTTCCGCGTTCTTCATCCGCCGGCCAGTCGCGACCACGCTGCTGACGATTGGCATCGCGCTCACGGGGCTGTTCGCCTTCCAGGTCCTGCCGATCTCGCCTCTCCCGCAGGTCGATTTTCCTACGATTGAGGTCCGCGCCTCCGTCCCTGGGGCGAGCCCGGAGACCATGGCCGCGACGGTCGCGACTCCCTTGGAGCGTTCGCTCGGCCGTATCGCTGGTGTCACCGAGATCACGTCCTCGAGTACGCGCGGCAACACAAACATCACCCTGCAGTTCGACCTATCCCGCGACATCAACGGCGCGGCCCGCGAGGTGCAGTCGGCCATCAGCGCCGCGCGCAGTATGCTGCCGTCGTCGATGATCAACAGCCCGAGCTACCGAAAGTCTAATCCTGCGGACATGCCGATCATGCTGTTGGCCGTCACGTCGGACAACTTCACCCGCGGCGAGATGTACGACATCGCCACGACCGTGCTCGCGCCTCGCATCGCCCAGATTCCTGGGGTAGGGGACGTCAACGTCGGCGGTTCGGCCTTGCCGGCGATCCGCGTGAACGTGAATCCGGCCCAACTGGCGTCTTACGGCGTTTCGCTCGAGGACGTCCGCAAGACCCTCTCTGCGACGAACGTCAATTCGCCCAAGGGGATTGTCGAGACCGCCGGTAGTCGTTGGCAGGTGATGGCGAACGACCAGGCCCTGGAGCCGGCGGACTACTTGCCACTGATTGTGAGCTACCGCGGCGCGACGCCCGTGCGGCTCTCCGACCTCGCCACGGTGAGTTTGTCGGTCGAGGACGTCCGTAACGCCGGTCTGCTCAACGGTCGCACGGCAATCGTACTCGTCATCACCCGTCAGCCAGGCGCCAACATCATCGAGACGGTGGATCGCATCAAGGCCAAGATCCCTGACCTGCAGGCCCAGATTCCCAAGGGTATGGAGATGTCGGCCGCGATGGACCGTTCAATCACCATCCGCAGCTCTTTGCACGAGGTCGAGCGCTCGCTATTACTTTCCGTCTTCCTCGTCACCCTGGTGGTATTCCTCTTCCTCGGCGACGTGCGTATGACCCTGATCCCCGCGATTGTCGTGCCGGTCTCGATCCTTGGGACGTTCGCGATTATGGCTTTGGCGGGGTTCTCCATCAATAACATCACTTTGATGGCCCTCACGGTGGCCACGGGGTTCGTGGTGGATGACGCGATCGTGGTGCTTGAGAACGTCTCGCGCCATATCGAGAAAGGCACCACGCGTATGGAGGCCGCCCTGAAGGGCGCACAGGAGGTCGGGTTCACCGTCCTGTCCATCAGCGTCTCGCTGATGGCGGTCTTTATCCCTATCCTGCTGATGGGCGGACTGGTTGGTCGCCTCTTCCGGGAATTCGCCATCACGCTGTCGGTGGCGATCATCGTCTCGTTGGTGGTCTCCCTCAGCACGACCCCGATGATGTGCTCGCTCCTCCTCAAGGCCAAGGCCGTCGGCTCCGCGGCCCCGGGCCGCATCGAGCGGTTCTTCGCCTGGTTGCTCGAGCGCTATCGCCGTTCTTTGCGTTGGGTGCTCGACCACAGCTTCGTCGTCCTCCTGGCCTTGGTGGCCACCGTGGCCCTCAACGTCGTCCTCTATTCCGTCATCCCGAAAGGCTTCTTCCCGCAGCAGGACACCGGCTTCCTGATCGGCAACATCGACGCCGACCAGAGCATCTCCTTCCGCGAGATGGAGCAGAAGATGGTCGCGATCTCCGACATCGTCGGCGCCGACGCCGACGTGAGCGTCGTCAGCGTCTCGATCGGTGGCAGTCGCGGCGGACCGGTCAACTACGCCCGTTTGTACGTCGTGCTCAAGCCCCTGAGCGAACGGACTGCTTCCGCTGACGCCATCATCGCTCGCTTACGACTCCGGACGGCGAGAGTCACCGGCGCCCGCCTCGTGCTGATGTCGGCACAGGATATCCGCATCGGAGGAAGATCTAGTTCCGCGATGTACCAGTACACCGTGCAGGCCGAGGAACTTGCGGCCCTCAACGAGTGGGTGCCGAAGATTCAGGCGGCCTTAGCCGGCTTGCCCGAGCTCACCGACGTCAATACCGACACCCAGAACCGGGGCCTCCAGACCTACGTCACCTATGATCGCGATAAGATGGCTGCTTTCGGCATCCCAGTCGATCTCGCCAATCGCACGCTCTACGACGCCTTCGGCCAGTTGCCCGTGGCGACGATCTACAAGTCGCTCAACCAGTATCGTCTCGTGATGGAGGTGAACTCCGAGCGTACGATGAGCCCCGAATCCCTCCGCGACATCTTCGTCGTGACGTCGGCGGGTAAGCGCGTGCCGCTGATGTCCTTCGCCCGCTTCGAGCCGGCCAACGCGCCCTTGAACGTCAACCACCAGTCGCAGTTCGTGGCCACGACGCTTTCCTTCAACCTCGCGCCCGGCAAGACCCTTTCCGACGCCGACGAGGCCATCCGTCGAGCCATGGGCGAGATCGGCGTGCCGAGCTCGGTTCAAGGCGGCTTCCAAGGCACGGCCAAGCTTTTCCAGGCCTCGCTCGACAACCAGCCGTTCCTCATCTTGGGGGCGATCCTGGCGATGTATGTCGTCCTTGGCATCCTCTACGAGAGTTGGATCCATCCGGTCACTATCCTCTCCACTCTGCCTTCCGCGGGCATCGGCGCCCTGATCGCCCTGATGGCCTTCGGTATGGAGTTCAGTATCATCGCGCTGATCGGTGTGCTGCTGCTCATCGGTATCGTGAAGAAGAACGCCATCATGATGATTGATTTCGCCTTGGATGCCGAGCGGCGCGAGGGCATCTCGGCCCGAGACGCCATCTTCGCCGCCTGTTCCTTGCGTTTCAGGCCGATTATGATGACCACGCTGGCTGCGATGTTCGGCGCCTTGCCCTTGGCCATCGGTTTCGGGGAGGGCTCCGAGCTGCGCCAGCCCCTCGGTATCGCCATCGTCGGCGGCCTGTTGCTGAGCCAGCTGTTGACGCTGTATACGACCCCCGTCGTCTACCTCTACTTCGACCGTCTCCGTCTCTGGACTCTGCGTCGCCGGGCCGCCGTTGCCTTGCCTCCCGTCGTTCCCTGATCTTTCCTGCTATGACCGCCATGAAGCCATCTTCCGCCGCCTCCAGCCGCCTTTTCGGGTTCGCGGTCGCGTGCGCGCTCTCCGCCTGTGCGGCTGGTCCAGATTACGTTCGTCCCGAGGTGCCGGTCTCGCCCGCTTTCCGCGAACTCACCGGCCCGTACCAAGGTTCCCCGGTGCTGGGTGCCAACTGGTGGTCGATCTTCAAGGACGCTGACCTCGACGCCCTCGAGGCGGATGCCGTTAAGGCCAACGATAGCGTCCGCGCGGCTTTCGCGAGGGTAGGGCAGGCTCGGGCCCTCAGCGATATCGCCAGCTCCGGTTTCTGGCCGGCGTTGAGCGTAGATCCTTCCCTCCAGCGTAACCGTACTTCCGACACCGCCGGTGGCGTGAGCCGCACGCAGACGAATTATTCCGTGCCGCTCGACCTCAGTTACGAACTCGACGTCTGGGGTCGCGTGCGTCGCCTCAGCGAGTCCGCCGACGCAAGTACCAAGGTCTCCGCGGCCGAGTTCGCCGTCGTGCTGCAGACCGTCCAGGGCAACGTCGCACTCAATTACTTCTCGTTGCGTGCCCTCGACACCCAGGCGGCGATGCTGACCAAGAGCCTCGGGCTCTACCAGCGTCAGGCCGAGCTCGTCGGCAAGCAGGTCAAGGCCGGCCTCGTGCCGCAGACCGACCTCCTGCAGGCCACTACCCAGGTCGAGATGACTACCGGCCAACTCAACGAGGTGCGTCGCCTACGCATAAATGCCGAGCATGCCCTCGCGGTGCTGACCGGCCGCCTGCCATCTGAACTGTCCCTCGCCCCGAAGCCGTTGACGACGGAAGTGCCGGTCGTGCCTGCTGGCCTACCGTCTGAGCTGCTCGGCCGCCGCCCGGACGTCGCCGCCGCCGAGCATCGCCTCATCGCCGCCAACGCCGACATCGGCCAGGCCAAGGCCGATTATTATCCGCGCCTGACGCTCACCGGTACCGCCGGCTTCTCGACGATCGACGCATCCAAGGTCGTCGACTGGCAGAGCCGGGTCTGGTCCGCCGGCCCCAGCCTGCATCTCCCGCTGTTCCAAGGCGGCAAACTCGACGCCTCCCTCGAAGGCGCCAAGCAGCGCTATGAGGAGTCCTTGGCGAATTACCGCACCACCGTCCTCAACGCCTTCCGCGAGACCGAGGACATCCTCAACGACCTCGGTAACCGCGTCGGCACCGCTGAATCGCAGGCCCGCATGGTGGCTTCGGCCCGGGAGACCGCCCGACTCGTCGACATGCAGTATCGTAGCGGCCTGACGCCTTACTACCAGCTCATGGATGCGCAGCGCACCTTGCTATCGGCGGAGCTTTCCGCGGCGCAGCTACAGAACCTCCGCCTCAATTCCACCGTCGCGCTCGTGAAAGCGATCGGCGGCGGCTGGAAGCCGGCCGAGGTGCCGAAGCTTTCGGCCAAGTAAGGCTTACTTCTTCGCCGGAGCCTTCGGCTTCGGCTGTTCGGCGAGCATGATCGTCACGGCCGGGGTGGGCTCGTTCGTGCCCGCGAAGGTATTGTAGGCCTGCTGGAAGGCCGCGGCGTCGCGGACATCGCCTTCGGCGATCAGCCACTGGTAGCGCAGCTTGAAAGGGGACTCCAGCGTGGCGACGCCCTTCGGGAAGGCGCCGAAGCGTCCGTAGTCGCGATAAGCCGAGAAGGCCGTGTCCTTCGGATTCGAAGGGTGGTTGAGCAGCAGAGCCGTGAAGGTCTTGCCTTCAATCGTGAAGATCTCGGCGACCCAGGTGAGGTCCTTGACCTTATGGATCAGGACATCTTTGCCCGGATAGATGTACGTCGTCTTCGCGCCTTCGATCTTCTCGGACGGGCGGAACTGTGCGCCCGCGTGCTCCGGGTCGCCATCAATCTTGGCTTCGCCATGGTCAGGTTTCAGCGTGCTCTTCATCTCGATGCCGAGGTAGAAGGGCGCGACGGGCTTCGTGAAGGTGAAGACACGCTCTTCGGTGAGGATCGGCTTATCCTGGTCCGAGGCGCCTTGCCAGTCGATCGATGCCACGAAGCCGGAGTCCGTCGGCTTGATCGCGGTGACGACCTGGTCGCCCTTGACCATGTGCCAGCGGTCGTAGGTCTTGCCATCGACCGTGATTTTCATGAAGCCGATCATGATCCCGCGGTGGTGGGTGAAGTTGAAGCCCGGGCCCTTGGTCAGGCGCAGGGCGCCGCTGGGGTCGAAGACGTGGAGGTAGGGCTTGTAGTTATCCAGGCGCTTGGCCGGGGTGCTGACGTCGTGGGCCATCATGAAGCGGGCGACGACCTTGCCGTCCTGGGCGACGTCCACGGCTTCATTAGGGGTGACCTTGATGTCGGCGGCAAAGGCTTGGGTAAGGGCTAGCAGTGTGCCTAGGGCGAGGGGTAGGGGGCGCATTTGGCCACCTTAGGGTTATGCCCCGGGGATGGAATCCCCGAATCTCGAAGGAAACTTTACCTAGGGCCGGGGGTTGCATAGGGGTAATCCCATGCCCCTTCGTCCCCTCCTCGTGCTCTCGGCTGTCTTCTCGGCCTGCCTCTCCTCGCTCATCGGGGCGAACGCCAAGCCGAACATCGTCTATATCTTGGCGGACGATCTGGGCTTCCCTGAACTGGGATGTAACGGTTCCGACCGCTACAAAACCCCGAACATTGACGCCCTGGCGAATAGCGGCGTCCGCTTCACCCGTTTCTACACCGCGCCGCTCTGCGGGCCATCACGTGCGCTGATCCTGACCGGACGCTATGCCTTCCGCTCTGGCGCCGTCACGCAGGATGCCTGTAAGACTATCATCCGTACCGGCGAGAAGGCTGAGGTCATGATTCCGAACGTCCTCAAGAAGGTCGGCTACGCCACGGCGATGATCGGTAAGTGGGGTCAGCTTTCACCTTCGGGCGACCCGTCCCAGTGGGGCTTTGATCATGACTTACATTTCAAAGGCAGCGGTATGTATTGGAACAGCAAGGTGGCCAAGCCGATGTCCGAAGGCGGCGAAGTCCGCGGCGATCCGGATACCTACGTGCTCGACGGCAAGACCATCAAGGTGAAGGACGACGAGTATATCCCCGATCTGCTCCACAAGGATGCGACCGCTTGGCTCGAGGCGCATAAGGCTGGTCCGTTCTTCCTTTATTATTCCATGTCCCACGTGCACGGCGAGATCCTGCCCACGCCGGACAGCGCCCCGGCCCAGAAGGGTGAGTCCGAGGACGCCAAGCGTAAGCGCCATTACACGGATAACATCGTCTACATGGATAAACTCGTCGGCAAGCTGGTGGCCGAGCTCGACCGTCTGAAGCTGCGCGAAAACACCCTGATCGTCTTCATGGGCGACAACGGTAGCGCCAAGGCCAACGCCCCTGATGCGACCATCGGCGGTAAGCGTATTGAAGGGGAGAAAGGCTCCATGAAGGAAGGCGGCGGACTTGTGCCGTTCTTCGCCACCTGGCCCGGTGTCACCCCGGCCGGCAAGGTGAACGCCAATGTCGCCGACGCCAGCGACCTCCTGCCGACCTTCGCCGAAGTCGCCGGTGCCCCGCTGCCGACCGGTCGCGTCATCGACGGGCGTAGCCTCGTCTCACAGTTCAAGGG
>Ga0209296_1003109_pt1 | contig 11416 bp, 11 predicted proteins | sample S_130206_EF_Meta_FD_187319 | JGI IMG/M metagenome (GOLD analysis project Ga0209296, IMG submission 187319) | Freshwater microbial communities from Lake Simoncouche, Canada to study carbon cycling - S_130206_EF_MetaG (SPAdes) (version 2) | ecosystem: Environmental > Aquatic > Freshwater > Lake ...
CGTACATCGTCACGAAGGACAACCTCGGCGTACTCCCCGCCCAGGTAGCCGGCGTTTCGCTCCTACTCGATTACATCCTGGTTGTAGCCGTTTCGGTTTCCGCCGGAACAGCTGCCTTGTACTCCGTGTTTTCCGAGCTCTACCCCTACCGTGTTCCGATCGCGCTGTTTTTCATCGCCGTTATTGCCATCGGCAACCTCAGGGGCGTCAAGGAATCGGGAAAGGTATTCGCCGTCCCTACCTACGCGTTCGTCGCTGCGATGTTCATCATGATCGGGTTCGGCATCTTTAAGGCGACGATCGGTGGCGGTCTCAACCCAATCCCGCTCGATCAACTCGATCCCACGCAGATTCATGAGGCCGAAGGTGTTGGCGTAATCGGCTGGTTCCTCATCCTCCGAGCCTTCGCCTCAGGCGGCGCTGCACTCACCGGTATCGAGGCCGTTTCAAACGGCGTGCCTGCATTCCGCGATCCAACTTGGAAGAACGCCCGTTCAACCCTCATGGTCATGGGCACAATGCTCGCCTTTATGTTCCTTGGCGTTTCGTGGCTTGCGTCTCAGCTCGAAACCATCCCGGTGACAGGCAAAACCGTTATCGCCCAGATCGCTGACGCGGTGTACGGGAGCAGCGGATTCGGACAGGTCATGTTCGTCTTTACGCAGTTCGCCACAATGCTCATCCTCGTCTTGGCCGCAAACACTGGCTTTGCCGATTTCCCGCGCCTTGCTCATTTCCAGGCAGAAGATTCATTCCTTCCTCGCCAGCTCACCAAGCGCGGCCATCGCTTGGTCTTCTCCAACGGCGTCCTTGCGCTTTCTGGTGCCGCCGCGGCGCTGGTCCTCATTTTGGGCGCCGACGTCACGAAACTCATTCCGCTTTATGCAGTAGGCGTGTTCACAAGTTTCACGCTGTCTCAGACAGGGATGGCCCGTCGTCACCTTCGCCTCCGCGAACCCGGCTGGAAAACTGGTTTGCTCATCAACGGAGCGGGCGCGTTGACCACAGGCGTCGTAACGATCGTCATCTGTGCCGCAAAGTTCTTTGACGGTGCGTGGGTGATCATCGCCATCATCCCCATATTTGTTTGGGTTGTCGTTCGTCTGAACCACCAGTACGAGGCGGAGAAGGCAGAACTCGAGGGTGACGCAATTTTGGCCGCCACTGCATCAATTCTTCGTCGTCACGCCGTGGTTGTTCTCATCGACAGAATCGATCGCACCTCGGCTCGTGCGATCCAATACGCCCGCACACTCCACCCAGATCGACTCTGGGCAGTTCACATCGCAGTCGACGAAACCCGTGCAGCGGAACTCGCCGCCGAGTGGAGCCGCCTTGCGCTCAAACAACTCCCGCTCGACATTCGCGAATGCCCCGACCGACGAATTAATCGCACGGTGCTCGAGGTCGTCCACGAACTCGCCGCCGATGGAGATACTGAAGTTTCTATTCTCATTCCGCGTCGTGAATACCGTTCACGTTGGCATCGCTTACTCCACGATCACACCGCCGATGGCATTGCCAAAGCTCTTAGTGATGTCCCGCACGCGAATGTGACTTTCGTTCCGTATCACCTCACCAAAACCTCGAAGGGACAGCACCTTCAAAAGGTTGAACACGGCGCGGTCTCTGGCACGTCAGATATTCATAACTGATATGGCACTTTTCACACGGAGCTCAAAGCGCATAGAGGCCGAACGTCTCGCCGAGACCCGCTCCGCTTTCGATGACCTCGGTCGTCGCTCTCTTGCTGGAGTGATGCCGATAAGCGACATTGTCTGGCGCAATCACGTCAAGGTCGCGGGCCGAGTGAAAGCGCTGCGGATTCAGCCCTGGGCGGAACAGATCGCCAGTCTTGAACTCACCCTTGCCGATTCCACCGGTGGAGTCACTGTCGTCTTCATGGGCCGACGCACACTCGGTGGCGTGAAACTCGGCACTCACTTATTGGTTGACGGAATGGCCAGCGAGCACCACGGCCTGCTCACGATCCTCAACCCCGCGTATCAACTGCTGCCTCGGCAAGTCACGCTGCCGTACTAAGCAGCCCTCGGCGTAGCGGCGAGAGCCTCGTCAGCACAGCCTCGAGTTAGGCCGTCCTTGCGTTCACGCGATTCATTGCGGCCTCAGCACCATCGCTCACGATGAGTTCGACGGCATCAGCGGCAACTTCAATCGCAATATCGAGCAGTTCGCGATCGGCCTTTCCGACACGCTTCAGAACGTGATCGGCACCATGTTCTTTGCTCGGCGGCTTGCCAACACCGATACGCACGCGCACGAAGGAATCGTCGTGAAGATGGGCTTTGATCGACCGCAATCCATTGTGCCCAGCGAGTCCCCCACCAATCTTCACGCGCACCGTTCCGGTCGGAAGATCGAGTTCATCGTGGACGATCACCAGCGCTGTTTGCTCTTCAATACCAAAGCGACGAACCAACGGAGATACCGATTCACCGGAGAGGTTCATGAACGTTGTCGGCTTCGCCAGAGCGACGCGCTTTTGACCGATGCGCACTTCGTCAACGAGGGCGCGTTCCTTGCCTGATTTCAGGTGACCGTTGTGGCGACGCTCAAGCAGGTCAATGACAGCGAAGCCCACGTTGTGGCGCGTGCCATCGAACTCGCTTCCGGGATTGCCTAAACCGACGACGAGAACGTCAGCCGGCGTGCCGCGTCGGGGGCGATTGCCACCCCTGCCGCCAAATGCCACTTACTCGGCGTCGCCCTCGGCTGCTGCAGCCGGCTCGCCTGCGGCAGCAGCTTCGCCGCCTTCGTCGCCTTCGCCGGCTTCGGCGCCGTCTTCAGCGGAGAATCGGGTGGCGAGACCAAGCACGAGCTGAATGCTGTCGTCGATGTCGGTGGTGACGCCGGTCGGCATGGTGAGCGTTTCAACAGTGATGGCCACACCGATGTCGAGGTTTGTAATGTCGATTTCGATCTGGCTCGGGATGTCAGCAGGCTTGGCCTTGACGGTAAGCGTCTTGAGCGGCTGATCGACGATGCCTTTGCGGGCCTCAACGAGCTTCGCTTCACCAACAAGGATGAGCGGAACTTCAACGGCGACGAGGGCGTCGGGGTCGACACGCAGGAAATCGATGTGCAGCACGTTGCGACGCACCGGGTGACGCTGAAGATCCTTGATGATGGCAAGGTCCTTCTGGCCATCGACATCGAGGGTGATGAGAGCGTTCAGCCCAGCTTCGGTTGTGAGGGCACGACGAAGATCGGGCCACGGCACCGAGACAGCGATTGCATCGCGACCCAAGCCGTAAACGACCGCAGGCACGAGGCCATCGGTTCGAAGACGGGTTGATGAGCGGGAACCGGCGATACGTCCGGTTGATGCGGTGAGGGTGATGGCCATGATTGGGGGCTCCTGGAGGCAGCGCTGGTGCGCGCCGTCGGCTGACGTTCGTGAAACGGGTGGCAATCCTACCGATACACCCCTGAGAAGGCGAACCCGCTCCTCATGAGGCCCTTCCTGGTCGCACTCGGCTCCTCAGCGACGGGATCGAACCACCACTCCCCGCCTTCACTTGCCCCCCGAGCGGGCCACGAGTCCAACCCGATCATCTCAAGTCACGACCCCGTGTTACAGCCGATTTTCCAGCGTGACCAGAGATCAACTCTGGTTGTGACCGTCGAAGATTTCACTGACGGAGGTGTCTTCGAACACCGCGTCGATCGCATCGGCAATGATGCCGGCAACTGAAAGCACTTCGATTTTGTCCGATTGCTTCTCAGGCGGAAGCGGCAACGTATTGGTCATAACGACCTTTGAAATGCACGAGTCGTTCAGACGCTGAATTGCGGGACCGCTGAAGACACCGTGAGTGCATGCCGCGTAAATCTCGGTCGCACCTCGAGCCTTGAGTTGTTCGGCTGCAGCAACAATCGTTCCGCCGGTGTCGATCATGTCGTCGATGAGAACGCAGATACGCCCATCGACTTCACCGACGACGTCACGAGCTTCGACAGTGTTCTTCTGTCCCTTGACGCGACGCTTATGAACGATTGCCAGATCGGCATGAAGTTGATTGGCATAACGCTCAGCCACTTTCACGCGACCAGCATCGGGAGAAACTATGACAAGGTCATCGCCGAGACCAGCCATGAAATCGACCAGTACCGGCATGGCAGTGAGGTGGTCGACAGGCCCATCGAAGAAGCCTTGAATCTGACCAGAATGCAGATCGACCGAGATAAGGCGCTTTGCTCCAGCAGCCTTGAACATGTTGGCGATCAACTTCGCCGTAATCGGTTCGCGACCTTCGGACTTTCGGTCCTGTCTCGCATAGCCATAAAACGGAGCGACAGCAGTTATCCGCTTCGCCGAAGCTCGCTTGGCGGCATCAACCATGATGAGTTGTTCCATGATCGCGTCGTTAACGGTCATCTTCCCAGAGCCGACATGCGATTGGATAATGAACACGTCGGTACCGCGAACCGATTCACCGAAACGCGTATGAAGTTCACCGTTTGCGAATTCTGCAAGATTCGCGTCGCCTAATTCGACACCAAGGCGTTCAGCAATTTCTTCGGCAAGCGGGAGATTGGCCCGACCTGAGACGATATGCAGGCGCTTTTTGGTGACGAGTTCCATTCGATTTCTTTCGCCGGTGCGTTGTTTGGTCATTCTGTTGGTGAAGTGTAGAACGGTCCGGGCCGGGCGCCGTCAGAAACAATCGCTCCGGGCTCAAGAACAGCAAATGGGCCGAGGCGGACATCGTCGCCGATGTCGGCTCCGCGACCAACAGAGTTTTCGATCACTGATCGAGCCCCAACGCGGCAGTCGACCAAACGGGTGTTTGGACCAAGTTCGGTCCCGGCCCCAATCACACACGAACCCTGCAGGATCGTGTCGGGAAACAAGGTCACATCAGCAGCGAGTTCGACTGTCGTGTCGACATAGGTACGCCCAGGATCAAGCATCGTGACGCCTTTACGCATCCAGGCCTCGTTCGTGCGACTGCGCAGCTCCATCTCGGCTGCTGCCAGCTGTAAACGATCATTCACCCCGGTGGCATCCGAAGCATCTTCGGCAACGACCGCAGAGACCCGATATCCGGCAGATGCGAGCACTTCGACAACATCAGTGAGGTAGTACTCGCCTTGAGCATTCTCTGGGGTGATTCGGCGCAATGCCGGCCCAAGCACGCTGGCCCGGAAACAATAAATCGAGGTATTGATCTCGGTAATTGCCAGCTGTGCTTCCGAAGCATCTGCTTGTTCGACCACGCGGTCGACTCGATCATCTCGACCGCGGACAATGCGTCCGTACCCAGTGGGATCGGTCACCCGAGCCGTAAGCAACGTGCACGCAGCATCAGTGCTCTGGTGCGTCGCAAGCAGCGCAGCGATGGTTTCAGCACGCAGGAGCGGCGTATCGCCGGGAAGCACGATGATGTCGGCATCGACGTCATCGAGTTCTTCAGGGCTGAACGCTGTGAGGGCAACGCCAACAGCGTCACCGGTGCCACGTTGGACTTCCTGTTCCACGAATTCAAGTGAGACATTTGGAGCCGCATCGAGCAATTTGCTGGTCACTCGCTCGGCACCGTGACCGACGACCACCACGGCCCGGCCAACCTCGCATCCCGCAAGCGAATCGAGGACGTAGAGGACCATCGCCCTTCCGCACAACAAGTGAAGGGGTTTCGGACGCGATGAGTGCATTCGAGTGCCTTCGCCAGCGGCGAGCACGATCGCAGAGAGCGGCCTCGGAGACATGCATGTCTTTCTAGTACGGTCTGCCTCGCCTTTCGGGGCCGCACCTTTCGGGGGTGGTGTAATTGGCAACACGGCTGGTTTTGGTCCAGTCATTCGGGGTTCGAGTCCCTGCCCCCGAGCTTCACTCCTTCCAAGGTCACGATCTGCCAGATCGGCGGCTGCAGGAAGGTCGTTTCGCATCAGTGAGCCCCGGACCGCTACAGTCGCTCCGCCATGGGATCTCTTATTAAGAAGCGCCGCAAGCGCATGCGAAAGAAGAAGCACAAGAAGATGCTGAAGCGAACTCGCTTCCAGCGTCGAGCTGCAGGCAAGTGAGCTCGGGCGTCCCTGACGCCCTTTGTGCCCATAATTCTCGTTGACTCCACCCGGCCCGAGAGCCGGGTGGGTCCGCGTACGGGCCCACTCTCGGGATCCTCGCAGGCGGTCAATCTCCGCTTCGGTCTGAGAGAGAACTAACGAGCTGGGCTTGTGTGCGCAACCACTCGACCTTCGCCGGGATAGTCGCCTTCAACGAACCAGGTCGAACCTGAACCAGCGAGTCGCGGACGGATTCCGGTGGCATCGCCGAGCTCATCGCGCCAACGGGCCAACTCAGGAGCAACCATCAGGGCTGCAGGCTCGAGATCATTGCCGTTCTCTCCCGATGGGCCACCTAGATCATCCCAAACCCGATAGATCTCAGGTGTTGAACACATCACCGGCGGAGTCAGGAGCGTGAACACACGAGCTTCAAACGGCAAAGGATCAATCAGTTCGCCGATGCCTTGAACTCGTGCGTGACCGCCAGCAAGGCAGAACGCGACATCGGCGCCAAGCGATACAGCAGCAATCGGATCGGCGTGACCCGCCCAGTGGAGGATCGCAGCAGCATCAGCCGAGCCCCCACCTAGTCCCGCTCCAGCAGCGATCGCTTTTTCCACCCGAACGCTCGCGTTGCTTCCGATATGTCGAAGCGCCCGCGAAACCAGATTGTCAGTTCCAAGGAGAAGTTCATTCCCTTGCGAATCGTAAAATTCAACGGCTGACGTGCCTTCTTCGATTACAAAAAGCCAATCGCCAAAATCGAGCGAGACCATTTCAGCGTCGATGAGGTGGTACCCGTCATCTCGCCTACCCACGATTCTCAGCGAGGTCGTCAGCTTGGCTGGCGCAAAGAGTCGCAAGATTCCCTCAGACATGGCACCCATCGAATCACGCCTCTGCGTGGACCGCTGCGGTTAAGTCGCCCCATTGGACGATGTCGAGGCGCTCAGGACGATCTGAGGGGTCAATACCCGCAGCTTCGAACTGCTCGGGCGTGACTTTGGTCGAAAGCGATCTGCGCAGCATTTTTCGCCGTTGGCCGAACGCCGTTCGCACAAGATCCATGAGGGCATCGTGATCGACGTTGACGATGGGAACAGATCGGCGTTGGATCCGGACCATCACCGATTCAACCCTCGGTTGAGGAATGAACACCGTGGCCGGGATTCGGGTCACGACCGAGGCAGTTGCCCACAATGCCAACTTCACCGAAGGGATGCCGTAGGTGCCATCGCCAGCCCCAGCAGCAAGGCGCTCGCCAACCTCGCGTTGGACCATGACAAGCATCGTTTCGATCTGCGGAACGTGATCAAGCAGATCAAGAACGATCGTCGTCGCAACGTTGTAAGGGAGATTGGCAACAAGATTCCACACGCGATCTGCCGGCAAGACCTCCGCCCAATCGAGTTCGAGCGCGTCGCCGTGCACGACTCTCACACCCAGCGGCTCGACTGTTTCAGCAAGAACAGGAAGCAAGTGACGATCGAGTTCAACCGCTACGACGTTTGCGCCAGTGGCCGCGAGTTCAGTTGTAAGTGAACCAACGCCTGGACCAATTTCGACAACGTTCGTGCTTGAATCAATTTCAGCCAGTCGCACAATGCGGCGCACCGTGTTTGGGTCCGCGAGAAAATTCTGCCCGAGCGCGCGACTCGGTTCGAGTCCGTGCCGCCCGAGTAATTCTGTGATGTCGCGACGCGTGAGTGTCATACGGTCACCGCGAACCTTCCGCGGTCGTCGTCACCCGCAGATGCCGCGCGGTGATGACGAGAGTCGTCGTATCGGAAACACACCAAGAACGCTTCATCTCGCCTAGAGAGGCGAGCACCCGGACCACGCGCTCCAACCGGTTCTGGCAAGAACACGCTCGGCGATAACGATCTGCTGCTCTCGTGTCGCTTCCCATGGATGAGCGGAGAATTCCTCGCCACCAAAGGCGCGCCATGTCGACCATCCGGGTCCGTGGGCGAACTGAAGTCCACCTCCGTATCCGTTACCAGAGTTCGCTGACCAGTTTCCACCGGTTTCGCAGGCGGCGACGCGGTCCCAGCGATTCGGTGAGGCCGTGGCGTTCCCGGTCGGTGCCGGTGGAGTCGTGACGCGTGGCTGAGTGGTTGTGGTGGTCGCTGCCCGGCGCGGGGCGATTGTTGTCGGAGGGGCCACCGTGGTGACTGGAGCCGGGACCGTGACGGCCACAGTCGTCGTGGTCGAATCTTCGGTCGAGACAGAGACAACAACGAGGCTCTGATCCGTAGAGCTTGCCGTTTGGGTTGCACCGCTGCTCGGGGAGCGCTGGAACATGTCGATCACCAACAACGGCAAACACGCGAGCGTAACGACGAGAGCAATCAGCAGTCGGCGTTGCGTCGGGTGAACGGTGGTGTTCAGAGCTGCATCCTTCGTAGAGCAATAGATCCTGGAGACGAACGAAGGACGCCCTGCGCGATCGCACAGTGCAAACTCCGCCCGGAGCCGTCAGAAGAACCTAGGAGGGTGGTCCGGGACCTGCAACTACCCTTCGCACTTGAGACACCCGACGTTCAGATGCGCGTAAACCCTGCTCAGGCCGCCGCGTCGGGATGTCCACAGGCAATCGATCCCTATGGGAGATCGCGTTCTCCCTGCTCCGGGAGCAGGTAGACCATCGCGGCATTTCTCCATGTGACATCTGCCACATCGGCCACGGGGATCTGCTTCGCATCGGCAATTGCCGTTCCTACAAAGGGAACAAGCGCCGGACGATTCGGTTTTCCACGATGGGGAACCGGTGCCAAAAACGGCGAATCGGTCTCCACGAGGAGTCGATCGAGGGGGCAAAGGGTGGCTGCCTCGAGCACTTCGGGCGCTCCAGGGAACGTCACGATGCCACTGAAAGAAAGCCATGCTCCGAGGTCGAGACACCGCTGCGCTTCCTCGGGCCCACCGGTGAAGCAGTGGATCACTGTTCGTTCAGGCACACCTTCGCTCGCGAACATCGCGAACGTGTCGTCCCATGCTTCGCGAGTGTGCACCACGAGCGCAAGGTTATGAGCGTGAGCCAACGCAATTTGCTCTGCAAAAACCGCTCGCTGCACGTCACGCGGCGAATGGTCGTAGTGGTAGTCAAGACCACACTCCCCCACAGCCACCACCTTGGGGTGAGCAAGGAGCTCGGTGATCCCGTCGATACCACCCGACGCATCGTGCGGATGCACACCCGCAGTGGCCCAGACTCCGTCGTAGGCACTCGCTACTTCGATCGCGAGTTTGGAGGATGCAAGGTCGCAACCGACCGTGATCATTCGCATGACACCCGCCTCATGGGCATCGGCAATCGTCGCTGCGGCTTCCGGCCACTTATCGGACCCATCGCCGAGGTGGCAGTGATCATCTGTCCAGCGCATCGTTACTCCGTCAGCCGACCGCTGGCTTTGCCATGCGCGGGAAGAGGCCATCTCCCTTTACGACGGGACAACCGCCGGGGTACCCGCCCCACGCTGCTCCGGCAACGCCCGCATCGATTGGTGAGCCGGATAAGCCGATTCGTTCCCAGATCTGCACACAGGTTTCAGGCATCGCTGGTGTTGCCAAGATTGAAACGATGCGCAGAACCTCAAGCGCATCACCCATGACCGCATCAACCGCGGGGCCTGGTTCCATCTTCCAAGGCTCATTCGCTTCAAGATGCGCGTTTGCCGCACCGACAAGACGCCATGTTGCTTCAAGCGCGATGCTCGGCGTCGTGTTGTTCCAACCAGCGATGGTGTCGATCAATGATTGTGCAGCGATTGCCGCAAGCGGAGAGTCGGCGGCTGGTGCCGGGCCAACGCCATCGCACTTCTTTCCAACAACCGTGGCGACTCGTGAAAGCAGGTTTCCTAGGTTGTTGGCAAGGTCAGCGTTGTAACGCGTGACCATTGATTCATAAGAGAAATCTCCGTCTGGACCAAACGGGTTGTCGCGCAGGAAGTGGTAGCGAAATCCATCGACCCCAAAGTCGGACACAAGATCGGCTGGGAAAATCTGGTTGAGGCTGGTCTTCGACATCTTTTCGCCACCGACCAATAAAAACCCATGTACCGCGAGTTTCTTGGGTGGCTCTATGCCAGCGGCAAGACACATCGCTGGCCAGTACACGCAGTGAAATCGAAGGATGTCTTTGCCGAGTAAGTGGTGAACCTGGGGCCACCATTCGGCGAAGCGTTCGGGATCATCGCCGTAGCCCACTGCGGTCGCATAGTTAATGAGCGCGTCGTACCAGACGTAGAAGACGTGGCCTTCGTCCCAAGGAACAGGCACGCCCCACGAGATTGACGTGCGCGACACCGAAACGTCTTCAAGACCTTGCTTGATGATTCCAAGCGCTTCGTTGCGCTTTCCGTCGGGCTGCACGCATCCCGGATTCGCTGCGTACCAATCGAGGAGGGGCTGTTCGAACTTTGAAAGTTCAAAAAACCAGTTGTCCTCTTCAAGCCATTCCACAGGACGACCGTGAATCGGGCAATTGCCGTCGACTAAATCAGCTTCATTGAAGTAGGCCTCGCAGGGAACGCAATAGTGACCTGAATACGAACCTTTGCGGATCCAACCATTGTCGAAAATCGCCTGCATGAACTTCTGCACGGAGCTGATGTGGCGCGGCTCGGTTGTGCGAATGAAATCGTCATTGCTGATGTTCAATAATTCCCAGACCTCACGGAATCGAGCACTCGTCTGATCTGCTTGCTCGAGCGGAGTAATGCCATTGGCGTCGGCCGATCGCTGGATTTTGAGACCGTGCTCGTCGGTTCCGGTGAGGAAGAAGGTGGGGTCGCCGGCGAGTCGATGCCACCGGGCAAGCGCGTCTGCAGTCACCGTTGTGTAGGCATGCCCGATGTGAGGCACATCGTTCACGTAATAGATAGGAGTGGTGACGTAGAAGGGCTCGGACACGTCGCAAGGCTACGCAGGCTCACCGGCTCGCACGAACCACGCGATCACATGCCTCGAATTACTGACTCTCGAGCACCTCAAGTGCTCGGTTGAGAAATCCCATAGCTCCGGCACCGACATCCTCAAGATCGGGTCGTGACGGATCGTGCAAGGAACGCTGGTAGATCCCCTCCAAGAGCACCGCCATGCGGAAGTTATAGAGAACCTCGTAATACGCAAGGTCGCTGGGCATCTCAATCGAGCGGCACGATTGGTAGCGAGCAATGAGCTCGTCGCGACGAGGCCAACCCGGCGCAGCGGTCGCTTTCCCCCAGATCTCGCAGAACCCGATGAGGTCAAGCACCGGATCGCCAATTGTTGCCGTTTCCCAATCGAGGATGGCCGTCACCCGACCTGGGGGCATTGCTGCGACTAGGGCATTGAACATATGGAAGTCGCCATGCATCAATGTTGGCTTGTAGGAACCAGG
>Ga0209296_1003113_pt1 | contig 11403 bp, 9 predicted proteins | sample S_130206_EF_Meta_FD_187319 | JGI IMG/M metagenome (GOLD analysis project Ga0209296, IMG submission 187319) | Freshwater microbial communities from Lake Simoncouche, Canada to study carbon cycling - S_130206_EF_MetaG (SPAdes) (version 2) | ecosystem: Environmental > Aquatic > Freshwater > Lake ...
ATCTACAACCTTCACATCTGTTGGCTCTGCCTGCAATACAAGTTGTAAGTATCTTGAGGCAGCACCTTCTGATACAGGTCGCTACTTTGCTAATGCTGCCAACCAAAGCACAACTGTTTCCGGTGCTAAAGGAACAGCGATTGGCACTGGATTTCAAAACTCAGTTGATATTGCAAACCAATCCGGAAATACCAGTGCAGACTCTGCTGCAGTCTATGCCCGTGAATATCGCGGTGGTGGTTTTTCCGATTGGTACCTACCAGCACAGAGTGAGTTAAACCAGTTGTGTAAGTGGGCAAGAGGACAAGCTTGGGTATCTGATGCAACCCTGTGCAATAGCAGTGGAAGTATTAACTCTGGTCTGGGTGCATCAGGCTTTGGCACTACCTTCTACTGGAGCTCTACCGACTATGTTGCACAGTATGCGCAAGCCCAGGGATTTAGTAATGGTGGTCAGAATGTTAACTCTAAAAACAATGGGTTTGCCTTCCGGCCAATTCGAGCCTTTTAACTCTTATTCAGAGTCGATTCATACACAAAAATAGGACCCTTTATTACTTGTCTTGCAGTGGCTTCTTCGGCGAGCAAAGTATCTGGCTATCTCACAGCACTTATAGTGGGGGTTAATCCCTCAAATTAAACTTAATCCAAATAAACATTTGCGTTGTTTTGAGCCTAGATTTATAATTATTTCCTACTACCCAAAGCCCCAAAGGAATAGTTGCGGTGATTGCATTTCGTGAATTTACCAAAAAACTCGCTAACGGGACCCGATTTTTTGTTGGCGCAATTAAGGCAAACACAATTAATTTGCTTTCAAAACGAGAGTTTTTGATCATCGCTCTCTTCGTCCTAATAGGAGCTGGCGGAGTAGTGGCAGCAAGTAGCATTGCAATCAACTCAGGCTCTCAGGTTTCCCTTGGTGCAGGCTATGCCGCTGCAACTGCCTGTGATGAGAATGTTTCTATAAAGGCATTGACCGCACCCGATGCTGCAACTGGGCAATTTTATGTTGCAACAATTGCATTAAGTGATATCAGTCAAAACGCAACTACTGGTTGTGGTAATAAAACAATGCAGATTGCTTTAAAGATTAGTGGCCAGATGAGATACGCCACTTGGGATATTCAAGAAGCAGCTACTGATAGCACTTTTTATCTAACTGCTGCAACTAGCTCAGTTAGTGATTACTACGCAGACACTTTACTTTCACCATTTCAAGCAGATGCTCTTACCAATGTTGCAATTTCTAAGATTGGTAGTTTCACCAATACAAATACTTGGGATCCGATCGCAATTAGTGCCAGATGGTGGCAAGCTATCGCCTCATCATCAGATGGTACAAAACTTGTCGCAGGCGTAGATGGTGGCTACATCTACACCTCAACTGATTCTGGCGCATCTTGGACAGCGCGCACCGCCGCTGGCTCACGTAGTTGGTATGCAATGAGCTCATCATCAGATGGCACAAAACTTGCCGCAGCCGTTTATGGTGGCTACATCTACACCTCAACTGATTCTGGCGCATCTTGGACAGAGCGCACCGCCGCTGGCTCTCGCAACTGGCAAGGAGTGAGCTCATCATCAGATGGCACAAAACTTGCCGCAACTGTAGATGGTGGCCGCATCTACACCTCAATTGATTCTGGTGTGAATTGGACAGAGAAAACAGCCACTAACCGCAACTATCGGGTCATCACCTCATCATCAGATGGCACAAAACTTGCCGCAGTTGTTTGGAGTGACTACATCTATACCTCAACTGATTCTGGTGCCACTTGGACAGCGCGCACCGCCGCTGGCTATCGTGCCTGGAATGGAATCACCTCATCATCAGATGGCACAAAACTTGCCGCATCCGTTTATGGTGGCTACATCTACACCTCAACTGATTCTGGCGCATCTTGGACAGAGCAAACAGCCGCTGGCTCTCGCAACTGGTGGGGCATCACCTCATCATCAGATGGTACAAAACTTGCCGTAGGTGGCACTGGAACCTACATCTACACCTCAACTGATTCTGGTGTGAATTGGACAGCGCAAACAACCGCTGGCTCTCGCACCTGGATCGCCATCACTTCATCATCAGATGGCACAAAAATTACCGCATCCGCTTTTAATGGCTACATCTACAAAAGTGGCAGAACATTAACAAGAAGTTCTAATTAGGTGCGGTGTTTGAGAAAGTAATAGCAAGGCTCAACAAAGTAGGTCCTAACTAAATCACACGCTTATAAACCTTGGGCGGCGAGGGTTTCAAACCCCTGTCCTAGTGACCCATTAAGTCGAATAAACATTTGCCTTGTTTTGAGCCTAGATTTATAATTATTACCTACTACCCAAATCCCCAAAGGTATAATTAACAGTGATTGCATTTCGTGGATTTACCCAAAAGCTCACTAACGGCAGCCGTTTTTTTGTTGGCATAATTAAGGCAAACACAATTAGTTTATTCTCAAAACGAAATTTTCTTATTTTCGCATTCTTCGCCCTCTTTGGAACTGGCGGGGTAGTGGCTGCGACAAATATTTCAATTAACTCAGCTATACCGGTTTCACTTGGTGCTGGCTACTCTTTAGCAACTTCCTGTGATGAGAATGTAACTGTAAAAGCATTGACCGCACCCGATGCTGCAACCGGGCAGTTTTATGTGGCAACAATTGCACTAAGTGATGTTGACCAAACTCCAGTAAGTGGCTGTGGATATAAAAATGCTGAGGTTGCGCTAAAGATTAATGGCCAGATGACCTATGCCTCTTGGACAATAATTCCATCTGCTACAAATGACACATTTAGTTTTACGGGAGCAACATTTAGTATAAATAATAAGTATGCGAATACATTACTCACACCATTTCAAGCAGATGGACTTACCAATGTTGCGGTAAAGATGAGCGGTGATGGCTATAAAGTTGGCGATATTGGACCAGGGGGCGGGCGAGTATTTTACGCCTCAACTACTGGATTTAATTGTGGACCAAGTTACACTGCAATTGGTAGTCCATATAATTATAAGTGTTACTACTTAGAGGCAGCTCCAACTACTGGAGCAAATGCTTGGACAGATGCTGCCTATGTTTGGTCTGGAAACACAACCACTGTAATCAACAACGCCAGTGCGCCAGAGACTGCAACGGCAACTGCAATTGGTTGGGGTTATCGAAATACACTTGCTATGGTTTTACAAGACGCTACTGCTAATAAAGCTGGAACTATTTCAAGAGCTTATCGAGGGCCAAATAATTTATCTGATTGGTATTTGCCATCTTTTGATGAACTTAATCAGATGTGTAAGTGGGCAAACGGTCAGGCCTGGAGCTCTGATGCAACAGTTTGTGCTGGTGGAACAATTAACACTGGAGCAGGTGCGGCAGGCTTTGGTAACTACGATTACTGGTCCTCATCTGATCGCGGTAGCGGATTCAATGACTACGCTCGATACCAGTGGTTTCCCACAGGCCTTCAAGGCTGGACCGCTAAGTCGATGAACGGCCAAAATCTCTACGTCCGGCCAATTAGAGCTTTCTAACACTTAAAAGCATTTCTAGAGAGACCCAGTTATCCTGATTGGTATCTTCGCAGATAAATAAGTTCCTAACCTAACTAGATAATCAATTTATCAATGCTCTAACCCAATTAGAGATTGTTAATTATGTAATCTGAATTAAAATAAAAGTTTTTTATACTTTACTTAATGGATTCAAAAACCACAGCAATAACTGATGCGCCGGCATCCTCAAGACCTTTAGCTCGTTCCCCAATCCAACCAGCCCGACCATGCTTTGGCATCATTAGTGCAGTTGCAGTTGCACCGGCTCGAGCAGCAATAGCTGCTTGAGCTAAACCAGATTTAATATCTGTGGCATTTTTAACCGCTTCAACTGCAGGGTGTAAGGCATCTAGCAAAGTTCGCTCACCAAGTTGTGCCTTACCTCTTGCGCTAACACCATCAAAGGCAGCAGATAAACAATTTTGTAGATTAGTTAAATCATCAGCATCACTGGCAGCAGCTGTAGATGCTCTAATAAAACAGGTGGCAAATAAAGTACCAAATGTTGAAGAGGCGGCCTTAGATATTTCCTTACCGATGGTTGCTAAATCACTTTTCAAATCACCAGTGAGTGAATTTATTGCAATTCTAATTCCATCAGCAATTTTACCGGCGGTAATTCCAAGATCACCATCACCAGCAGCACCATCTAATTCACCAAATTTTGCAGAGTTACTCTCTAGTGCTGATGCAATCTTTTCTAATGCGTTTGCAAATTCACTCATGCTTGGGTGAAGAATGGGGTGTGTGCTGGGGCATTGATGTAACCAAGCAACTCGCTATCAACTCTAATAATGCTGATTGAAGCACCTGCCATCTCTAACGAGGTAGCAAACTCACCAACGTAGGCCCTTGCAACCTCAACACCATAACCAGTTAGTATTTTTTTAGCTTGGCGATACATAATGTATAACTCTTCAGGTGGGGTGGCACCTAAGCTATTCATTAATACGCATACCTTGTCGCCAGATTTTAAATCCAAATCATTTTTAATTGCTGAGACCAATTGCTCAGTGATTTGATCTGCAGTTTCTAATTTAGTCTTTCTGATTCCAGGCTCACCATGAATTCCCATACCAATTTCCATCTCACCCTGCTTAACTTCAAAGGTTGGGTGACCAACTGTTGGCAGCGTCACTGGACTAAGTGCAACTCCCATAGTTCTAGTTTGGGCTGCAGCTTTTTTAGTGATAGCTACAACCTCATCAAGATTTTTACCAGCATTTGCTGCTGCTCCGGCTACTTTATATAGAAAGAAAATTCCAGCAATGCCACGTCTGCGTGCCTCTTCACCTTTTGGAGCAGATGCCACATCATCAGCACCTAATACAGTTTCAACTCTAATTCCCTCTGCGGCGGCAAGTTCAGTTGCAAAATCAAAGTTCATTACATCCCCGCCATAATTGCCATAAATATAAAGAACACCAGCGCCTGAGTTTGCTTCTTTAGTTACCGCAAGCATTTGTTCGGCAGTTGGACTTTGAAAAACATCTCCAACGGCAACGCCATCTAATAAACCTTTTCCAACATAGCCTAAAAATAATGGTAGGTGTCCAGAGCCACCACCGGTTGCAATCCCAACCTTGCCAGCAACTGGTGCATCAAATCTAACAAGTGAATGTGTATCACCATCGACTGCGCGAAGTTGAGCTGGGTAGGCGGCTAAAATGCCTTCTAACATTTCATTTACAAACTCTTTTGGGACATTCAATATCTTTTGCATGATTTAAGCCTATCTCTTGGGCGATGGTTAAGTTTATAACAAAATTGTCACAATAAAGACACACTACTGGCCTGTATTCATTGACCTCGATCGCTTAGGTCCAATATATTTTGGTCATCCTAGGGGGTCATTACGGCCACCATCTGTTATGGATAATTTGGAAAAGGGAGAACAAAACAAGTGAGAAAATCAAAACGTCTAGTACTTGGCGCAGCTCTTGCCGCCGCCGCTCTAACAGTTACCAGCTGTTCATCATCTGGCGATAGTGCATCAGATAGGCGCTATGTGGTTTCTGTTAAGTTAATTGGTGTTGGCTGGTTCGATAACATGGAAAAGGGTATTTCTCAGTGGGCAACTGACAAGGGAATTGATGCCACCATGACTGGTGCAACCGATGCTTCACCTGAAAAACAATCAAAGATGGTTGAAGATTTAATTGCACAAAAAGTAACTGGTATTGGAATTGTGCCAAACGATGTTGCTTCAATTGATGGTGTTATTGCAAAAGCCAAAGAAGCTGGCATTTTCGTAGTTACACACGAAGCAGGCGGAATTCAGAATGCTGATGCAAACATCGAAGCATTTGAGAACGCTGCATACGGTGCGGTAATCATGGATAACCTAGCAACCTGTATGGGTTCTGCTGGCGATTACGTAGCATTTGTTGGAACTTTGACAAACGGAAGCCACAACGAGTGGGTTGCCGGAGCGAAAGCACAGTTGGATGCTAAATACCCAAATATCAAGCGAGTAGTGGATCCAGTTGAGTCTAAAGAAGATGCAGATGTTGCATACAACAAGACAAAAGAGCTATTGAAGAAATATCCTAAACTGAAGGGCTTCCAAGGATCATCAGCTAATGATGTTGTTGGAATCGGCCGTGCAGTTGAAGAACTTGGTCTAGCTGACAAGGTCTGCGTAATGGGAACTTCAATTCCTTCTATGACAACTAAATTGCTTGACACTGGAGCGATCGACAAGATCTTCTTCTGGGATTCTGCACTAGCAGGACAAGCAATGTTGAACATGCTTGAAGTTCTTGCTGATGGTGGATCAATCTCAGCTGGTATGGATCTTGGCGTACCTGGTTACGAGAAAATCACAGTTAGCGCGACAAATCCAAAGAGCTTCAATGGAGCTGCTTGGGTAATTGTCGATAAGGACAACGCAAGCCAATACAACATCTAGTTATTGGTACTTTCCCGCATGGGAAGAAAGTGGGGCACGGATTCCGTGCCCCACTTTTGTTAATAAGGCGATGTACAAATAAAAGAAATAGGTTTTTAAATGATTAGAAAAAGACTAAACTAGGTTAGGTCCAAGTTATTAAAAGGAGTTGCTTGATAAATGGCTAGCAACGAAAGCCAGATTTACAGTGTTAATAATATTGTAAAAAGTTTTGGTGGCGCCAGAGCGCTCTCTGATGTTTCGATGTCAGTTTCCAGCGGTGAAGTACATTGCTTAGCCGGTGAAAATGGTTCAGGTAAATCCACATTAATTAAAATTATGTCTGGTGTTTATGCCCCAGATTCAGGTCAAATAAAATTAGGCGCTAAAAGTTTTTCTCGGCTATCACCCCGTGAGGCAGTTAAAGAGGGTATCCAGGTAATTTTCCAAGATTTCTCCTTACTTTCAAATCTTACGGTGGGTGAAAATATCGCTTTGCCTACCTACATCTTAAATAACTCTCACCTAATTAGTAAGCGCGATTCTAAAAAAATTGCTCAGCAAGCACTTGAGATGATTGGTGTTGATTTAGATGTTGATTCAGATGTCGCTGATATTTCAATTGCCTCCAAACAATTAGTGGCAATTGCCCGAGCCACCAACCTAGGTGTGAAGATGTTGTTTATGGATGAGCCAACTACTGCCCTTACTAGAAAAGAGATCAATCGACTCTTTCAAGTAGTCGATCAACTTAAAAAGCGTGGGGTGGCTACCGTATTTGTTAGTCATAAAATCGATGAAATCCAAGAGGTTTGTAACACCATAACCGTGCTACGAAATGGTGAGGTAGTAGCTGAAGGTTTAATGAAAGATTTTGCAGCCACTACTATTTCAAAGGCGATGACTGGGCAAGATGTTTCAACTACCAAAATCACTCCAACATTAAAAAAATCAAACCAAAAGGTGTTAACGGTAAAGGATTTAACCTCCGAACCCACATTTTCAAAGGTCTCATTTGATATTGCACCTGGGGAGATATTGGGAATTACTGGCTTACTTGGTTCAGGTCGAACCGAGTTAGCTGAGGCAATCTTTGGAAAGTATCCGGTGGATTCAGGTGAAATTACCGTATCGGGCAAAGCTCTAAAACTTAACTCTTCCAAGGCGGCGTTAGAGGCTGGAATTGGTTATGTTCCACCTGATCGATTAACTCAAGGATTATTCCTTGATCAATCTATCTTAAGAAACTTAGTTGCCGTTGGTTTAGATCAATACCGAAGCGGTTGGGGCAGGTTATCTCAGAGCAATTTGTTAAATGCTGGAAATAAATGGATCGGTGATTTAAAGATAAAAACTAAGAACTCATTAAATCCAGTCACCTCTCTTTCTGGTGGAAATCAACAACGAGTGGTCTTGGCAAAATGGTTTGCGGTAAACCCATCTTTAATGATTTTAAATGGTCCAACTGTGGGAGTTGATGTTGGATCTAAACGTGAAATATTAGAGATCATTCGCGACCGCGCTAATGAAGGCATGGCATTTTTATTAGTATCAGATGATATTCCAGAGCTAATTCAAATTTGTCATCGAGTTATAGTGATTAAAAATGGTAAAGTATCCAAAGAGTTTTCCGAGTCTGGGTTAACTGAATCTGCCCTTTATCAGGAGTTAAGATAAATGAATTTCGGTAAATTACTGCGTCGCAACGAGACTGTGCTGATCATTGCAATTGTGCTGTTTTCGATATTGATTGGCTCCAGAAGTTCTGAATTTTTCACGCTAGCAAATTTATTCGACATTCTAAGGTCATCCTTTGTGCAGTTATTGTTTGCACTAGGTGTATTAATTGTGATCATCAGTGGGGGAATTGATGTCTCATTCCCGATTGTAGGAATTTTTGCTGGCTATACCGCAGTGGTAATCATGCGAAATTTTAAGCTAGATGAAGAAAGTTTGTTGATTCCAATCGTGCTAGCCATAGTAATTGGCGTATTACTCGGCGGGCTCAATGCCATTGCAATTACTGGGTTTGGAATTCCAACCTTAATTGCCACCTTAGGCACTGCTGGAATTTTCAAAGGCGTGATGCTCTCATTTATTGGTGCCTCATTTATCAGCAATATCCCAGTTGGATTGGATGATTTCTCAACTGCAGACTTAATAAAGTTTGAATCAGATGCCGGCCTGTTGGTTCGACTACACGTCTTAATTATTCCAATCGTAATTATTACCGTACTGGTTTCACTAATGCTTACTCGAACATTATTTGGTAGATCAATTTATGCCTTAGGTGGTGGAGTTGAACCAACCCGCAGATTAGGTATCTCAGTTAAACGCACCCAAACTAAGATCTATATGTTAGTAGGCGGGTTATCAGGGCTGGCTGGAATTTTATATATCTCGCTACAGCGAAAAGCTAATCCATATGATTTAGCTGGCTCAGAGCTGGATGTAATCGCTGCAGTTGTTTTAGGTGGTGCCAGCATTATGGGTGGTTATGGCACCGTATTTGGCACAGTGCTTGGTGTGTTATTTATAAATATGATTAAAAATAATTTAGTTTTACTAGGTGTAAGCAGCTCCTGGCAGCGCGCAGCTGTTGGAGTGCTGTTGGTAATTGGAATTACCATACAAGCTGTAACTGAGAACCGAAAGCTAAAGCGTCAACGAGTAGCAACTTCTGGTGAGGTGGATTCAAAATGAATGAGCGGCTACAGAGATTATCCACACATGGGTTATTAGCTGATCGAAAAGTTACCCAACTAATCGGCTTTACCCTTTTAATCTTCATCTTATTCTCTACTTTTTCACCTAATATTTTCTTCTCACCGCAAAATTTCCGCTCCATGGCTTATCAAGTTCCAGAGATTGCCATTTTATCGATTGCAGTTATGTTATCTATGTTAACTGGTGGAATCGACTTGTCTATTGTGAGTATTTCAAATGCTTCAGCACTTGTCGCAGCTTACATAATGACCCAAAACAGCTCTGAATCTGGCCAGATCTCAACTACTTGGATTCTGATTGCATGCTTTTTGGGAATTATCTTGGGATTATTATGCGGGGCGATAAATGCCTTCTTAATTGCTTTCCTTAATGTCACGCCAATCTTGGCAACACTTGCTACTTTGACATTATTTAATGGAATTGCAATTGGTATGACAAATGGTATTTCAGTTTCAGATCTGCCAGAGCAGTTTATTCGGCTTGGCAATGGCACATTTTTTGGAATTCCAACTCCATTTGTATTAATGATAATTGTGGCTGCCGGAGTTGGTTATCTGATAAATCGAACTGGCTTGGGGTTGAAGATATTTTTAATCGGCACTAACCGTAAAGCAGCGCAGTACTCAGTGATGGCTGATAAAAAAGTAATCGCCTGGACCTATATTGTCTCTGGATTCTTATCTGCGCTAGCTGGATTAATTATTGCCGCCAGAACATCTGCAGCTAGCCCAGATTTTGGAAACTCTTATATTTTGCTTGCGATCGTAATTGTAGTTTTAGGTGGCGTAAACCCAATGGGCGGGTTTGGCACTGTCACAGGCGTAGTGCTGGCAACTATTGTCTTACAAATGGTGGCATCTGGCTTTAACGCACTTCGCTTTAGCCAGTTTTTCTACCTTGCAGCCCAAGGTGGTGTATTAGTATTAGTTATGATGGTAAATACAATTTTAGAGCAACGCCGAGCTCGCGCCTCAGTCACTAAATCCTTAGGCAAAATATGAGCCTAGTAGATAGATTAGAGAAGTACTGTTTAACCCCAGCGATGGCTGGCTTTGAAGATGAGATGATTAAAACTCTAAAAGCTGATTTAGCCCCATACGCAGATGAGATAAAAGTAGATGTATTGGGAAATGTAATTGCAACTATCAATGGGGATAGCTCCTCCGATACCTCATTAATGGTATTTGCGCATACTGATTCACTTGGCATGATTGTTAAAAAAATTGAAGATAATGGCTTTATCCGAATTGAACGTGTCGGTGGTGTGCCCGAGCGAATTTTGGCAGCATCTAATGTGGTGCTACAAACTTCAACTGGCAAGATAATTAATGGCCTGATTGGTTTTGTATCCCACCATTTAACTCCACCAGAGGATAAGTACAAGGTGAAGCCGATTAATCAATGTTATGTTGATATTGGCGCAAAAAATGCCCAAGAGGTAGCAGATGCTGGCGTCAGAATTGGCACACCAGTAATTTATCGGCCAAGTTTTGAAAAGTTGCTTAACAACCGAGTTGCTGCCACCTCACTTGATGATCGTGGTGGTTGTGCAGTTTTGGTAGAGCTGGCGGCATACTTTAAGAAAAATCGCCCACCGATTACTTTAAATCTAGTTGGCACCGTGCAAGAGGAGTTTAATTTGCGCGGAGCGATGGTGGCTGCGCAACAAATTAAGCCAACCGCTGCAATCTCAATAGATTTAGTTGCCGCCTCAGATACCCCAGATATTGCAGATAGTAATGCGGTTAAGGTTGATTCCGGTCCGGTGGTTGGCACCTACACATTTCATGGCCGGGGCACATTAAATGGTCTAATTCCTCATCCAAAATTAATTTCCTTAATTGATAAAGCAGCAACTGCAGCAAAGGTTAGCTTGCAACGACATGCAACAATTGGATTACTTACCGATGCCTCTTATGTGCAATTAGTGGGATCTGGTGTGGCATGTGCAGATCTTGCTTGGCCAACTAGATATACCCACTCCGGGGTGGAAAGTTGCTCCTTAAATGATTTAGAGGGCTTAACCAAATTACTTATTGAAGTTATTAGCAAATTTCCAAAAGATGAAAAATTCCTTAGAGCATAATTAATATGCCACAAGATCTTTTACTAGGCATTGATATTGGCACCTATGAATCAAAAGGGGTATTAACTACAACTAAGGGTGAGGTAATTGCCCAACAATCTATTCCACATAAATTACTTTTTCCAAGAGCGGGCTGGGCCGAGCATGATC
>Ga0209296_1003114_pt1 | contig 11402 bp, 11 predicted proteins | sample S_130206_EF_Meta_FD_187319 | JGI IMG/M metagenome (GOLD analysis project Ga0209296, IMG submission 187319) | Freshwater microbial communities from Lake Simoncouche, Canada to study carbon cycling - S_130206_EF_MetaG (SPAdes) (version 2) | ecosystem: Environmental > Aquatic > Freshwater > Lake ...
CAACAAGGAGCTGTGCAGCTTTTAACAATACACAGCGCAAAAGGACGAGAGTTCCCTGTTGTGTTCCTGCCAGGTTTAGAAGAAGAGCTCCTGCCGCACATACGCAGCTTGTACGACACTGCAGCTTTAGACGAAGAACTAAGACTTTTCTATGTCGGAGCTTCACGCGCCGAGAAAGAACTCCACTTGACGTACTGCCGACAAAGGATGTTGTTCGGCAAGACACACCCACGTAGCGCGTCAAGGTTCCTCGCGCCGTTAAAAGAGCTTCCTCCTACGACTCTTCAGATAGTAGAGACACCACACCGAAAGGCTCCCTGGAGCCAAGGTCACAGAGCAGCACCGCGAGCCGCTACTTCATGGAGTGCGCCATTTAAGAACCCACCACCTCCAGTGCAGGCGCGTCAAAGCACCACACCCGCGCTGAGCCAAGAGCAGCTCCCTAAGAACGCTCTCGTATCACACACATCGTTCGGTGACGGAGTCGTGCTGGCTACCGGGACAGACACTGTGACAGTGAAATTCGCTGACCGCTCGCGTATCTTGTCGATCGCCCTCGCCCCGCTGACTCTGCGCTAAGTAGTCACGGCTAAGTACTCACGGCTAAGTACTCACGGCTAGATACTCAAGACCAAATACGCAAGGCTGGACAAGTGCCCAGGCAGGAGTCTTGACCTCTATTTCAGGCCGAAATAACTGCTCTTTCTCAGTGCGTGCTCTGCTCTTTGCGCCCGGCACTATGCCTTCATAGTAATAAAAGCCAAGCTGCATAGTGCAGTTCAAACTCAAGAGGAGCAATCATGGCTAACACAATAAGGGTCACAGGTAACGTGACCAAGGAACCAGAGCTTCGTTTCACGAAGTCTGGTAAAGCAACATGCACAGTTGGGGTCGCCGATAATCGTCGATACCAAGTCAATGGCGAGTGGACTGAAAAAGTTCAATTCGTCAACCTTGTCATGTGGGAAGGTCTTGCTGAAAACGCAGCCGCTACCCTCACAAAAGGTATGCGTGTAACCGCAGAAGGTCGCATGGAGATTCGTGACTACGAAAAGCAGGACGGCTCTAAGGGCTACTCGATTGACGTCATTGTTGACGAAATGGGACCTAGCCTTCGTTGGGCAACTGCCTCAGTCGAGCGCAATGCCAAAGACGGCATGTCGTCACCTGCAAAGTCCGCAGTCGCCTCTGGTGATTTCGGTGATAGCGCAGAAGAGCCTTTCTAAAGAAAGTCTCTGATTCACATCTGATTCATATCTGAATCGACAGCTTCAAAACGCCCCGTGTCAGTGATGCGGGGTGTTTTAGTATATAAAGTTATGTACGTCTCGTAGTTTCTAGATGCGTATGCTTCGTTCTTTCAAGGCATGACACAGCACAGTGTTTGTTATGCAGCGACCGGGAAGTTACGTCAGATCACGCCAGTACAAGATGGCACTCTGGTACGTCCTCACACTTTTAGGTTCTATTCTCGCTGCATACCTGTTTGTACGTCGGGGACCAACAAAACTCTTGGACAAGGATTTACTGTCCGTCGCCCTACTTGGCGCAGCTATAACGGGGATCCTTCGTCTTAAGGTGATAACACGCTCTTTTTGGCGCCTAGAAGCTGGCGCGTCCTCAGAGGTTCAAGTTGGCAAACTTCTCGAACGCTCAAAACTAGGTGTCGTGCTGCACGGCTTAGATCTTGGCGTAGGTGGCGACGCAGACCACATCGTAGTTGGTGAAACTTTAGCGGTCGTTGAAACTAAGACCGGACGAGGGTATGTGCGTGCTGACGGATCCAAGCTCTACGCAGGCAGTAAGACCCTCCCAGGTTCGCCTGTATCTCAAGCCAAAAACCAGGCGCGAGCCGTGCGGAAAAAGACCGGGGTGTGGGCAACGGCCGTGGTGTGTGTTACTAACATGGACAACGAGCCGTTCCGACATCAAGACGTCATAGTGTGCTCCATGCGAGATCTCCCTGAAACACTGCGCCAAGTGGGTGGTGCAATACCAGAAGACATGGTAGCGCAGGTCCTGTCAAGCCTCGGCGTTCCGAACCTAAGAACGTGACACCGTTAGACGAACTCGAGAAATTTTACGTCGAACTCCGAGGCCAAGCCGAGCGCCAGGAGATCCCTGTGCAACAGGCGATGTCGACGCTGCAGCAAAAAACAGTAACAGACGCTGCAGGAGTAACATGGGTAGTAGACCCTCGCCGCTCCACCCCGACGCAAGCTGCGTTCTTGTCTTGCAGTCCCGGCGCACAGTTCCTACCAGCTGAACGTTCCTCATTCGCGCAGAACTTCCAAGCAGCACAACCTGGTTACCAAATGACACCTATGCCTGGCTCAATGCCGCCGATGCCTGGAGCGCCCGCTCCAATGCCAGGGGCACCGCAGCCGTCAGCAGGCCCAAAACCAGGCAAGAAAGTTAAACAGATCAAAGAGCGCGCACCTCGTTCTTCTATCAAAGACCGTCTTCCTTCGTTTGGGGATGGTTTTAGTCTCTCCCCTCGCAACATCACTCTTTTAGTCGTTGCCTTCCTGCTTCTTGCCGCCGTGTTTGCATTCTTTAAGATGCGTGGCTCTGAAGTTGCGCCTCCAACAAGTGTCATCACGCCAGGAGCTGAAGTGACAACACTGCCACCTACTGACCCATCGGGCACGACTGCACCAGTACAGACAACACCGCCAACTGGCGAGACACTCCCAACAGTGCCTGTAACACCTCCGCCGTCAACACCAACTCCAGATCAAGCTACGTCGATACCTGGACCAGACCAGGCTACCTCGACCGTGCCTGGTGGGGTAGCCCCACCGACGACCGGTGGGTCTCTCGACGGCACCCGTAACCCAGGCGGCTGAGCTTAACGCGCGTGCGCGTTTGCTTCATAGATGGCATCCTGAATATGTGCTGCGCTCTGTCCCTACTACCGATGCATTGTTGTGTGCGAACGCGGCCGCTGTCCCTCTCGTTTTTAAGATCGCACTTCAGAAAAACCATTCACCGGTTCCGCATTTAGTTGCAGTCCTTATCACGCCGTCGCTCCATCCGCGCACTGCTCAACGATTACACGACATAGGAGTAAAGAACCTTCGCGGAACGATTATTAACAGCAATCTCGCCGAGTTGCTCTACGCGTTGCCTGGAGCTCCGGTGTTCGACAAAGTAAACGGAAAGCTTCGACGTCTCTCACGTACCGCTCTCGTACCTGGCTACACTCGTACCACTCAGTCAGCAGCGGCACGAACCACTCAGGGCGTCAAGATAGTTTTAGACAGGTCCAGTTCCAAAACCAAGGTTGTTATAGTAATAGAGAACGTTGCGCTTGAGTCATGGAGGCTTAGTCCCTTGACCCCGTTGGTTATAGCCATCCCGGCGCTCGCATCGTTACTTGAGAGAAACCGCGAGATGCTCTTTGAGGACGCGACATCAGGGGATCTTTCAAAAGCCTGGTCGCGGTGTAAGTCAGCTCTCATCGTGACTAACGCGCCAGGCGCGCCAGGCGCTGCACTTGTGCGAGAAGGTTTAGGTCGTCAGTGGTTCACAACGTGTCGCGCTGCGATGTCCTATCTCGCAGAGCACGAAGAAGGTAGTTATGTTTTCTGTGAGCCTGACGTAGCAGACACTGCGTTACTAGAGGAGGAACCTACGCCTGTACTGGGCGATGCTTTGCGTCCAGCGCAGCGCGACGTAGTGGAGAGGTTTAAGTTGTCAGCCAAAGGGTTAGTGTGTGCTCTTGCACCAGGGTCTGGCAAGACAGTAGCCGCTGCTGCTCTACTTCAAGAGACGTCTTGCTCCTCAGCGGTGATAGTAGCAGCGCCTGCGTTACACGATCAGTGGGCGGAGGCCTTATCTCGTTTCGCGCCGTCTTTACTTCTCACGCGTCCAAAAGGAGAACAGGTAAAAGACGCGTACCTTAGTTTCAAAGGCGTCTTGTTGTTATCCCCAAGGCAGGTGGCCTCTGTTACGCAAACTACACAGGCACACGACGTATTAGTCATCGACGAAGCTCATACACTTCTTGCTGGACCAAAGACTAAAGCCAGTCTTGAGATCTTACGAACACGGTCTAGAAAGACTCTCCTCTTGACGGGAACACCGGCATTCAAGGGTATAAAGAGTCTTGGATTGATGGTCGAGTTTGTTTTAAACAAGCGCTGCTTTTTGAACTACCCTCTTGAAGCTGAGCATGCCTTGAGCTGGGAGGCGCGAGTTGGCCCGCTATTGCAGTCTGGTGCTGGTCACCCTGTAGAGCTTCCCAACATGTCTCGCAAGATCGTAGCGATTTCGCCTACAAGTGACGACGCTAAAGCACTCCTCGTATCATCTGAGAACTTCACTACGGCTCGAACCCTGCTCGACAACGCAGCGGACTCAACATCAGCAAGAGACGCACGTCTAGCAGTGTCTCGTGCCTCGGCTCAGTTGACAGCGGTGACGGCTCACCCTGGTTTAGTTTTAGAGCAACCTGCTGTTGGTGCTAAAGCTAGCTACATCGCTGATCTCTTACAAGACGGTAAGCCAACCGTCGTCTGCTTACACAGCGCTAAGGCTGCCAGACTCATGAAACGTGACTTGGCAGCTGCTGGTATCTCATCTTCGGTACTGGACGCTTCCGTGCCGCCATCTGAACGCGCAGCTATCGTTAAAGAGCTAGGACTCTCCGTACAAGCTTTGATACTCCCAGAGAACTCCAGTACAGGTACAGACGTCCCACAGGCTTCCCGATTGATCCATGCAGACACGCCGACTTCAGCTGCTCAGGAACTACAGAGGTCATCTCGCGCGTGTCGTCTAAATAGTGTCTCAGACGTTACTGAGATCATATATCTCGTCCTCAGTGGATTCCCAGAAGAAAGCACTGCCCGGCAGTTCGCCGACGTTGAAGTATAACAAAACGACTCTCTAGTTTCCCAGAGAGTCGTTTAGAGTGTGTCCTTAGCCATTAGAGCAAGACCCTGTTACGTACTGCTGAAACGATTTCGTCTACGACTTTTTCAATCGGCCCGTTGTTATCTACAACGAGATCAAAATGGTTGTAGTCGTCTAGAGCTACCTCGCTCGGATGAGTTAGCGCAGATGCGTCAACTTGTAATCCGTCTCGGCTTTCTAGCCTCGCAGCTTGTACTTCTGGAGAGACGTTCAGTCGGATCGTAAAAAGACCAACGTGCTGAGCCGCGTCAACCTCATTCGGGAATCTGCAGTCTGTGTAGAAAACAGAGTGCCCAGCGTTGAGATTATCCACGGCGAGAGCTGCTGCACGAGAGACCCAGTATTCCGGATCCATATGCCTGCGTACGTCTGTACCAAGATATTGTAACGCCCACCTCATGAGAGGCGTGCGCCCTCTAGCTCTAGCACCGCTTCTGGCTTCGTCCCATAAACGTTCCGCGAGTACGCGGGCGTGTTGTAAAGGAACGCCAGTCTCACAGATGGAGAGTGCAGCCTCGTCGGGTCCAGTGCTCAAGGACAATGTGTCCAAGATAGAGTCAAGCTCGTCTTTAAGCGGAGTCGCCCACGAAAGTTGAACGCTCGGTGTATTTGAGAGCTCTTCCATAACGCGTTGGGCGACGGTGTCTTTGCCGCTGGCTAGTTTTCCGGACACGGCTATACCCCACACAGAACCATCGCGAATTGCGGCGCGGGCTTTTGTGAGGGAGTGCTCGTCAATAACAGGTACCGAAAGTACCCGTTTGTCCTCTGTATAGTTTGCCATGTTCGACACCTTTATAGCGTCTCGTCGTTTGCCAACTCCCACGTCACCGCCACCGGGGTCTCAAAAGCGCGCCGAATGAGCTCCTCTTTGCGACATTCAGTAACCCAATCAGACATGAGCGGACACACGCTAGGCATGCCGGACGCGTAGCCATGCAAGACCGTCTCGTAAGCCACCCCGCGCGCACAGTCAGAGGCGAGTGTTAACTTTGCACAAGCCGCTCGTGTCTCATCTACCCACTCTGGTGACCAAGTGAGACCTGCGCCTAAAGATATCCCTTGGGCGCGACCTACGCCATAAGCGCAGTCAGCACCCCACAGTGAGGCATCTTTGCAAGAGAAGGTTGGACTTTTCTGCGATAAAATGCCGGTGCGCTCCCAGCAAGCCCGCGCAGCTCCTTGAGAAAGTCCAGAACACCAGCGAGGATCAGCAGTAAGCAAGCCTGCTTCTACGTGGTGGTCCTCGCCGTCGATCATACGACCTGCTATCGCGCTAGCTGCACCTGAGTAGCAAGCGTCTCTGGGTAGATTGGCGTCGCACCACAAGAACGCGTCGCTAGCGCCGACTGCATTCGCTCCAGCTGCGTGACCGACACCGTGCTCGCAGTCCCACAGCAGCACTGGCTCTTTGTTGAGCACTCGGCCGCAGATTGCCAAAAGACGTTCCATGTCTCCACCTTTGGCAGTCCAACTAGAAAATCCGCCATGTAAGAGTCCTCCACCACAACTGTACGGCACTTCGAAGATCTTCTCTGGCTCACCGCCGTCTGCTGTGAACTGGCTCCCGATGTCATGAGCTACCCCGTGACACCACGTCACTGCGTCACGCGTATGCGTTGTGGCCCACTCAGCTAATAGGTTGTCCGCAGCTAGAAGACCATTACTGGTGAGCTCTTCGCGCGCTTTAGTAACAAGACACACGTAAGGATTGCCGTCACTACAAGTGTAAGCTGTGCTTGGTGAAGTCGAGCTTGTCTCTATAGACGCAGTCGTGGTGAAACTTGACTCTGTTGTTTCGTTATTTGAACAACCAAAAGAAAGCAACGCAAAGGTCACAGCGAACGCCGCGCGCCTGACTGATTTAATCGATACCAAGCGTCGGCTGTTCATCACGTATCTCCACTATGGCGGGTATAGGAAGACCAAGGTGCTCGTATGCTTTCGGCGTTGCAACACGCCCTCGGGGCGTGCGCTGGAGAAGGTTTTGGTGCATCAGGTACGGTTCGTATACTTCAGTGAGTGTGCTCGTGGATTCCCCGACAGACGCTGCGAGAGTCGCAGAACCAACAGGGCCTCCTCCGAATTTAACGCACAAAGAACGCAACACATCTATACCGAGTGCGTCTAGTCCGAGTGAGTCGATCCCAAAAGCTTCAAGAGCTTGTACAGCTCTTTTCGCATCAACTGTTTCGAACTGGTTGATTTGAGCAAAGTCGCGGACCCTGCGACACATGCTGTTAGCGATACGCGGGGTACCTCGACTGCGCCCTGCGACGATCCGTGCTCCATCTTCTTCAAGAACAAGACCCAAAAGGCCAGCTGAGCGCGTGACGATAGCGGTGAGATCATCTTCGTTGTACAGGTTAAGTCTAGTTTGAAAACCAAAACGGTCTCGCAATGGGGAAGAGAGAGCACCAGCTTGAGTCGTGGCTCCTACGATGCAAAGAGGTTGCAACGGTAGCCGTACAGTCCTGGCCTTGATACCATCGCCGACAACAAAGTCGAGCACCCCATCTTCCATAGCAGGGTACAAGATCTCCTCTACCTGGATAGGCAATCGATGTATTTCATCGATAAAAACCACGGAACGTGCCGGCACGCCTGAAAGCACAGCCGCTAAATCTCCTGGTCGTTCTAAAGCCGGACCACTTGTAACAATGAGTTCGCAACCAAGCTCGCTAGCGATGATCTGAGCAAGCGTGGTCTTACCTAGTCCCGGAGGACCGGAGAATAAAATGTGGTCAGGCATCTCGCCTCGTTGCACCGCAGCTCCGAGCACCATGCGTAGATGCGCTACCGCCTCTGCCTGACCTTGAAAGTCATCCAAGGTAGCTGGTCGTAGGGAGTCTTTGTGCTCGTTCTTCATAGTAACCATAGTTCCGTCCTACTTTCTTAAAGCTGCCAGCGAGAGCGAGAGAATGTCCTCGTCGTCACCGTTCGGATTTTGTGCGAGAGCACTTCTTACAGCTGCTCGTGATTCGTCTCCCCCAAAACCGAGCCCTTCTAGCACCAAGACAACAGCAGAGCTGCTGTCGGGAGCGTCTGCTATGGCTCCTGCTGGGAGTACAACACTGGTTGCGATGGCCTGTGCTTTTTTCAAACCAACTCCAGATGCCTTCTTAATCACTGCTGGATCTAAAGTAGCGAGGCCGCTGACACCTACGTCACGTAAGACACTCAGCGCCATACCAGGACCAACGCCTGGCACTTTGCATAACGCCAGGAAGCAGTCGTGTTCCAATCGCTCTTGAAAGCCGTACAGAGCAGCTGACTCTTGGCGATAAACCGCAGCTACCCATAACGAGTACTGAGATCCAGCCTCGAAAGGTCTCGTGGTTAAAACCAAGTACCCCACGCCGCCAGCCAAGATGATTTTGTCTGACACAGCAGTGCCTTCGATGTATCCGATCACCAACATAAAGTGCTCGAAAAGATACCTGCTTGCACGCGTGCTTACACCCCTCTTTGAGGCACCATTATCTACATGCTAGTTAGTTTGTACAACACAGCCATCAACAGTTCAAAAGCGCCCTCCCCCGCCCTTTTAGAGTCGGCTTTTGCCGTCGCAGTAGCCTCGTCAGACGAGTCCCTGCTCTCCTCTATCGCCAAGTTTCAAGACCTCCCAACCCATATGGAGGAACACATTGCAAAGTCCTCCTCCGCCAAAGTACAAGTCGCTCGCTTCTCACGCCCTGGGATGAGCCAGGAAGTCATAACAAAAGCCTTGCAAAAAGAGAAGCGCGCCAGTGTCCTGGCAGTGATAGCAGCAACCCAGGACCTGCCCGAGGCTGTCTACAAACAGCTCGCCACTACAAAACAACGCGCAGTTGCTGTCGCGTTGCTTGATAACGCAAACGTTCCCACAGAGCATCTCACGCAAGTTGCAAGCTTTCTTGCAGCGAGCTTCGACAACCTCCCGTACAGAGTGCAGTACTTGGTTCTGGAATCATTGTCAGAGGACAGGATAGACTCACAGAAAGTATTCGAGACTGCCGACTCAACTCTCCGCGCCCGCATGATCACCTCGTCTCATAAACTCAGCAAGGAACAACAGCTCGGTATCATAAACGTAGACCTGGAGTACATGCTCACAGAGGCGCGTACGAGCAACGGTTACCGCAAAAGCCAGATCGAGAGGCAGCTGTGTGGTTTAGTTAAAAGTCTTCTTCTGAGCACAAACGATCCTGACTGCGTCACGGCGCTCGTACTGATGGCCACAAAGCTTGCCGCAACAGGCGTTAAAGATTTAGAGTTGTCACTGGCTCTCGATTCGCGCGAGAAAGACGCTGCTCATCTACTTGATCGACATAATCTCGCCAAGACCAGCACCGACCCTAATGTCGTGAATGACCTAGTTGAGTTCGCTGTGAACCACCATGATCCCGACGTAGCTAGCTTGTTGCTCACCAATAAAGCTGTGGGCCTCCAAGCTGTGTCTTCTTTGTGCAGATGGGTACCAGGTCCGCGCCTAGTTGAAGCTCTCATCGAACGAGATTGCCTAGAGACAGCTTCTCTGTGCGCAACGCACGTGTACCGCCCTGAGGACCTACTAGCGCTGCTCTCCCATTTTGAAGCTGGACTGCTTCCTGCGTTAGCGCGAGACTCGAGCACTCGACGCTTATTTGAAGAACCAGCCGCATCCGTGTACGCCCTTGAGTTTATTCTTGGCTCCACCTTTGACCAAATCAGAACTCTTCTCTCGTCGTACAACGTAATCGCTCCTGTGGCTTTAACTGACGCTCTAGCAACGGCGCTAGAGCTGCTCCCACCAGAGCGTTGCGCCGTGCTCACGAGCGTCGCAAATAACTGGGCTGGCACGATCGCGGATCTTGTAGCTCTCTCAAATGCTTTAGAAAGTACCAAAGCATGAGCGAAGAACTTCTCTTGTCGTACTTCGTAACGTCTCTTCCACAGGTCCGTTCCAAATCTAACTACCGTTCAACGCGAGCTAAGTCGGGAGCTTGGCGTGAGTTTGCAGAGTTCGAAAAACACGCCTCGTTGTTGCTGCGTCAAAGTATGCCCAACGATTGGGTGCTTGGTGACGCACAGGACACTATCTTGTACAGACCACAGGTGATCTCCTGTGTCTTAGCATCCACGATGCTGGACGCTGGGAACATCTCAAAGAGTGTTCTCGACGCAGCTGAGAGTGTTGTGTATCACAATGATGCTTCGGTTCGTGCAGTAACACAACTCATCAGACGCTCCTCAAAAGGACAGTCTGGTGCTGTCGGTTTTGCGATGATCAGCCGTGAGATCACCGACGAGCAGGTTCTCCAAGCTTTGTGCGAACTGAGCCTGCGTACGCTAGAGCATTGGAACTCTACGCTGCTTTAGCAAACTCGACAGTGCCGCAAAGGGCGGTGTTGACCACGCTATCGATCTCTAACGCACCACCTGCGGTAGCTTCACACGCTCGCCACCAGCGCGCTGTGTGACCTTCGCCAGCGACAGGCTTCATTGCTTCATAGACGCTCCAACACGCCTCGTCTGCCCAGGAGTGTGCCACGCCTAGTGTGTCCTGCTCTTCTGAGCCTAGTTCCAAGAGCAAGCTGATCTGTGAGCCTTCAAGCCCAACGCGAATCGTCTCCCCTTGGTCAGCTGCCTCAAAACTCCCTTGGCCACAGACGGCTTTGATGATTTCATAGGCAGCTCTAGAAAAGATGGTCACGACCCTTATGTTGTCGAGTGCGAGCCATCATGCCCGCATCTAGAGCACCCCGTACCGCTGAGGGTGGTCAAACTAGACAGATAGGGATATCTCGTTTTGACGCTGAGAGCACGTGACGCACCCTTTCTTCGTAGCGTTCCGATGCTAGTGAGCGTACCCATCTGCCGCTGTTGCAGCCCTAGCAGCACTACAAGCGAGGTTCCTATGCGAGCAAATAAGAAGATCTCTACAGTCCTTATCTCATCAAGTGTCGCCTTGGCGATGCTAGGGACAGCCTTACCTGCGCTCGCAGCAGCGTCTGCTGCGTCAGGTAGTTTCGACGGCACAAAGTCAGGACTCATGCAGATATCGCAAGCAGTTGACGCCAATGGTGATGGTCTTTACGCAAGCCCTCCAGCGCCAGGCGAATCAGCAGGCCCTATCCAGATCGGTCTAGGCGACACCGCTAACAGCGAACAGCTCAAAGCCACAGATGACCCAAGCACCCCAGAGAACGAGACACTCAACCAGCTTTGGGCTTTTTGCATAGAGCCGCTAGTGGCGTTTGACGTAAATACAAGCAAGGTGCTTCTTGCTAAGAAGATTGACGCAACCAAGGCACCAGCTGCAGTACGTTTCCTAATGTCGAAAGTTCCAGTTTACGGCAGTGCTGATTCTGCAACCCCAGACAAGCCAATTGGTTTGCTAGCAGACCGCACATCGCAAGCTTACGTAGGTACGCCTATCAGTGCCCCGCTTACTGTTGGTACAAAGACGCTCCCTGCTCAGCTTCAAGAATACACAGCGATTGCTTTGGCCGTCAGAAAAG
>Ga0209296_1003115_pt1 | contig 11397 bp, 10 predicted proteins | sample S_130206_EF_Meta_FD_187319 | JGI IMG/M metagenome (GOLD analysis project Ga0209296, IMG submission 187319) | Freshwater microbial communities from Lake Simoncouche, Canada to study carbon cycling - S_130206_EF_MetaG (SPAdes) (version 2) | ecosystem: Environmental > Aquatic > Freshwater > Lake ...
CCCACTGGATCGTATACAGGCTGCCGCGCAAGACCCCACGCATCGCAAAGGCCAGTGGAAGCGCTTTTAAAAACAATAAGGTGCCACCTGGTTTGAGGGGCGCCAGCCAGATCTCCCAGAGCAAACATAGAAAAAAGAGCCCGAATAAGCTCAACGTCGCGCTACGCTGCAGCGCAACATTTAAGGTAACTGGTGACTGCGATGAATGGTTAATCTCGGACATCTTGTGTGCTGCGTTCAGGTGAGGCAAAGAATTTAGTACTGAAACGCCCGACAGGGGGTGACGCTGCTATTATCGCCTGCAGACGGAGAATTCGCATGCAAGCCCATGCAAAACAACATTTTGCACATAAAGACGTGACGCCATATTTTGGTGCTGCGACTCAAATCCTTAGACTGGCTCTGCAACGCGCCACGCAGGCCAAGGCCGTACAACTCGCTGCGAGCCTGACCTTTACAACTGTGCTCTCGATCGTGCCGCTCTTAGCCGTGGTGCTTTCGCTCTTCACTGCGTTTCCGCTATTTACTGAGTTCAGTGTCTCGCTTCAAGCCTTTATGACCAACAGTCTGATGCCGCCCACGTTGTCAGACACGATCATGACTTACCTCAATGAGTTTGCAGCGAAAGCCTCGCGCTTGACGGCGATTGGCGGTGGGTTCTTAGTGCTAACCGTTGTGTTTTTGATTATGTCTGTTGAATCGGCACTCAACACCATTTGGCAAGTCGAGCGGCAGCGTCGCGTCACGCACCGCGCACTGGTCTATTGGGCGGTCATCACTCTTGGTCCTGTATTAACGGGCGCCAGCCTTTACGCAACTGCTGTTTTGACCCGTGAATCTCAAGGCTTGCTCGCAAACGCTCCAATTTTTCTGGCAATCGCGCTGAAGCTATTGCCCTTGCTTTTGGGTGCACTCGCCTTTGCCGCCTTGTTTATTGTGGTGCCAAATACCCGTGTCAATCGGGGCGATGCGTTGGTGGGCGGCGTGATCTCAGCGCTCATTCTAGAGACCATGAAGGTCGGTTTTGCCTACTACGTTTCAAGCTTCTCGACCTACACCATGATTTATGGAGCCTTTGCCGCGTTACCTGTTTTTTTGATCTGGGTCTATCTGTGCTGGCTTGGCATCTTGATTGGTGCCTTAGTCGCTGCCAATCTGCCGTTATTGCGACTCGGGCGACTCGATCCTAAAGTCAGGCCAGGTGCAGCCTTGATGGACGCGCTATCCGTGCTGAAAGTCCTCAGTGAAGCCCGCGGCAACATACCACCAGGATGCAGTAACACCGAACTCATCAAGCGTTTGCGCCTTCCGCTCAATGTTCTTGAAGAACGCCTACAGTGCTTAACTGCAATGGGTTTAGTTGCCATCGCACCTGGCGCAAAAAATGAACGCTTGTTGCTGGCGTGCGACCCCGAACGCACAACACTTGGTCCCTTAGTCGATCAGCTTGCACTAGATCGCTCTTCAATCAAGCTCTCCGAGCAGCCCTTTCTCGCCCAGGCGCTTAGCCAACTCATCACGCAGCAAGTTGACCCCACTCTTGCTGAGGTTTTAGAGCACCATGACAGCTCCGTGACTCACCCACTACAATCCAGAATAGTGAGCAGCGACGCAGGAGACAAACATGCTTAAAGTTAGCGAAGTTCTAAAGGTAAAAGGCAACACCCTTTTCACCGCCACGCCCGAAACCTTAGTCACTCAGGCCCTTAAAACAATGAGTGCGCATGATATTGGCTCGTTGGTGATCATGCAGAGTGGTCAGCTCGTTGGCATGCTCACGTTTCGTGAAATCATTCGTTATTTAAGCGAGCATCACGCAAAGATTGGCGATGTGGTCATCGGTGCGATCATGGAGCAAAACCCAGTCAGCGTGAGCCCAGACACCTTGGCCACAGAGGTACAGCGGCTGATGCTCGAGCATCACTCGCGCTACGTGCCTGTCATGGATGGTGAAATGTTGTTGGGTGTCATCTCATTTTATGACATGGCTCAAGCCATTGCGGCGGCACAAAAGTTCGAAAACTCGATGCTCAAGGCCTACATTCGCGACTGGCCCGCTGATAAAGAGCCTGCTAAAAACAGCTAGAAAGGCGTCAGTCTGTAGCCTCTCATATGACGAGTTTGTACGCAGCCTCACCTGCGTGTTTCTGGGCTCTCGCTTTAAACTCAACGCGTTCAAACACGATACATGCCCCAGCGATGCTCCTGAACGTGAGCAAACATCAGAGCCACCTTTGCGTGACAAACGTTTTTTTGTGGCTTAACGACGAGCCGCCACGCCTCCAACCTGCTGCCACGCTAAGCGAATCAATTCTGGGTCATCCTGCCTCAATAGCTTCGAATCTGACAACATCCGTCGCCAGAGACGCGAATTTGAGCGGCCATTAAATAAACCTAGTAGCGGCCGCACGACAATGCGCAAGGGCACCTTAGCTAAGATTTGTTGTCCTGCATAATCCACTAACGCCTCGATGACTTCTGCTTCAGTCTTGACCGCTAACTGCGGCCACCAAGCCTGTGACAGCCGCGCCAACACCGAGGGATCGTGCCACGGCGAGCGCCCCAACATCACACCATCAAATCGTGGCAATACGGCTTCACAATCAGCTAAGGTTGTGAGCCCGCCGTTTAACACCATCACCGCATCCGGAAAATCCTGCTTCAGCCTTGCCGCCTCGTCGTATCTCAGAGGCGGAACCTCGCGGTTATCTTTCGGCGACAAGCCCTTGAGCACAGCGTTACGGGCATGAATAATAAAGACTCGGCACCCAGTATCGTAAATGGCACCCACAAAATCACGCACAAAGTCGTACGATTCATTTTTATCCAACCCCAGACGATGCTTAACCGTCACGGGCACACCGACCGCGTCTTGCATGGCTTTGATACAGTCAGCCACCAAGAAAGGTTCGGCCATCAAACACGCGCCAAACGCACCTTTCTGAACCCGTTCAGAGGGGCAACCACAATTCAAATTGATCTCGTCGTAGCCCCATTGTGCGCCAAGCTTTGCGCTGGCCACTAAGGCCTCTGGTTCGCTGCCACCAAGCTGCAAGGCAACGGGATGTTCTTGCTCATTGAAATCGAGATGTCGTTGCGCATCACCGTGCAACAACGCGCCCGTCGTAATCATCTCTGTGTACAACCGTGCCCGAGGCGCGAGCAAACGATGAAAAAAACGACAATGACGATCTGTCACGTCGATCATGGGGGCGACGCACAAGCGCCAGTGGTCGCTGGCACTTGAAGTCGCAAGCGCCTGAGCTGCGGTCAAATTATGCATATCGAATGAAAAACACCTGTTTCACGACCTTGTGACAACGCTTCAAAGACGACTGAGGCAAGCTTCTAAAAGAACACTGTTCATTGGCAAAAGATACGACTAGGGTACGACTACCGACCCCTCCCGTGTCAATCGCAGCGACTCAGGGTTCTGATAGTTTTGACCAGAAAGCGGCGATTTTACGCTTACGATCGCCCAAGAGAGTCTTTTTACGCACTCTGCGACCCGACTGCTTGCCTCGATCTGAGAGGGTTTCTACACTTCTTGCTAAACTTCGAGCTCTGACTTTGCGCCTTGCCCTTTGCTGACGCAACTGAACTTGCAAGACCTAACCCTGTGTGATGCTTTATGGCTGTTTTTACGATTGTCGGTGACGCTGACGCGCGCGCGCTACTGAGGCAATATGCCTTAGGTGAGTTTGTCGCGCTGCGTGGGATTGCGGCCGGCATCGAAAACAGCAATTTTTTTCTCACGACGACACAAGGCGAGTACGTTTTAACCATCTTTGAAGTGCTCACAGCCGAGCAACTGCCCTTCTATATCGAACTGATGCATCATTTAGCGCAGCGTGGTGTGCCCGTGCCGCAACCACAAACTCGCCTAGACGGCGCACGACTGTCGACCTTGTTAAAAAAACCCGCAGCGATCGTCAATCGTCTGCCCGGTGGCCACGAGCCAGCACCCTCGCTTGCACATTGCGCGCTCGCTGGCCAAACACTGGCACAGGCCCACCTGGCCGCCAAAGACTTCAAGCTGCGCCAACCTAACCTGCGTGGCCTCGCTTGGTGGGAGCAAACCGCTCCAGTGGTCCTCCCTTACCTCACCCCTAGCCTTGCTGAATTGTTATCCAACACCTTGGCAGAGCAGCGTGCCATGGCGTTAACGCCAGATTACAAATCCTTGCCCTTTGGGCCCGCGCATTGCGATCTTTTCAGAGACAACGTTTTATTTGCAGGCACTCAAACCGAGCCTCAAATGGGCGGATTGATTGATTTTTATTTTGCTGGCTGTGACACATGGCTGTTTGACGTCGCCGTCTGCGTCAATGACTGGTGTATTGATTTGGCCACGGGCATCGTTAAACCCGCATACGCCACTGCATGGTTAAGTGCTTACGCCAGCCTGCGGCCCTTCACTGCGGCTGAGCGTCGCCTTTGGCCTGCGATATTACGTGCGGCAGCACTGCGTTTTTGGATATCACGCCTATACGATTTTTATTTGCCTCGCTCTGCTCAAACACTTAAACCGCACGACCCCACCCATTTTGAACGTGTCCTTCAACAAAGAACTGTCGGTCTGATCCCCGATTTACCAAAGGAAGACTGATGCAAGCTCTTGCTCTTAATGCCTTATCGGGCTGGCGCTGGGTCAGCGACGGCTGGACTTTATTTCGTACCCAGCCGCTTGCCTTTTTCTCTTGGGCAATGTTCATCAGTTTGCTGCTCATGGTTGCAAGCATCACACCACCGATCGGTCCAATACTGTTTGTCATCCTCATGCCAGCCGTCACCGTCGTGACCTTGTCCGCCGGACGTCACGCCGCCCAAGGGCACAAAATGTTACTCAACATGTGGCTTGAGCCGCTTAAACCAAGTGGCGTGTTCAAGCGACTCGTCGGGATGGGCGCCCTGTACTTAGTGATCTGCTTATTGTTGGGCCTGCTGGCGTTCGTCCCCTTTGCCGCTGAAGTCTCAGAGGCCCTTCAGGCTATGACCGACGCCAACAACCTAATGCCCTTGCTCGATGCCGTTCGCACGCCAATGATTATTTTTGCTGTGTTCTACATGCTAATGGCTGCCATTTTTTGGTACGCACCAGTGCTTGTGGCATGGCATCAGATCAGCATCTTTAGGGCTCTATTTTTTAGCGGCATCGCCTGTTGGCGTAACAAATGGGTCTTTTTGGTTTACGGGCTCTGCTGGCTAGCCGTATTTTTGGCAATCGATAGTGCCTTAACCATCTTAGTGTGGATAGGCCTTTCAAAAACGATTGCAGCCACTGTGCAAGTGCCGATCAATATTGTCGGCGGCGCCGTTTTGTACTGCAGCTTCTATCCCAGCTATGCGTCAGTGTTTATGACAACTGAGTCTGAGCAATCGCCCGCATAACGGCGAGTGATAGTGCTTCTGTTTGTTCATTTGTAAACGCGGCTGTTTCAACCACCGCTGTCGCCCGCCAGCACACCGCAACGCGATTGGGCTTTAGCCGCGCAATCGACTTGACCACGACACCTTTTTTGTCGATAAAAAAGATACCAAGCGAAAATCGCATACCGACGGTATGTACGGCAAAGCACGGCTTGAGCAAAAGCGCCTGATCAGGCGCCATCGCACGTTTACCTAGCAGACCGAGCAGGCGTGTAAACATCGTGTCGGCTCGCACCAACGTCAGCTCGCACTCGGGCGGCTGGGTCAGATCACGATTCAAGTCAAAGCATTTCATTCAGCCCTTGATCCTGTCATCATTCTTTTTGATCCAACTTTGGGTTCTCACAGATCGTCTCGTTACGGCTGCAGGCCAAAAAGTTGAACCACGACCGGAAACCCCAGCACTAAAAACGTACACGGAAAAATAAACAACGCTAACGGAAACAGCATTTTGACCGGTGCTTGTAACGCCAGTTTTTCAGCGTTCATCAAACGTTGTGCGCGCTGCTGAGTGCCATAGACTTCTACAATCTGCCCCATCCCCTGACCTAGCGCCTCGCCCTGAATCAACGCCGAGAGCAGTTGCCGCAAGGCGACTAACTCAATGCGCATACTCATTTGCCTGAGCGCTTCGCTGCGCGCCATTCCAGTTCGAATATCACCTAAGGTCTGAAGCCATTCGGTCTTTAGCGCGCCATCGCTAAGATGATTGCAGCCCAACTGTAGCGAGGCCTGCAAGTTGTGCCCCGAGCCTAAGCCAAGCCCGACTATATCCAAAAAAAAGGGTAAGGCGCGTTCGATGGCGATCAGCCTTTGCCGATAACGTTGCTTTAGCCACATGATTGGCAACCACCAAAAGCATGCCGCTAAGCACGCACTCAACAATATATCGACCAAGAGTTCAGCGCGCATCGCTCGCCCCTGTATCGCACTCAACCCAACAGCGTACAAATAGATGACGAACCCGAGCAACGTTAGCAACACACGCGCTGCAAACATTTGGGCATAATCTAAGTCGGTTGACGCACTACGTAAAAGCAATTGAGTCAGCGTATGCCGTTGATTCCAGGTAATGAAAGGCAACAGCCAGCGCCCGAGCTGCGTCAACATTGGTCGAAGGATTCCAACTTTTAGCCACGCCTTGATGACCGCGTGAAAGCCAGCACGACGAATTTGACCAAGATTAGCCAACAAAGCCCGACCACCAACGAACAAGGCCGATGCAATGGCCAATGCGCCCGAGAGCAATGCGAGCCAAACCATCAAGCTAGACATGAATGGCCAGAATACGGCGCAAGAAGTAGACCCCAAGGCATTCAAGAGCGAATACTGTCGCCAGCACGGCCTGCCCCACCGAAGTACTGTGTAACAAATGCACCGACAATGGGTCAATTTGGCTTAACACTAGCAATAGCACAACTGGCAGTGCACCCATCACCCAGGCTTGCATCTTTCCTTGAGTCGTCATAACTTCGACTTTTCTTTCAAGATGCTGGCGTGCCCGCAGGTTGGTGCAGAGACGGTCAAGCAAATCCGCTAAAGAGGCGCCAGAGCGTGTGCCTACAATCAGCATGGTTGAGACTAGTTCAACACTTTCGGAAGGCATACGCTGGTAAAGATTATTCAGGGCCTGAGTCAATTCAACCCCCATTCTTTGCTCGCGCAAAACAAGCCCAAATTCTTGCGAGAGCGGAGGGCTTGCGTCTTGCACAATATGCTTTAACGCTACCGACAAACCTGCCCCTGCGCGCAAAGCACCTGACAACGACGACAGAAGCTCTGGCAATTGCAGGTCAAAACGTCGCTGACGCTTGCGAACAGCACGACTCAGAACGATACGGGGCAATACAAAGCTCACACAACCCACACATACCGCAAACAAGACGCTTTGCGTCACCCACCACAGCAGCAAACTGGCCCCCACCGCCACGCAGACAAGCGTAGGCCAAAGGTATGTCGTGTCGATAAAGACAAACAAATCAGACAGTTCTTCACGTGCTTGCTCAGTGATTTGCGTACGGTAGTGTTGCGATGCCCGAAAAAAAAGGCACTGCCCAAGCCATGCTGCCATTGCAATTGATAAGCACGCGCACACCAACGCCAACGTACTCATAGCTGTAAAAACCAATTCATCATCGCCGACTCAGTTTGCACTCGGGTGTCAGCGAAGACCGAAGGGCGCAAGCCTGCGCCGGTTAAACGTTGACGGCTGACATCAAACTTAGCTAATTGTTGAGTTTGAATGGTGCCAGACTCTATCCCGGAGACTTCGGCGACCCCCGTAATGACCCTTCGGCCATTTGGCAATCTAGTCTGCTGCACAATCAACTTCAGTGCCGAACCGATTTGCTCGCGTATCGCCTGCAGTGGCAAACCCGCATTCCCACTTAGCACCATCGTCTCGAGTCGCGATAGAGCATCGCGCGGGCTATTCGCATGCAAAGTGGTGATTGAGCCATCGTGCCCGGTATTCATGGCAGCCAACATATCAATCGCTTCTGCGCTGCGCACTTCACCAATCACAATACGGTCGGGGCGCATCCGTAAAGCATTTTTGACTAAGTCACGAATTGTGACTGCGCCCAGCCCTTCAGAATTTGCTTGCCTTGCTTCAAGCGTCACAACATGTGGATGAGCGATCAACAGTTCGGCACAATCTTCGATCGTCACAATGCGTTGTGCGGGATCAACAAACCCAGCTAACACATTGAGCAAGGTGGTTTTGCCTGAACCCGTGCCGCCTGATACGAGAATATTTAAGCGCCGCTCAACGCACAGGCGTAAAAACTCGGCGAGCGGCGCAGGCAAGGCTTGTAGGGCAACCAAATCTTGCATTTGCAGTCGCTTTTGCGGAAACTTTCTGATGGTAAAGCTCGCGCCTTTGACAGAGACAGGGGGCAACACTGCGTTTAGACGTGACCCGTTGGGCAACCGGGCGTCAACCATCGGCGAGGCTTCATCAATTCGGCGGCCCAGCGGGAAAACAATACGTTCAATCACACTTCGTACCGCTTGTTCACTACTAAATTGAAGCAGCTGTTTCGAGATTCGCCCACCTGCTTCAACGTAGATTTCGTCAAAACGATTGACCATGATTTCAGTGACTGACGTATCCTCAAGCAACTCTTCAATCACGCCTAGTCCAATTGCTTCATCGACAACGAGTTTGAGGATTTTGCTGCGCTGCACTTCACTGAGCGGCAACCGTCGTTTATCTAGCAACTCACCCACGCACGTCAACGCGTGCGCCTTCAATGCGCCTTCAGATAGTGCGCCAACGTCGTTACGCCGCAAATCAAACGCCTGAATTAAGCCTGCACGAAGCTCTTGGCGAAGTTCTTGCTGCGCCAGATCCACTGACTCTAAGGACAGCGATGCGTTCGGTTCAGGTAACTTGAACTCGTCAAGCAACCTTTGAGCGCCCAGCGGCACCTCTTTGGTGTCAGCCGCTGTCGTTCGGGCGGTTAAGGCAAAGACACCTTTCTCAAACACAAAAGAACTCGGCTCAGCCGCCAACAAGTTCTGCTCTGACTGTAACTGCAGCTTGCCGACTGCAATCGATCTCGGCTCTGATGGCAACTGCGACCTGTCTAGGCCCACTGCTCTCGCTTCTGAATGCACCCGAAGCTTGGGGTTGTCTACCGACCTTGGCTCTGATTGCAATTGAAGCCTGCCCAATTCTGCCGGGGTGCCCTCACTGCAAACGCTTTTGATCGCCGCCGCGTGCGCTGCCTGAGAAGCCAGTCGCAGCAAGCACGGACCCACCACAATTTCGTCAGACTTTTTAAGTGGTCCGTACCGGGTGATACGATTGCCGTTTACGCGCGTACCTAAAATTGAACCAAGATCATCGACGTGATAGCCATCTTCAGCGCGCGAGATCCGTAAATGTTGCCGCGCAACACGCCAGTGCGAGACTTGAATACCGCAATCTGGCGCGCGGCCCATCACCAAAGGGATCTCAAAACGCCCGTGCCTGCGTGTACCATCTTCAAAAAACAAATCAAGTTCAATCAATTCAAATCCTTTACTAACAGTGCAACAAAAATGACTAGTGATGAGCGAAGACGGGCGTGTCTTCCCACTGAGATAACGAATTGGACAGGGGTTGCACCTTGTCCGAGTCTGGCTCCCATTGGCCTAAGGCCTCAAACGTTTGACGTGGCGCAGTCAACTCGAGCGGTTCAAAGTTGTTGAGCGGTGTATTGAGTGTTGGGGCAGCCGGAAAAGACTCTTGCAAAACGCCCTGTGCGTTAGCCACCCGGGCTGCATGGCTTGGATCTCGAGGATCAACAATCATCGGCGTCACAAAAATTGCTAACTCGGTATGACGCTCTTGTTCACGCTTCACCCCAAACAAGCCGCCCAATATCGGAATCCCTGATAGCCCTGGCAATCCATCTTGATCTCGAGCACGCTCACGCGAAATAAAGCCACCCAATACCAGCGTCTGCCCTGAACGCACATTGAACTCTGTTGACGCTTTTCGAATTTTTAGTGCGGGCCCGCCCGGCACAGTAATCGTGGTGTCGACTGAGCTGACTTCAATTTCAATCCGCGACCGAATCGCGGCATTACGATCGGCATGTGGGGTAATGTTTAACGACACACCATATTTCTTAAAGGTCGTGGTGGATTTTCCGTCTTTATCGACCGAGGCATAGGGCACTTCGCCGCCGGCTAAAAAGCTAGCAGTCGAGCCGCTCCGTGCAAGCAATTGAGGTTGTGCCAGCACGACGGCTTCGCCAGACTTTGACAAGGCGGCCAGCCGGGCAGATAACAAAGCATTAAGCCCTAAATAGCCAGCAGCTTGCGGTAACGGAAATGGTACTGCCATTCCCGCCTCACCCGGGCGCTGCATCAGCGCGGTTGAACCACTCTCCCACGCCAAGCCTGTTTGAACGCCGCCCTGCGAAGTTGGATCCCAACGTACCCCCAACTCGTGCATGCGTGAACTTGGCAACTCTAGCACTTGCACATCTAACAAAATCATTTTGTCCCAGCCAAGCTGACTGGTAAAGTCAATGACCTCGGGATAACGCTTGGCGAGCGTTGCGATACGCAACTGATCGGCATCGTTCAAGTCTTCACCCTCAATGACCAATTTATCGCCAGCAATTCTGCTGTGTGCTTGCGGGATATTTTTCAGTAAGCGCGAGATCTCTTCTTGGATCCTGCTCAACCCTTCGGGCGCAACAAAAATACGATAGGTGTGCCGTTTTTTATCAGACACCCAAATATCAACCGTCGTAGAACCACGCGTTTTGCCAAATATCAACACCTCACGAGGGTTCACGGTTGTCACCTGGACGATTTGACTGTTACCAACGGCAATGCGCGTGACCCCTTTGAGCTTAAGAACCGTGGAGGCTCCAGTTTCAAGGTCTACGCGAATCGGCTTCTCAGCGCCAAAGGTCGCGTCACACCAGACGATTGTTAACGCGGCAATCCCTACAAGCACGAACCAAGTTGTTCGCAAAAAAACGTTGCAGCCGCTCATGGTGTCCCTTTGGGCGGTGCCGTGTCAGCCAAGTCTGACCAATCCGCCGAATTGACTAAGAGTGAGTCTTTCGCCAAACGATCACCATAGATGATTTCAACTGACGCTTGCGGCTGAGCGGATTCAAGCCCTAATAATTCAGGCAATTGAGCAGCAGTCATTTGATGACCCCGCATTAGAGGGTCTGCCGCTTCATGACTCAGCACAGCCGTAATCGTGCCGCCTTGGCGCGCAGCTACAAGTTTTTTTGCCTCAGTCTGCGAAGCCGCTAACGTCACGGTTGAATACCGCAACTCGGTTGCTGCGTTGTGCTCACCTGTCATCTTCGTCTGCTGGCCCGTCGCCAGCACTTCAACCCCATGTAACAACGAGGCGGTCGTGCGCTGCCCTTTGTAGTCAAACGACACAAATAAATCGACACGGTCGCCGGGTTGCAACAAGCCCGACATTGAGCTCATCAGATCAAC
>Ga0209296_1003120_pt1 | contig 11388 bp, 16 predicted proteins | sample S_130206_EF_Meta_FD_187319 | JGI IMG/M metagenome (GOLD analysis project Ga0209296, IMG submission 187319) | Freshwater microbial communities from Lake Simoncouche, Canada to study carbon cycling - S_130206_EF_MetaG (SPAdes) (version 2) | ecosystem: Environmental > Aquatic > Freshwater > Lake ...
AAGAGAAGAAAACGAATACCTAAGAAAATGTATAGAAACAAAAAACTCCTAGAACTTGCTAGACTATTACCATGTCAAATATGTGGGATAGAAGATGGAACTGTCGTGGCTGCACATTCCAACCAGCTCAGAGATGGAAAAGGTCGTGGACTTAAGTCATCCGATTTTCGCATTGCAAGCCTCTGTTTTCGCTGCCATGCGGAAGCCGATACATCTAGCACACTATCGAAAGACGCAAGGATTGAGATGTGGGAACAGGCGCACCGAGCAACCATTGGTGAACTTTTTGAACGGGGACTTATTGTAGTTAAGTCATAACTCCAAAGGATCAAACCCTAGGGACTCTGATACTAATTTAGCTCTGTATCTAAAAGTCTTATCGTGCTTAGTCCAGGCACAAGTAGAAGTGTTCCACCTACTAGCGTGAATCATTTCATGTGCCATAGTTCTAATAGCTGTTTCTAAAAAACCATTTCTAGCTGCTGATATTGTTATTATGTGTTCGTACTTGTCTGCCCCATCATCGTACAGAAAAGTTCCCATGGTGTCGGGATCGTAGTCAACGATAAACTTTATCTGCTCTGCAAGAGGCATATCCCACTTATCAAAAGGCTCACACACCACAAGCATGGTGTAGATATTCTTTAGGATAGTGGAGGTCAGTTTCATACCTTTAGAATCTCTCCTCTGAACTCCACTTCATCCTCACCACAGACTTGGATCATCTCTGGCATAAGCATTCTGCCTCGATCCCAAGACAGCATCACTAGTCCAGATCGCCAGTCCTTTGGCGAGTCCTCGGTGTAATCTGCAAACTGCATATTATTAGGCTCTGCTAGTGTGCCTGTCTGTACCCCCCAGATAGTCCTAGAATATCCTGTAATGGGCTGACAAGCTAAGACATGGGTATGACCTGTGATAATGTTGGTTTGTGCAGCTACAGCATTGTTATAGCCTGCGTATCGCCCACCCTTAAACCTGTGTTTAATTACAGTATCATCATTAACCCAAAACGACCAACATCCTTCCCATAGCGGAAAGTGGTCTTTTAGTTGGAATCCTTGTACACCCTCAAACTGACTAGCTTGAGCAGCAAGCAATGTCTCAAATCGAGCATCGTGATTACCAAGACACCAAATCAATCTACAACCTGCTGGTCTTATCTTTTCTATCTCGCCTAAGTAAAACTTGTTGGCTTCGAGTTCTTCTTGGACAGTAGGTTTCTTATCCCAACCAATGCGAGGAAACCGACTAATAGAACCGCCATCAAAGGAATCACCATTGTTAACAATAATCGTTGGCTTAAAATACTCAATAAATTTAAGCAAAGCCTTATAAGCTGTAGTAGTATCATCAGGATAAAAATGGGCATCGCTAAAAACAATAATACGACCTTTATCAAGTGCTGTACCCCTTCTAACTGAGATTGGTGCTTGTTGTATGCGGTTTTCGCTTTTTGCTTTTAACCTAGCAATGCGTTCTTCTTTTTGTTTTTTATTGTAGTCATCTTTAGGGTTTATTAGAGTTTCTAACTTAATCCCTAACCGAACTTCTACAGACCTTCTTCTATTCATTACACCTCTAGGACTCATTTTTAACTCATTTGCCATCAACATCGGACTAGGAAACTGTTTCCATTTGTCGGCAAACTCTTGGTCATCTAAGTAATATCCGTATTGATTTTTCATATATAGTTGATACCATTGAGAAAATAGTTACAATTATATAGTTAATTAAACACAGGAATGTGAATGACACTTGATGACCGCTTACGAAACTGGGCTTGGTATGTCTCTGGATCAGTTATTCCACAGCCAGACTCTACTTGTCGATCATTTGAAAAGAACTACATTCCAGAATTAGGCAACCTATATGCACCAGAAGAACCACACTACGAACCTGACAACCGAGATGGTGAGCTAATAGAAGAAACAATAAAGGGTTTACCCTTAGAACTAAGAAAGATACTAAAGGCTCGGTATGTGAGCCATCCCTATGCTAGTCAGAATCAACTAGCCCATCATCTGAGAATATCTACAAGACGATTCGAGACAGACCTACAAAATGCTAAAAAACGACTCCAAGATCAACTCGATAAGAAAACCAAAAGTATTCAGCTTGCGGATATGCTCAAGGTGTCAGCAGCGTAATTCTACAAAAGGTGGACACTTCCAAATCTACAATGAAGGACTTAATGAAAGATTTGTCTGTGAGGAATGTACCAATCGCAATAGCTACCAAGAACGCTAAATGCCTCCCTGTGCTGTTGGCAAGCATAGACCAGTATGTGCCACAGGATGTAGTCGTTTTCGTCTCTGGTAGCGATCTAAGCCTTCCTAGGCATAGGACTATTTTTATACGGAATGATGGTCATAATTTTGGGGAGTCATATAACCAAGTAGTCCATTGTGCCTATAGTATGTTTGATGAGGTAATCGTAGCCAACGATGACATAGTGTTAACCCCTAGTTCTTATTGTTTACTGTTAAAAGATGTAGAACTACTGCCAGAGGATACTGCTTGGGTGTCGGCTAAGTCGGACTATGTGCGTGGCTACCAAAACATACGAGAGTTTAAGCAACGAGATGGTATACGCTATATGGAAGAAGGAAAAATAATTCCTACAGATATTATTTCTCCCCTATTCGGGTATATACATAAGGACAAATGGGTAGATTACAAGCCTATCAACTGGTTCTCAGATGACATCCAATGCCTAGAAATTAGGGCTAATGGGTATAAAAACTATGTCAGTCGGTCTTATGTACACCATGTCGGCAGCCAAACTATCGGCATGGATCATGGCAAGAACCACCGAGAGGCAGAGGAATGGATAAAAGAAAATATGCCTGAATTGCATAAACAATGGTTTACTTCACAAAATTAATAAACAATTGTATAATTTGCTTGGGTGATTGCACCCAGAATTTAGTGATTCTTCTTCCATAGCCCTGAAACTAGGGCTATTTTTTTAGGTGAGATATGAAAGAAAAAGGTATGTCGATAATGATTGGACTCCTTGGCAAAGAGCCTAAAATGGGTGAAAAGTCTGAGGGCGGTCTACTTGAGTCGGATACCGAGTCTTGCCCACTATCTACAATTGATGCCGATATAAACAAAGGCAACATGAAAAAAGCAGTCCTAACAGCCGATTATGGTGATCGTAAGGATGGCGAAGGCAAGTGCAAAGCCTGCGAATACTACGAAACAGGCGAAGAAATGAGCAAGTGCGGTGTACCTAAAGATATGGGTCATTGCGAGATATTCGATTTTGTCTGCAAAGGTGAACGAGGTTGTATGGCTTTTGAACCTATGTGTGCAGAAGAAGAAGAATACGAGGACTAGTGGCTCATCCACAACAATTCCAATTTGTAGAATTAATTAAGGGTCAATATCCTAGTAATTTCTACAACGCAAAAGTATTAGAAGTAGGCAGCCTAAACATTAATGGCACGATTAGGATATTGTTCCAAGATTGTGATTACTTAGGTATTGATGTAGGCGAAGGTAAAGATGTAGATTATGTGTGCCAAGGACAAGACCTAGACGATCCAGACGAAACCTACGATACAACCATATCGTGTGAGTGTTTTGAGCATAATCCGTACTGGAAAGAAACATTTGAGAATATGCACAGGATGACCAAAAAAGGTGGTCTAGTCATATTTAGTTGTGCAACAACAGGTAGAGCAGAGCATGGCACAAGTAGAACAAGTCCTGACGATGCACCACTTATTCCTTGGGATTATTACAGAAACCTAACGGAACAAGACTTCAATGTAGAAGGTATGTTTAGTATTTACGAGTTTGCATCGCAACATGAAACACACGATCTTTACTTTTATGGAGTCAAAAAATGAAACAGGGTCTCTACAGTAATATCAACGCCAAAAGAGCTAGGATCAAGGCGGGATCAGGCGAGAAGATGAACAAGGTAGGTAGCAAAGCAGCACCTTCCGCAGCAGACTTCAAGCAAGCTGCTAAGACTGCTAAGCCAATGAAGGCTAAAAAATGAAGATGACCAAGGCACAAAAGAAGATTGGCAAAGTAATGGGCGAGTACAAAGAGGGCAAGCTAAAGTCTAGCTCTGGAAAAAAAGTCAGCAGTCCCAAGCAAGCCATCGCTATAGCACTAAGTGAGGCAGGCAAGTCGGCAAGGTATAAAAAATAATGGATTTAAACGATCTACTTTCTAGTCTTGGGCTAGTAGGTTTGCTTGGTTATGGAGATCAACCACAACGAGAACTAACAGCAAGCCAAATTGCAAACCAAAAACTTAGGTCAACAGATAATGAGCCTATGAACTTTGCATCAGACAGACCAATGATGAGTAGACCTGAAAGAAATCCATCAGATGTATCTTTTGCAATGATGCCTTACATGGGCGCACCAATGCCACAACAGTTTGCCGAAACACAAGGTTATCTACAATCACCAATTAGTCTACAAGGTGGAATGTCTACATTTAATGAAGGGTCTGTTAAAGGTGTTGGCATGGGCGGTAGATTAGGTACAGAATTACCTTTAGATGAAAAAGTAAGAATGGCACTAGGTGTATCAGGCGGTGGACAAGATATTACTTATGCTATGGGTACACCATACGAAGGTAGATCAGCTAGATACGATATTACAGGTATAGATGCAACAATTAGAGATTTAGCCAAAAACAGAGAGTTTGGCGCAGAAGTGAGAAAAGCATTTGGTAACAGTCTAATGCCAAGCGTTTTCTATAAACAAAGATTCTAATGAAAATCCGAGAGGCAGCAAGCATCATAGAACGGATGGGTGTCGCAGGGTATAACAAACCCAAAAGAACACCAAACCACCCTACTAAAAGCCACTTAGTCGTGGCAAAAGAGGGCGATCAGGTAAAGACTATACGATTCGGTCAGCAAGGCGAAAAGGGTAGTCCAGATGGTAGTGCAAGAAACAAAGCATTTAAAGCAAGACACGCTAAGAACATCGCCAAGGGCAAAATGAGTGCAGCGTTCTGGGCTAATAAAGTTAAGTGGTAAAAGTGTTGTAGAATAGCAACATCATCAACCATCAACCCATAGGGAATGGAATGGAAAACTCTACACAAAACAAAAACATAACACCCGAATCAACTGATAAGGGAGGCGCACAGCCAGGCAATCAAAATGCAAAGAAGGGAAAGCTCTTTTACGATGCATTAAGAATAGCCCTAGTGCAAGAGGATCGTAAGAGCCTACGCAAGATTACCGATAAGCTAGTCAAGGCAGCAGAAGAAGGCGATGCTTGGGCAATAAAAGAAATAATGGACAGGATGGATGGCAAGCCTGTCAACACTACAGAACTAAGTGGTGCAGAAGGTACTCCATTTAAGCTGGTGGTCGCTTGGGAGAAGTAGAGTACGCAGATGACGAAGTAAAACGAGTAGTCATCCCTTATAAGCCCAGAGAGCCACAGTTACAAATCCATCAAGCGATGGAGAGTAATCGTTTTGTAGTGGTAGTGGCACATCGTAGGATGGGTAAGACAGTACAGGCACTCAATGCGCTAATAAAAGCAGCAATGGAGAACGACAAGCCTAACCCTAGATATGCGTATATAGCACCAACATATAGCCAGGCAAAGAGAGTAGCTTGGGATTACCTTACTCATTTCTGCAGACCATTGGATGCAGCAGCTAATATTGCGGAATTAAGGGTAGACTTCTTTGGCAGACGAATACAGCTATACGGATCAGACAACCCAGACAGTCTCCGAGGTCAATACTTTGATGCTGTAGTGCTTGACGAAATTGGCGATCAGAATCCTAAGATATGGAACGAGATCATTAGACCAGCGTTAGCCGATAGAAAAGGGTCGTGCTTGTTTATCGGCACACCAAAGGGCAATAACCACTTCAAGGACTTGTTCGATAGGGCAGGCAAAGAAGAAGGATGGGCTGCACTACAGTTCAAGGCAAGCGAAACAAAACTAATAGATTTAGATGAATTATGGTCTGCTCAGAAAGAGATGGGAGACGATAAGTACAATCAAGAGTTCGAGTGTTCATTCTCGGCTGCTGTAGAGGGAAGCTATTACGGCAAACTCTTAAATGAGGCAGAAGAAAAAGGTAGGATGTGTTCGATAGACAGAGATGATCTGTGTAGGACTTATGTATCTTGGGACTTAGGCATTGGTGATTCGACTGCGCTGTGGGTAGCACAACTTACAGGACAAGAGGTCAGACTCTTAGATTATGTAGAGAATCATGGTCAAGGACTCGACTGGTATGTGAACTGGCTAAAAGACAACAAGTGGCATCAGGCAGAGCAACTCCTACCACACGATGTAGAGGTAAGAGAACTAGGAACAGGCAAGAGCAGATTGGAAGTGTTGAGAGAATCAGGACTAGATGTCAGGGTTGTGCCAAGACTTTCTGTAGATGATGGAATACAGGCTGTTCGCAGACTCCTACCGAGATGTTGGTTTAACATCCCACAGGCAAAACAAGGGCTAGACTGTCTTAGGAACTACAGGCGAGAGTACAACGAGAAACAAAATGTATTCTTTGCTAAACCTTTGCACGATTGGGCAAGTCATGGCAGCGACTCGTTTCGCTATTTAGCGGTAGGCATGGAACAAGAAAACACTTGGTCAAAACCGATAACAGTAAAAACTTCATGGATCGTATAAATGGATGAACAGAAACTAAAGGTCATACTAGAGGCAGAGATAGAAGATTCTATCGGCTATGTAGAGACTGAGACTATCGAGCAACGCACCAAGGCGATCAATTACTACAATCGGTATGCCTATGGGAACGAAGTAGAAGGTCGTAGCCAGATCGTTACAGGCGAAGTAGCCGAGGTCGTTGATGGTGCTTTACCTCAATTACTGCGTATCTTTACAGCCTCAGACGAGTTAGTTCGGTTTGAGCCTAGGATGCCAGGAGACGAAGAAGCAGCCAAGCAAGCAACAGAGTTAGTTAATCTAGTATTTTTTGAGGACAATCCTGGCATTATCTTGATGCACGATTGGTTCAAAGATGCACTTCTACAGAAGAATGGTATTGTCAAATACTGGTGGAAGGATGCAGAGGACACCACCAAAGAGAAGTACAAAGGATTAAACGCAGAAGAACTAACCCTTATGTTTGCTGATGGACAGATGGAGTTAATCAGCCAAGAAACCGAGACAATAGGCTTAGACCCTATGGGTATGCCTTTACTTTCGTACAATGTAGTCGTAAAGAAGAAGAAAGATGTAGGTCGTGTCTGTGTAGAGAATGTGCCACCAGAGGAGTTCTTAATTGCCAAGCGAGACAAGAGCCTAAAAAATGCACGATTTGTAGCACACAGAACTTTAATGACCCGATCAGACTTAATTGCCGAAGGTTACGACAAAGACATCGTAGACAATCTACCTTCTTACAGCGACCTTACATACACTCCTGAGAGAGTTGCAAGGTTTAGTCAGGGCGAGATGCCAGACGAGACACAGACTTTAGACTTTACGATGCAAGATGTAGAGGTGTTTGAGTGCTATATCCGTACAGACTTTGACGATGATGGTATTGCAGAGCTAAGAAAAGTAACTATGGCTGGTAGCGAGATACTAGACAACGAGGAAGCGGATCATATTCCTTTTGCTAGTGTTTGCCCTATCCCTATGCCACACAAGTTCTTTGGACAAAGCCTTGCAGATCGAGCAATGGACATACAGTTAATTAAGTCTACTATCACAAGACAAATTCTAGATAACCTGTACTTAACCAATATGCCCCGCATGACAGCGTTGGATGGTCAGGTCAACATGGATGATCTACTGACTGTAGCTCCAAATGGTATTGTAAGAATGAAGTCTCAAGGCGCAGTACAACCCTTGACAGTTCCACCAACAGCAGCACAATCATTCCCTATGTTGGATTACATGGATCAGGTATTGCAAAAGAGATCAGGTGTTACGCAGACAAGTCAGGGATTAGACCCTAACATTCTACAAAACACCACAGCGACAGCCATCGCAATGATGCAACAAGCAGGTGCAGGCAAGATTGAGTTGATTGCTCGTATCTTTGCAGAGACAGGTGTTAAAGAACTATTTAATGGAATCTTCCACCTTTTACAAAAGTATCAAGACAAACCCAGAGTGGTTCGGGTGCGTGGCAAGTACACCTCGATTGATCCTAGAGAGTGGAAAAACAACTACGACATTATGACCAATGTAGGTCTAGGTACTGGTAGCAAAGATCAGCAGATGGCAATGGCAGCAATGGTTTTACAGAAGCAAGAGCAGATTCTACAGACTCAAGGCTATGCTAATCCGTTAGTCTCCGTTGGTCAGTATCGCAACACATTAGGTCGGTTTATTGAGGCATCTGGCTATAAGGACTCAGCCGAGTTCTTTAAAGAGATACCTCCAGAACTAGATGCTCAATTGTCTCAGCCACAGCAACCACAACAACAGCCTAACCCTGCACTCGATATGATGATGCAACAGGCACAAGCACAGATCGAAACAGATCGTGCCAAAGCAATTAATGAGATTGAGATTGCCAAAGCAAAAGCACAAGCCTCTATCCAATTGGAAAGAGAGAAGGCAGCAGCAAATCTAGAACTCAAGACAGCAGAGTTCCAAGCAGAAGCTCAGTTAAAAGCAGCACAAGTTGGTGCTAGATTAACAGGTGATGTAAGGATACCTGGATGAGTAAAGTAGATAGAGCAACCACATTACTTGGAGACGAATTCTTTGTTGAGCTGTTAGATGCTCAGAAAGAAGTCTACAAGTCGTACATATTTGGCTCACAAGAGGATGATGTAGAAGGCAGAGAAAAAGCCTTAATCAAACTACGAGCCATAGAAGATTTTGAAGCCTCAATCCAATCAATCGCACAACAAGGCGAAATTGAGAAAAAGAGGATACGATTTTTTTAACAACCTGTAAGGTGATAAAATGAGTGAAAACACCAACCCACAAGGGAGTGTAGACAATTCTGTTAGAGGTGCAGCTAACGCATTTATGTCTTTCCTTGAACCACAAGCAGAGGAGGCGAAAGCCCAACCAGAAGCTAGTGCAGAGGAACAGCAAGAAGAATATTCTGCTGATTCTGAGTCCGAGGAACAAGATGTAAGTTCGGAAGAAGCTGAAAGTCAGGAAGAAGTTGTAGAGGAATCTCCCAAATACCGAGTGAAAGCTAATGGTGAGGAATTGGAGGTCAGCCTCGATGAACTTTTAAATGGCTACAGTAGGACTGCCGATTACCAGAAGAAAACGCAATCTTTAGCAGAGCAACGAAAAGCTGTAGAAGCTGATCGTGTAAAGATTGATGAAGCATCAAAGACTCGTGATACTTACGCCCAAAGACTCCAAGTCATTGAGCAATTGTTACAGCAAGACTCAGGACAAGACCTGTCAGCATTAAAGGCAGACGATCCTATTGCTTATGCAATCGCCATGGCAGAGAGAATGGAAAAGGATAAGCAGTTGCAGGCGGTGCAGATGGAGAGACAGCGTGTTCAACAAGAACAACAGACTCACCAACAATCACAACTACAACAGCATATTAGGCAAGAGCAACAGAAGTTGGTAGAAGCAATCCCTGAATTTAAGGATGATGTAAAAGCAGAAGTTATCCGTAGAGATATACGGACTTATGCCAAATCCATCGGTTTCTCTGACCAAGAGTTGTCTCAAGTTTATGACAGTCGTGCGGTGCAAACACTTTACAAAGCAATGCAATATGAGAAGTTGATGGCAAATAAAGGGGCTACTGCTAAAAAGGTAGCCGATGCGCCTAAAACTCTCAGACCAGGGACTTCTAACCCTAAAAGCTCTGAAACGGAATCAGTAAAAAAGGAACGAGCAATCCTTCGTCAAACAGGCAACAAGAAGGATGCGGTTCGATTATTTGAACGCTTTTTATAAAGGAATTTAATTATGGCAGCATATGATCGTTATTCAGCGATTGGTGCTCGTGAGGACTTATCTGATGTTATTTATGACATCAGCCCTACCGATACCCCAATCATGTCATCCATTGGTAAAACCAAGGCAACTTCGGTAACTCACGAATGGCAAACAGACGCACTAGCAGCAGCAACTACAGCTAACGCTTTGGTTGAAGGCGCAAGTGCAACTGAGGCAACACTTACCCCATCAACTCGTCTTGCTAACCTCACACAGATCGTTGGTAAAACAGTTATGGTTTCTGGCACTCTTTTGGCTTCTGACCTTGCTGGTCGTAAGTCTGAGATGGCTTATCAATTAGCTAAAGCATCGTCTGAGATCAAGCGTGATATTGAAACAATTATCACATCCAACCAAGGACAAGCAGCAGGTTCTTCTGGTTCGTCTGCTCGTAAGATGGGTACACTCCTGTCTTATATCAAGACAAACACAAGCAAGAATGGTACTTCCGTTACTGGTGTAGACCCAACAACCATTGGTGTCTCTACTCGTACAGATGGATCAACTCGTGCTTTTACAGAGACCATCCTCAAAGATGTTATCGCTAAAGTATTCTCAAGCGGTGGTACACCATCGGCTCTGTTTGTTAGCCCTGCACAAAAGCAAGTAGTAGCAGCTTTTACAGGATTGGCAGCACAGCGTTACCAAGTGCCAACAAGCGGTCAAGCAACTATCCTAGCTGGTGCTGATTTATATCAGTCCGACTTTGGTGTATTGCAGATCGTTCCAAATCGCTTTATGCGTACTCGTGATGCGTTGATCCTTGATCCAGAATATGCTGCATTAGCATATCTGCGCCCATTCCAGACCAACGACATTGCAAAAGTAGGCGATGCTGAGAAGAAACAACTCTTAGCTGAACTTACCTTAGAAGTTCGCAATGAGGCAGCACATGGCGGTGCTTTTGACTTATCTTGATAAATAGTAGATAAGTTGTAGAATAGGGGGTGGGCAAAACCTGCCCCCTTTCTAGGAGTCTTTATGTCAGAACTCGGCAAACGAGGTAACTTAGGTGTAGTAAACGGAGTAGTTAAAACAGCCTACGCAGATGGCGAGGGCGGTCTTATTATTAAGACAGAAACAGAATTAGACGATTTTATTGACCATACAAAGGCTCAATATAATCAGCGTAGTGAAAAGACAGGATGGGGAGATACCCCATACGATGCAAAGAATAAAATAGCATCATTACCTTTAGAGATTATTGAGACTCTAAATGTAATGGGAATCATGCGAGGCTTTCATATTACTGACCAAAAAGCCCTCAAGAAGTGGCTAAATAACCCTGATAACAAGGTATTTAGAACTAGAGGGGGTCAGGTATGAGAATCTCTATCTTATTGCCCGCTAGAGGTCAAATGGAGGTCGCTACAGCCTTTGATTTGGTAGCAATGTGTGCGTATACCATTAAGACCACAAAACACGAAATAGACCTGTTTACTAGCTCTGGAACGCTAATATTTGACCAGAG
>Ga0209296_1003123_pt1 | contig 11378 bp, 15 predicted proteins | sample S_130206_EF_Meta_FD_187319 | JGI IMG/M metagenome (GOLD analysis project Ga0209296, IMG submission 187319) | Freshwater microbial communities from Lake Simoncouche, Canada to study carbon cycling - S_130206_EF_MetaG (SPAdes) (version 2) | ecosystem: Environmental > Aquatic > Freshwater > Lake ...
TAGAAATGACTGTCAAAATTGAGGGCTCTGCGTTGAGTATCCCTGAGTCACTTGACTCGCTTGAAATAACGCCTTTGGTCATGCACCGTATTTGGTTTCAATTGCACACTGTTAAAGAATGGTATGCAATCATGAAAGAGGCTAGGGCTATGTTTGGAACAAACTGGCGCACTCAAAGCAGGGTAAAACGCAGATTAGAACACACTGCATTGTGGGGGATTTCGTTGCAGCCAGTGCCAGTTTGGTTCGAAGTGCCAGATCAGACCTTTGCCACATGGGTAGCAGTAAAGCATGCGGTGATTGCCATGCCGCCACCCGGTAAATAATTTTTATGATATTTGGATTTGGAATTCTCGCCACCGCATTACTCTTAAGCGCCGTAGCTGCCTGGTACTCAGTAGCAGGTCTTACTGCTATATTCTCGGCGGCCACAATACCCGTGATCATCATGGGTGGTTCACTAGAACTGGGCAAGATTGTGGCCACCGTATGGTTGCACAACAACTGGCGCCGTGCTGGTATTGTGTTTAAACTGTATTTGATACCGGCTATAGCATTCCTAATGATACTGACCAGCATGGGTATCTTTGGCTATTTGTCAAAGGCACACTCGGATCAAAGTCTGGTGTCGGGTGATGTGCAAAGTAAAATTGCCATCTACGACGAAAAGATTCGAACAGCCAAGGATAATATAGATGCGAACCGGAAGGCGCTTAAACAAATGGATGAAGCTGTGGACCAAGTTATGGGTCGAAGCAGTGATGAAAAAGGTGCGGATAAGGCGGTGCAAATCCGTCGCTCACAGCAGAAAGAACGAGCAAGACTTCAATCTGAGATTGCGGCCGAACAGAAAACTATTGCCGCCATTAGCGAAGAACGTGCGCCGATTGCCGCAGAAGTACGCAAGGTCGAGGCAGAAGTAGGACCAATCAAATACATTGCGGCATTGCTTTACGGAGACAATCCTGATTCCAATCTGTTAGAACGTGCAGTGCGTTGGATGATCATTATGATTGTATTGGTGTTTGATCCACTTGCTCTCACACTTATCCTTGCATCCAACAAACAGTTTGAATGGGCACGACAAGGCACAGGTGGCTTTGTGCATGATGAACCTAAGTATGAGCCTGATGACGGGCCACTCTCTGACGAACAAATAGAACAGATCCAAGCCAGTGCGGAGCTACCTAAGGATCCACACCCACCTGGCTGGATGTTTGAAGAAAAAGAAGATACCCGTCCATGGAACGAACGCTATCCTTATCTTGCTCGGCCGTTTGAACATTTTAAAAATCTCAAGCCCATGGTAGCACCTGACCCTGCTAAAGAAGATCAAGCCGCAATGGCTATTCGGCCGCCAGAAGAAATTCCTGGTGTGGAAATACGCTCTTGGACTGCGGAAGAAATAGAAGCGTTAAATCAACCAGACGAAGATGAAATTGACAAAGAAGCCATACGTAAATGGAAGTTGGACCATCCAGATGATACTATTAAATCTCAAAGAAACAAACTGGCTCGCGGATACATTAATAAACTGCCTTGGCACGATCCAAAATACTCACAATCAAGTTTTGGAACCCAATTTCCTGCAAACCCCGGGCGGGGAGATACCTTTGTAAAAACTGATCGCATGCCTCCACAGTTGTACAAATTCAACGGAGATGAGTGGATTATTATTGACAAAAATTCTACAGATAACTATACTTACGACACAGCATACATTGATCACCTTATTGAAAAAATCTCCACTGGTGAATATGATCCAGATTTGTTGAGTGACATTGAGAGAGAACAAGTAGCAGAACGTCTTAAACAACCCAATACTAACGCATGAAACAATCTGAAAATTTAGAAAATTGTAGTTTTTGTCACAAACACAAAGACGCAGTGGTCAAATTGATAGTAGGCGAAGATGTCGCTATCTGTAACGAATGTGTGGAGCTTTGTCAAACTCTATTAGTCGACGAGGTCCCACCTAATTCTGTAGCACATGTTAGCCTTGATCCAAGAGAAATTTTAAAACATCTTGACCAATATGTTATAGGACAAGATCGTGCCAAGATGGTGTTGAGTGTGGCTATTGCCAATCACTACAAACGCATACGCAATTTGGACAAGAATACTGAAATTGAAAAAGTCAACATTCTTATGTTAGGCCCCACAGGCTCGGGAAAAACATTACTAGCACGATCAGTAGCAAGATATTTGGATGTGCCTTTTGTGATTGCTGATGCTACCAGTTTAACAGAAGCAGGTTATGTAGGTGACGACGTAGAAAGTTTAATTTCTCGTTTGTATGCTGCCTCGGGCAATGACGTTGAAAAAACACAACAAGGTATTGTGTTTGTGGACGAAATAGACAAGATCAGTCGACGTTCAGAAAGTCAAAGTATCACGCGAGATGTGTCAGGAGAAGGTGTACAGCAAGCCTTGCTCAAGTTGGTAGAAGGCACCAAGTGCAGAATCACACCCACTGGCAGCCGCAAACACCCCAATGGTGAAACTGTAGAAATTGACACCACTAATATCTTGTTTATTGCTGGCGGTGCATTTGTGGGTCTAGACAATATTGTAAAGAATCGCATTCGTGGCACGTCGATTGGCTTCCAAGCGGAAGTGTCAGTAGACCGTGCTGGTGACCTTGACCAAGTAACACCCGATGACTTGGTTAGATTTGGTATGATTCCAGAGTTTGTGGGACGTTTTCCAAGCTGGGTAGCATTGAATGAACTTGCACTGGCAGATTTAATATCCATCTTGACAGAAATCAAACACAGTTATGTAGATCAGTACAAATGGTTATTTGCGCAAGATCAAGTCAAACTGGAATTTGCTCAATCAGCCCTAGAAAAAGTAGCAGAAAACACACTAAAAAACAAAACCGGCGCACGTGGCTTGCACAGTGAACTAGAACGTGTGCTACTACCACACATGTTCAATCTGGCACAATACAAAGCGCAAGGCATTTACCAAGTAAAAATTACCGATGACCTGGTAAATACTCCTACAGAATTAAAGGCACCCAATGAACAAATTGCGAGGAAGGTCAGTAATAGTCGCTGATGGTAATGTAGAAAAAGCCCTGCGTAAATTCAAGAAAAAAATTCAAACATCGGGTATTCTTAATGATTTGCGTGATCGTGAATTCTATACCAAGCCCACTACTGCTCGCAAGCTCAAACGCAGTGCCGCCAAAAATCGTTGGCGCAGACAACTGGCCGAGCAAGCCCTGCCCAAAAAACTGTACTGATGTACATTGAGTTCCAGTTGTCCTCAGACTTAGTTCGAAACAAACTGAATGCATGGGCAATAAAATACAATATCAAATACCGTACTAAAGTATTCAAATACACCTTGCGGGTTACATTTGATTCAGACGAATCTTACACACTATTTGCAATGACGTGGGTGCCACACCCAAAACATCCAGAATGGACAACTTACCGCTTGGTAACTGACCTAAATAATAAAATATAATTTTTCTTTGTGTATAATAAATAACAATGTAGTGCCCATAGTGGGGCTACATTACAAGTCATCTTGCTTATATAAAGGAGAAAACAAATGACAAAAACTCTCACCCTCCGGTCTTTCGACCTCCCTGCACTCACCAAATTTGGTATCGGTTTTGATAACATGTTTGATGAACTCATGCGAGTAAGTGCTCAACAATCCTCAACAAACTATCCACCTTATAACATTGTTCAAATCAATGAAGATGAGTATATGATTAGTCTTGCTGTGGCTGGATTTGGACTCGATAATCTTTCAGTTACCAAGGACAAAAAGTTCTTGATCATTGAAGGCAAAGAGTACCAACCTGATAGCGAAAAGATCGTGCCAAACTATCTGCACAAAGGCATCAGCAATAGAGATTTCCGTCGCGAATTCCAACTTGCAGATCATGTGGAGATCAGCAATGCTCATCTTGAACTGGGTATTCTGAGCGTTTACCTAAAGCGTGAAGTGCCGGAAGATGCCAAGCCAAAGACCATTGCGATCACCTACACTTCCTAATATAATAGTGTAAATACAGTGGCAGCAATCCTGCTGCCACTGATTGTATAGCAAAGCAAGGAATAGAAATGGCACAGAGCGACACCCGCACACGAATCAAACCATCAGAGGCTGTAAAAGAGCCACCTATGTTTCGCGTGGTTTACTTGAATGACAACACAACCTCCATGGAGTTTGTGGTTGAAAGTTTGATTGAATATTTTGAATACACTCACGAAACCGCAGAACAAATCACCATTGACATTCATGAAGAAGGCTCTGCTTGTGTGGCAGTGTTGCCTTATGAGATTGCCGAGCAAAAAGGTGTTGAAATTACTGTGAGTGCTAGATCACAAAACTATCCGCTCCAGATCAAACTGGAACCTGAAACAGTTCAATAATCAACAACCACACGCAGTGGATAATACACATATTGTGACCATTGCGTATTACTGCGGCCACGGCAGTTGTTGACATAACGAACACCATCTCGATACTGGTCAATTTTGCCATGATAGTGTCCAAAGCACCAGGTGTCAATCTTTCGTTCAGTATCTACGTCTAAGGCATTCAGCATGTGCCTGTTGCCCATAACATTGAATTTAAGTTTATTGGCTAAATCAATATCATGTGCAATCAACTCAGGCATGGGCACAGTGTGACTGACCATGACAATTTTTTTTACATCTCTATGTGTCTGTAATTTTTTTACACTGGCTATCAAGTAATTGGCATCAGTGGTGCTGGCTCGGCGTATGGCATCATAATTGTCGTGTGTGTGGGAGTATTGCTCGCACCACCAATCTCTGACCTCTTCAGGATCAATAGTGTTGTCAAAATCAAAACCCCACCAACCATTTGTGCCCAAAATAGCTACACCATTGATTACCACTACATTGTCTTGTAGATACACCACATTGGGTATTTTTTCAATTTGCCGAGTCATTTCTCGATAGCTGCTGCCAAGATCATTGATAGAATTTACATGCTCGTCATTGCCATCAACATAAAATACTGCTTGATAGCATTGCCCAAGATGTGTTAGTGTCTTATACAGTAAAGATTTGTTTTTACATACGTCACCGATGACTACACAGTGCGGGCTGGTAGCACAGCCGGTCCAATCAAACTCACCATCCCAGGTGTCGATGTGTAAATCAGAAATTAAATCAAAGGCAAGTTGCATGATACATATTTAAAAGGAACACAACATGAACATAATATTTGGCGATGCCATTGAACAAATATCAAACACTCACACTGTTTTGGAATTGGATACATTTAAACTAATGCCATCAGAACAACTGGTAAAAGCCTATTGTGTTGTTGATACAATACCATTGGCAGAATTTTCAATCTTAGAAAACAACAAAAAAATACATCAACAACTAATAACACAATACCAAAAACAAGATTGGGAATTTTGCAAAAGTGCGGCAACTGCATTACTGGGCAGGTGGAATGGTGAACTAGATACTTTTTACCAGCATCTCTTAGAGAGAATAACAAAATGCCAGGCTGCTCCAGACGATAATTGGAACTACTGGATAGTCAAGGATTCTGATTGATCCACTTGTAAAAATTGTCTATGTCTTGTTGCGTTCTACCAGGCTTGACGTTGTTATAGTATTTTCCCATCTTAGGATTTAGACTGGCAATCTCGCCCAACCGCTTATACCACATTCCAGTTCGGTGTTGATTCATTGTGTCAATAGCCTCATGGAAATTGTGTTGATACTCTTCTACAACCATGTCATGAAAGCTAGATGAAAAAAACCATTTTTTGTTGTAGTCAGCAATTTCATAAAGTTTCTCCCATAACAAAGTTTTGTCAGCACGATCTAATTTGGCTATCCTGTTCATTTCTTCAATGATCATCTGCATTCGTTTCAATGAATCTAGTTCTTGATCGTAGTCTTCGTTTATGATTGGGCTGAATGTTTTAAATCCATAGTTTTTCAAATACACCAGAGTTCCCGGAGTTGCTACTGTAATAAACGGCACACCACATGCTATGGGTCTCAAGATTTTTTCTGTAAGGTGATTTCGTTGATCATCGAACAACGTTTCTAAAACCACCTCAATGCCTGCACTAGCATAGTCATCGTGGTTGTAATCTGCACTGGCTGCGGAAGAATGTGTGTTCAATGACAGGCAAGATTCCAATGCCGTTGAAATTTTAAAATTGACATTTTGATATTTGTGATCTTGATAATGTATGTCTGAATCAACCGGATTGAAACTTGTTTTGCAATAGGTCTCAAGCTCATTGACGCATAGTAATTCTGCAAATTTTAGTCTGTATTCTCTAGTGCCAGACCAGGCTCGATTGTAAATCAAAAAATCTTTTGTTATATTTTTATTGTCAAGTATAGGATCATGTTCGGCAAATCTAAACCAATCTCTAGCTATCAGTGCATGACTCCAGTAGTAAACAGGTACGAATCCAGCTGCTTGATATTTTTCTACTTCTGGGCTATTTTTTTCACTGTGACATAACATCATTAAATCATATCCAGAATATGGAGTCCAGGTAACTCCTCTGATGTGCATTTGAGACAACTGTGCTAACATTTCGGGATGAGCTTGTTGATTGAATCTTTCAAAAGCTAAAGCAGCAATGCTATCCTCGCTATACAAATCAAATTGTAAAGGTTCTTGATCGTGAAAAATTATGGCTGGAGTTGTCTGTCCGTAAAACCAAGGAGGAATGGTGTCTGTTTGTAAAAACTTTAAATCAGACAATTTTTTTGAGCCATATGGTTTAAAGCCATAAATTATGATAGCATGATTGCTCAAGTCGTGCAAAAAATTATATAATCTATCTAAAGGAACGCTCATGGCAAAAATTGGTTTTATTGGTATTGGTAAACTTGGTCTAGACTGTGCTGAAGTAATGGCAGAGAAACATCAAGTGTGGGGATATGATATTTACCCACGAACAAGTGACTCAGTAAAAGTATGTGGGATTGAAGAACTAGTAACTGAAAGTGAGTGGATTTTTATTGCAGTGCCAACGCCACATGCTCAAGGCTATGATGGATCGATTCCTAGTTCGCATATGGAACCTCGAGACTTTGGACACGATGCTGTTATTGATGCAATTAAGAACGTCAACAATTATGCAACATCATCTAAAAAAGTTGTGTTGATTTCTACAGTATTGCCAGGCACCACACGCAAACATTTTTATCCATTGTTGGATAAAAAGCATCAGTTCTTGTATAACCCTTACTTAATTGCCATGGGGTCAGTCAAGTGGGACATGGTGAATCCTGAAATGATCATGATAGGCACTGAAGACGGCAACCCTAACGCATTGGCCGGTGAACTTCGCGCACTGTATGACACAGTGATGCAGAACAATCCACGTTATGAGATTGGCACATGGGATGAGTGCGAAGCTATCAAGATCTTCTACAACACATTCATTTCAGCCAAGGTTGGTCTTGTGAACATGATTCAAGACTTTGCTATGAAGATTGGACACATCAACGTTGATGTTGTGACTGATGCTTTGGCACGTAGCACCATGCGTATCATGGGGCCAAAATACATGACAGCAGGCATGGGCGATGCAGGTGCTTGTCATCCACGTGATAATATTGCTCTGCGTTGGTTAGCACAGGAATATGACATTGGATATGATTTGTTTGATACTGTAATGCATGCCCGTGAGATTCAAGCCAAAAATTTAGCAAATTATTTGATTCACCTTAGTGTAATGAACGACGACATGCCTATTGTGATTCACGGCAAAGCCTACAAGCCCGACGTAGAATATTGTATTGGCTCATACTCAACGCTGATTGGGCACTACATTGAAATGGCAGGCCGCTCGGTTGTGTATGTTGACCCACTTGCAGACAACAAAAACAAAGTTGTCGAGTCTGTTGATGAATCTGCAATCTTTTTGTGGGCGCACAACCGCAAAATCACTTATGAATACACAGGCGATCAAGCAGACACCAAACCATATTGCAATATTGCACCTGGTAGTATTATTGTTGATCCATGGCGTAAACTTGAATCTACAGATGATATCCAAGTTGTACACTATGGCAACACACGCAATGCTTGATTACCAGATTGAACGATTCTGGGATGACGAGTTCAAAAAATTGGACTACATCCAGGAACCATTCAATGATCCAGCAAGTGTGAGTAAGTGGACCGCACAAGGATACACCAGCAAGTTTTGTGGTGACCTTTGTGACATGCGCCATCGCTTGCCTGCATGGGCCAGCAAGTTTGTGGAAATGTACGAAGCACAAGGATGGAAAGACATTGGTCTAGCGTTTTATCGCATGAGTACCGACACAGTGATGCCAGTGCATCAAGATATGTACAAACGCTATGTTGAACTTTTCAATCTCCAAGGCCAAGAAACTTCCATTCATCGAGCCTTGCTGTTATTAGAAGACTGGAAACCTGGGCATTATCTTGAAGTAGATGGCCAACCCTATGTTAACTGGAAAGCTGGCCACACAGTTGAATGGGTATATGATGTGCCCCACATGGCTGCCAACATTGGTCTTGAAGACCGTTATAGTTTACAAATTACCGGACACGTATGATATTGAGTTTTGATGAGTGGAGTCCACTTAAAAAAATAGTAGTAGGCAGTGCTACTGACGCAAACTGGCCAGTAAATGATCCTGTGTTTTCTCGGGAATCAGAAAAAACAACCTGGAAAGAAACGCCTGTTCCACGCGGACCTGTGCCGCAAAGGATTATTGATGAAGCCAACGAAGACTTAGATATTCTAGCAACCACACTGATAAGTCTAGGCGTAGAAGTAGTGCGTCCAGATCCACTCAACTTTCAAACTCATGATGGCATGTATAATTATTGTCCACGTGACCGGTTTCTTGTATACGGGTCAACTCTAGTAGATCCTGCCATGATGTATCCCTGCAGAGACATGGAATTGCAATGCTATCACGACATTGTGGATTCAGCTGACCATTATCGGTTTATGCCTCGCAACGAAGGCATGACTTTGGATGCTGCCAATGTGTGTCGTCTTGGCGACAAGATGCTGTATTTAGAATCAGCGTCAGGCAACCAAAAAGCCTACCGTTGGGTGTGTGAGCAGTTTCCAGACGTCACAATAGAATTGTGCAACTTTTATGCTGGTGTGCATATTGATTCAACCATTGTGCCATTGCGTGAAGGTTTGGTCATGTTAAACGGAAGCAGAGTGGGATTTGATACTGTGCCCCGAGTGTTTGATGGTTGGCACAAGATTTGGGTAAATGAAGTCGTAGCCCAGGATTTTTACCGATATCCGTATGCATCAAAATGGATTGCCATGAACATGTTGGTGGTGGATCCGCACACTGTGATTTGTGATGCTGATCAAACTGAATTGATCAAAACACTAACGAGTTACCGATTTGAAGTTATACCATTACGGTTAAGACAAAGCCGCACTCTAGGAGGCGGCTTTCATTGTGTTACGTTGGATTTAGTACGTCAACATTAGACGATTTCTTCTATACTAATAACATTTACCAAATCGCTAGGTAATTCATTAATAAAATTACCATAATCTTCTGCTGATGCCAAAGTGGTAAAGTCTCGTTGTCGTTGTTGTTGCCCATCAGGAAGAGGAGTAGGATCTTGAATGTATCCTGGGTCAGTTAATCCGGCAGCAGCCAACGTATCAATTTTGGCTTTGATAAGTGCCAGTTCTTCCCCAGGAAAAGTTTCCCAGTCAATTGCATTTGTTGTGACTCTCCACATAGTGTTCTCCAATTTGGTAAAGTATTTAGCTCATTTTGGTAGACTTTTAATTAAATTCAGTATACAATACATACATGACTACACACTCACGTTTTGGCTTTTGTTGCAAATGGCTCAATGACCCAGAGGAAACTGGGGGTATGAAAGTCAATGCTGTGGACCGTGATATAAACGGAAGATCAACTACCATGCGCTGGCTGCGTGAGCATGCTGACGAAGCTGACCAGCGTCAGTGGGACATCATGAACCATAATGCTGCCGCGGCCCTAAAGATGGTTGAGCGTGTGGGCACAATGGAACCCGAGCGCAGAATGGTGCGCCTGGGCTCAGAAATGTTACAGGGCTATACAGAACCCTCTTGGATCAATTGGTGGCAACGACGTGAAATTCAAGATCACTGTGAAAAGATATTTGCACCGGTGGGTGACGCTGCTCGTCGACTTGGTGTTCGGCTATCATTCCATCCAGGACAGTTTTGTGTTCTTGCAAGCGAGTCGGATGAAATTGTGGAGAGATCAATTCTTGAATTTGAATACCACGCTGATATGGCCCGATGGATGGGCTACGGCTCCAGCTGGCACGATCACGGGTTCAAGATCAATGTGCATCTCTCAGGCAAGGGTGGCCCTGCGAAGTTTCTGCGAACTTTAGGCAGATTATCTCCAGAGGCTCGAAACCTCATAACTATAGAAAATGACGAACTCTCAAATGGACTTGACGTTACTCTTGCCGTGGCTGATCATGTGGCTCTTGTGCTGGATATCCATCACCACTGGATCAACACCGGCGAATACATCGCCCCTACGGACCCACGTGCGCAACGGGTTATTGAGTCTTGGCGTGGTGTGCGTCCTACACTACACTACTCAGTTAGTCGTGAAGACTGCCTTGTTGACCACTCTCGCACAGTAAAGCCTGACTTGAGTGCATTGCTGGCACAGGGCTACAAAAAGCAAAAACTGCGAGCCCATAGTGACTTTTATTGGAACGAAGCTGTGAACGACTGGGCGCTGACATTTGCTGATCAATTCAACATTCAGTGCGAGGCCAAAGGCAAGAACTTGGCCCGAGATCAATTATACCAGCAATGGTTGGCCACTCGATGAACAACATTTTAACCGGCATATTTGATTGGATCAAAAGTGATTACAAGACCCACCCTTTTAGGTTTGTCATGGAAGTACTGGCTTGGGTTATCAGTATTGGTTGTAGTATCACAATGGCGGTCACTCTACCAAATCCACCCTTCTTTGCTCTTTATCCTGTGTGGATCACTGGCTGCACTATCTATGCCTGGGCTGCTTGGACTCGCAGAAGTTTTGGGATGTTGGCTAACTACCTTCTGCTCACGACTATTGACACTATTGCGTTGATTCGACTGTTGATGCTGTAACAAAATTGTAACGTATTTCTCCGTAAATACTTTATGGAGAAAACATACCGCAGCATCTTTATCTCCGATGTTCACCTTGGTACCAAAGAGTGCCAAGCTGATCGTCTAAATAACTTTCTCAAGCACAACACCTGCGAATCTCTTTATCTAGTTGGCGATATTATCGACGGCTGGAAGGTTCAACAAAACCGATTGAGATGGAAGCAAAGCCATACAAACGTGATTCGCAGGATTCTAGGTC